>OGOK01000324.1_pt1 | contig 44838 bp, 39 predicted proteins | sample 1552661 | NCBI WGS metagenome assembly OGOK01 (sample SAMEA2580172, study PRJEB22360) | human gut metagenome | biome: human gut; feature: human-associated habitat; material: faeces | place: Denmark | collected 2008/2010
TTTAACAAGAAAAAAAAAAAAACCCCCCCCGCCCAGCAAAAAAAACCGCCGGGGGTATATTTTTTATAATCCATTATTATAATATATAATTATCTATAACATATGCCACACCACAGTCATCATTAGATGGTGCATTGACATCTGCATATTTCTTAACTTCAGGATATGCATTCTCCATAACCGCTGCAAGACCTGCATACTTTAACATTGGAATATCATTCATTCCATCGCCGCATGCAACGAGTTCTTCACTTGTTATATCAAGCATTGTGAGCAGCTTATCCAAAGATGCATCCTTTGCAACTCCTGCAGGTACTACCTCTAAGAAATAGCTCTCTGAAAAAAATGCATTGATTACTCCCTCATGCTTATCTAACAGGGCTTTCTGTACCGGAATAAGCTTTTCATGCTCTCCTACAACGAGAAATTTCTCTACAGGATAATCCACAAATTTGCACAAATCATCTACTTTCTTGATTGTAGTACTGTTGCATATTGCTTCTTTCTTTACATATTCATCAGAATCACTCTCAGCAGCTATCTGCGTATCAGCATATGTCAGAGCATACACACCGTTGGCTCTTGCAAGACTGCATATATCTGCTATACAGTCCTGTGGCATTATTGTCGCAGACATCTGCTTTCCCGTCTTGCAGTCAACTATATAGCCGCCATTATATGCCAGTATATAACCGCCTTTCTTGTCAAGCTCAAGCTCTCTGGCTATTGGTGTTATTCCAAAAAGCGGTCTTCCTGATGCAAGAATAACCTTAACACCTGCATCTATCGCTTTCTCAATCGCTTCTTTATTACCTACTGGCACTTTCTTCTCTCTATTAGTTAATGTTCCGTCCAAATCCAGTGCCAATGCCTTATATTTCATACTTCTCTATCTCCTCTTTTCGTCATGTATGAACAATTTAGCATATAACACCAGTGATTTCAACCTAAGATATTCTCATCATGTTAAATGTTGTATATATATTCAGTTTTCCATAACCAGCTACAGGGTTAGGATATACCATATATTCTGAGCGTACTGCACCTCTTATAAGCTGTGCTTTAATATCGTTATGATTAATCATCTGAGTTTTTTTTACATTTACCTGATATGAATATAAAAGTGCAACACAGCCACCGGCATAAGCCGCTGCATAGCTTGTTCCAGTAACCTTAACGCCTCCAGATGGAGCAATTCCATATACCCCCGCGCCCGGTGCAACAAAATCAGGTTTAATCCTTCCGTCAGCGCTATATCCACGCCCACTTTCATAATAAGCAGCCCCTGTATAATGATTATATGCTCCTACACTTATAACACCATCAGCTGCCGCTGGAACCGTAAGTGTTGTATCAGGGTCGGATTTTAAAAAATATATATCCTGTCCGGAAAACTGCTTTAATGGAAGCCATGCATTATAACTTCCTTTTATATTAGTGAGACTATATATATAGAATTTCCATGTACCCTCAACTGGTGTCTTAAGTCTTACGAATATAACCTCCATTCCAGCCACATTTTCAGTTATCTGATAATCTACCGTAACCGTACTTCCCTCATAAAGAAATGTATACTCCATACTTGCACCCATTCTTGCAGGTATTCTTGGAACATATTCCCCTGACGGTGATTCAATCGACACGGATAATATATCAAGACTATCCGCCCATATTTCCATCGTAAAACCCTTTCCTGTTCCATCAACATTAATTTCCATAACATCAGGTACCAGGGCTGACATTACTGTCCCTTTATAATGACATTTATTATTAGCTTCATTGCCCATACATGTTATAACTGATATATTGGGTTTTTTAGTAAGATTCTCCATCATTTCTGCCAGAGGAGACGCGCCTGTTCTTGAACCATTAGCACTTCCCAGACCAAATATTATTATCAATGGTTTTCCAAGACGTATAGCGTAATCTTCAAGAAATCTTAAAGCCAGCATAATATCACTTTCCTCAAAAGCTGGAACGTCATCCTTTATCAGAAAAAATTCTCTCAGATACTGTTTACTTTGTTTTAATTTAACCACTAAAAGTTCTGCTCCTGGTGCAACGCCAACATATCCGTCTGTATATGAACCTGCTGATATTGAAGCCAGCAGCGTTCCATGCCCCGATGTATCTCTTTGTGCAACATAAGAATATGGATTTTCTCCGTTATTGTCAGCCTCTATTGCCCGGTCTATTTCATCCTTTTCATATACTCTGCCAAAATGTGCATATGTATTTGCAGCATCAGTCTCTGTTCTATCTGTCTGATCCCATATAGCCTGAATCCTTGTATTTCCAAGTCTGTCCTTGAAAACATCATTAAGATAATCTATTCCAGTATCCACATACCCTATGAGAACATTACTCCCGTCTGCCTGCAGATTATCCTGTCCAAGTACCCGTAAAGCACCTATTTCATCAATTGCACTTATATCTGCATCGCCTTCCATGAGTCCATATAACTTTGGAATAGTAAAATACCCCAGAGAGCTTATATTAAGCTGGCGGTTATCAGGCAGTTCTCCATGAGCTATAATCCATTGCGAATCAGCTCTCTGCGAACATATCCCTGACAATGCCTTAATAGCTTCATCAGCCCCTGGGGTATCTTCTATTATGTAATCATATATATTCTCTTTGGTTATATCAAAATCACACGCCATAACATCTCCTTAACATAAAGCAATCACTGTACATGCTATATGTATTCAGAAATGTATTGTATTATTCTGCTATAACTATTATGCTCTCATAGTTATTACCGGAGCACCTTTCTTTTCAACAACATCTTCTGTAATTGTAACTGAACCTATATTGCTGTCTTTCGGTATCTCATACATTATATCAAGCATAAAATCCTCAATAATAGAACGGAGTGCTCTTGCACCTGTATCTTTTTCCATTGCCTTTCTTGCTATGCTTCTTAATGCATCATCTGTAAACTCAAGCTTCACCTCATCAAGCTCTAACAACTTCTGATACTGCTTAAGAATTGCATTCTTAGGCTCTTTCAGAATATTGACAAGCATATCCTCATCCAGTCTGTCAAGTGAATATATGATAGGCAGTCTTCCTAAAAATTCTGGAATCATTCCGTATTCTCTAAGATCATCAACCGTCACATAAGACATGATGTTCTTCTCATCATCATATTTATCTTTAAGGTCAGCATTAAATCCCATTGAGGATGACTTATTAAGCCTTGTCTTGATAATATCCTCAAGATCCGGAAATGCACCACCACATATAAACAGAATATCCTTCGTGTTAACAGTTACCTGTGGAACCATTGCATTCTTACTTGTCGCACCAACAGGAACTTCAATCTCACTGCCTTCTAACAGCTTTAACATTCCCTGCTGTACAGACTCACCACTTACATCTCTGCTTCTGGTCTCTTTCTTCTTGGCAATCTTGTCTATCTCATCAATAAATATAATTCCATGTTCAGCTTTCTCTACATCATTGTCTGCTGCCAGTAAAAGCTTAGAAACAACTGACTCTATATCATCTCCGATATATCCTGCCTCTGTAAGTGTTGTTGCATCTGTAATAGCAAGTGGCACCTGTAATATCCTTGCAAGCGTCTTAACAAGATATGTCTTACCACTTCCTGTAGGTCCAATCATAAGCATATTAGACTTCTCAATCTCAACGTCACCCAGAATCTTAGCATCTGCTGAAACTCTTTTATAATGATTATATACAGCCACCGACATTACCTTCTTAGCATAGTCCTGACCTATAACATACTCATCTAACTTTTTCTTAATCTCATGTGGTGCAGGCAGCTTAGAAACGTCAAGCGCTGGTAACTCCTTCTTATCCTCTTTCTTTTTCTTAAGCTTCTGCTTTTCTGGAACCGGGTCTGAATCCATAACGCCAAAATTGCCAAACATGCCCATTCCAGGCATGTTTGACATCTTCATCATATCTTCATAATTAATTCCGCTGCTGTTAATTGAATCGAATGTTCTTTGCATACAATCCTGACAGATGTATATATTGTTAGGCATAACAATCATCTTACCAGCTCTTGATTCTGGTCTTCTGCATACAAAACATATCTTCTCATAATCATCGGAATTCCCATTGTTATTCTTGTTAATATCCTTATCTTCTGTCATATTCTCATTGGTATTATCCATAAATATCTACTTGGAATATATCCTTAAGATGCCTTCTTAGAGCCAAGCGTTACCTCCGTGCTCTTAAGAACATACTCGCTTCCTTCCATATGATAATAATCTATAGTTACTTTTTCACCTGCCTCATAATACTGAAGCATGTTAGTAAGTCCTGACATAGTAGTAACTGTCTGGTCATCAAATCCGACAATTATGTCGTATGTCTCTAATCCTTCCTTGTCTGCTGCTGAATCATCAGCTACAGTTCTTATAAGAATACCTACAGGATATCCATAATATGATGCATAATTACTTGTAATATCTACTGCTGCAATTCCAAGGTATGCTGCCTTATCTGACGAAACCTTGTTTCTTGTCTGCTTAGTCATTAATGAATCAATAATATCCTTAACATTAGAAACAGGGATTGAATAAGCCATACCTTCTACACCATCACTGCTGGTCTTTGCAAAATTAATAGCAATAACCTTTCCTTCAGAATTAAGAAGAGCTCCACCACTGTTACCAGAGTTAATCGCTGCATCTGTCATAAGAAGTCCTGTAAATGTTACATTGTTGACTGTAATTGAACGGTCCTTTGCACTAATTATACCAGTTGTAACTGACTGGCCTTCACCTAATGCATTACCAATAGCAACAACCTGCTGTCCAACTTTAATATCTGATGAATCTTCAAGTTCTGCAATTGCAATATTAGACGCTGTATCAGATGAAATATCACTTAATGATACTGCGGCTACTGCAATATCCTGATCTGACTTAGAACCCTTAACAGAACAGCTTGCACTTGTGCCATCAGAGAATACACATTTAAGATTATCAATATTATCAACAACATGTGCATTAGTTACAATAAGTAATTCAGTATCACTCTTTCCTACAATAATACCTGTACCACTTGATGTTGCTTCATAGCTCTGTCCATATCCAAAATAACTTGAACTTTTAACTGTTGTTGTACCATTGAGCTGAACCATTGCAGGAAGGGCTGCTGTAGCAACTGCCTCTACATCCATCTTCGATGATGATGAAAGATCAGTATCTTCTGTAATTGCAGAATCTGTCTTAGCAACATTAGAAATATTATTGCTTACTGTTGATATATTAACACCTGTCGCATTAGACTTATTACTGCCAACAATCTTACCACCTGCATAATTAACACCAAACATAACCGAACCGGCTATTGCGCCAAAAAGTACCGCAGAAAGAACAAAGCATGCTGCTTTCTTTGCAAATCCGCCTTTGTGTCTCTTGTGCTTCTTAACATCATAAGGTGCACTTGAAAATGCTGTGTTATTATTGGCTGTACTGTTATTATTAGTATTGTTATATGGTATATCACTGCCACTGTAACGGTACTGTGAATCATTCTCATTATTGTCATTATACATAATCATTCTCTCCTTTTACCATTGTATTATCACAGTGAAGATTCCATACATAACAAATGAACACATCTCACTGTCAATACATGTAATATAACAACGAAATGTGTTCATATTGTGTTTTAGTTGTTAATTAAATTTGAACTGATTATAAACCAACAATTTCAGAAACTGCATCAGTAAGTTCTTCTAACTTCTTATCAGCATCTTCAAGACCTGTACCCTTAACACCCATATAGAACTTAATCTTAGGCTCTGTTCCTGAAGGTCTTGCACAGCACCATGCGTGGTCATTAAGCTCGAAGTAAAGTACATTAGACTCTGGAAGACCTGTTGGTTTCTTCTCTCCTGTAGCAATGACTGTACACTCATCTTTCTTATAATCCCTGAACTCTACAACATCCCACGCTCCGAACTTCTTAGGTGGATTATTTCTTAAATCATCCATCATCTTAGCGATCTGAACAGCACCTTCAGCACCCTTCATAGTTACAGCCTTCTGTCCTTCCTTGAAGTAACCATACTTATCAAAGATGTTAATCATCTGATCCCATAAAGTAATGCCCTTAGACTTATAGTAAGCTGCTGCTTCACATAATGCCATAACAGCTACGATTGCATCCTTATCTCTTGCATGAGTTCCAACTAAGCAACCGTAACTCTCTTCAAAACCGAATTCATATTCGTATGTATTATTCTGCTCAAAGAACTTAATCTGCTCACCAATATACTTGAATCCTGTAAGAACTTCAATAAGCTTTAAGTTATATTCCTTGGCAATAAGGTCAGCCAGGTTAGTAGATACAATTGTCTTTACAAATGCACCGTTCTCATGAAGAAGTCCCTTCTCCTTTCTCTGTGAAAGAAGGTATTCAGCAATAAGCATACCAGACATATTACCTGTGAATGACTTGTACTCACCTGACTTAGTATCCTTAGAATATACACCAAGTCTGTCTGCATCAGGATCAGTTGCAAGAATAATATCCGCATTAACTTCCTTAGCAAGTCTTAATGCATATGTGAATGCCTTAGGATCTTCCGGATTAGGGTACTCAAGTGTTGTAAAGTCAGGATCTGGTTTCTCCTGTTCTGGAACAACATATACATTCTTGAAACCTAACTCTCTTAAAATTCTTCTTACAGGAACATTACCTGTACCATTGAATGGAGAGTATACAATCTTAATATCATCAGCAACCTGCTTAATAATATCTCCGTTAAGGCTCTGCTTCTTTAATGCTGCAATAAATGCATCATCCATATCATATCCGATAATATTATAAAGACCTCTTACTCTTGCCTCTTCTTCATCAATAGTCTTAACATCATTAAAGTCTGTAACGGCCTTAACTTCGTTGATAATCTGTGTATCCTTAGGTGCTGTTATCTGGCATCCGTCATCCCAGTATACCTTATATCCATTGTATTCTGGTGGATTATGGCTTGCTGTAACCATTATACCTGCTGTGCAGTGAAGTTCTCTTACAGCAAAAGAAAGTTCTGGAGTTGGTCTTAATGATGGGAAAATATACACCTTAATACCATTAGCAGCAAGACAAAGAGCCGCTTCCTGTGCAAATTCTCTTGACATTCTTCTGTTATCATGAGAAATTGCAACACCCTTATCCTGTGTTCCCTCTTTGATAATAAAGTTAGCAAGACCCTGTGTTGCTTTTCTTACAATGTACACATTCATTCTGTTAGTACCATTGCCGATAACACCTCTAAGTCCTCCTGTTCCGAACTCAAGATCCTTGTAGAATCTGTCTTCAATCTCTTTCTCATCTCCTGCGATTGATTTGAGTTCTGCGCGTGTGGCTTCATCAAAATATTCATTCTCACACCACGCTTTGTAAGTATCCATATAACCCATACCCTTTACCTCTTTTCTTTATATATTAGTCCTGTAAAGCTTTTCTAAAGCTCTCAGAAACTGCTTTCAATGCCTCTTCTTCATCTGGTCCTTCAGCCATAAGCGTAATCTCATCGCCACAGCCGACGCCTGATGCAAGAATTGATATAACACTCTTTGCATTAACAGTCTTATTCCCAAATGTAAATGTTATATGTGAATCAAATTTGACAGCAGTGTCACACATTGCTCCTGCTGGTCGAAGATGTATTCCCAATGCACTTCCAACTAGTATCTTCTCACTTACCATATGAATCACCTCTCAATTTCTAGTCGTCACTGATGTTGTTTCCTGAGTCGACTGATTAGTTTCTGTCTCCTGTATATTATCAAACAATACATTAACAGATGCTGCTTTCTTTAATGTAACTCCATCCGGAAGTTTAACCGACAATGTAATGCTTTGTATTCCTGATGTAGTATATGTAGACAAATCTGCTGTCATCGTTATAGCAGATGCATCTAATGCAGCAATTGCAGCCTCTGAGCCTTCAACATCTATTGAAAATGTTCTATCCTCGAAGCTGTAACTCATTCCGGTTTCAAGTCCACTAACCTTAATATCTGATGTATTAAGTGTTATTGTCTTATTACCTGTACTCTCAATTCTTACTGTAACCTCAATTCTTGCATTATCAAGAATTGTAAGCGATTTATCTATGTAATCCGTAAGGCCAAACTTGTACACTTTATTTTCAGTCAAACCATCTACATTAATATTACTTGCCGGAATAACAATCTTATCAAGGCTGTTAAGCATATTGGTATCACCATATACAACAACACTATCACGATTAAGCGTCACTCCTGAAACTCTGTATCCGTCTGCCGGCTTTCCTGACGTCTTAACTTCTATACTTACAGTCTTAGTCCTTACAACCTGTGCAATATAGCCCACACTTGTCTGTGTAAGTTCAACAGAAGAATCATTAATTTCATTATTATCAGAATCATACAAATGAATATCTGCTGTTCCCGTCACATCTGCAGTCGCTCCTGTCACATCAAAAGATATCCCTGCATAGTCTATATTATCGATAACAGACGAAGGTCCTGTAACCTTAACAGATGTTGGATTAAGCACTCTTCTTACCACTGCATAGCCATCTGCCGCTGAACCGGTAATGTCTGAAACGACATTTACAGTCTTAGTATCTCTGTTTTCTATGCTTAATCTTACAGCAGATGTTTTAGGTGTAGCTTCAACATTATTAAGAACCTGTCCATCTTTAACAACTGATACATGAATATCAACATAATCAGCAAATGCGCTTATCTTACTAAGATCCGCAGTTGCAACAATATCACTTGCTTTGATATTAGTAACAATACTCTTTGGACCGCTTACATATACTGATATCTTGCCACCCTCTACAATCTCATAACTGTAATTCTTATCAGTCAGACTCTCGGTATTAATAAGCTGTACTGTCACATTACTGAATGTATAACTCGTGGTTGGGTCATATACATTAACTATAACCGTCCACAAAACGACTGCAAATATAGCCGACAGAATCTTAAGGCTCAGGTTCTTAAACATCTTTTCCTTCATGCTTTAACCTTCCTCTCCATATCTTGAACGACTTCACATCAATAGTTCTTCTGCGAAGATATTCCAGCTTGTTTCTAAGAGAATCCGCATCAATATCATGAATAAGTTCTCCACCAACAGCCACTGAAACCCTACCGGTTTCTTCAGATACTATAATAGTCATACTATCTGTCACTTCACTGATACCAACGCCTGCTCTGTGCCTTGTACCAAGAGCCTTATTAAGATTGCTATTATCTGAAAGAGGAAGATAACATGTTGCAGCAACAATCCTGTCTCCCCTTATAATAACAGCACCATCGTGAAGCGGCGTATTATGCTCAAATATATTGATAAGCAGCTGGCTTGTAACCAGGCCATCAACAGCAATTCCTGTTTTCTCATATTCTTCCAGAACCATATCCTGTTCAATAACTATAAGTGCTCCTGTATAAGCAGCTCCCATATCAAAGCATGCCCTTACTATCTCTTCAGCTGTCTTACTGCTAAATCTTTCACCCTTTTCTCTTCCGTCATTAAACCTGAAAAGTCCAAACAGAATCTTCTTTCGTCCAAGCTGCTCTAATGCTCTTCTTAGCTCCGGCTGGAATATGATAACAAGTGCAATAATACCAACACTGATTGTCTTACCTGCAATCCACAGAATAGTCTTAAGATTAAGAATATATGCAATCAGTGCAAATATAACAACAATAATAATTCCCTTAAGCAATACCCATGCCTTGGTATTCTTAATCCATACCATGACATTATATATAACAAAAGCAATAATCACAATCTCAATAATATCGGTCCATGTTATACGCGGAATATATAATTTAACAAGATAATCCCTTATGAAATTATTCACTGTATTATCGCCTCCGTTCTTCTTATAATCCTACATAAAACTAGCAAAATGTATTCTGATAATTACTTATCATCATCATAGAATAAAATATCATCTTCTTCCTCGTTAGATACTGCATATCCATTATCTTTAACTGTATCTCCTGCTCTCATCTGTCTTATATCAGATGTCTTCTTCGTCTTTTTAGCATTAATATGCTTAATTCTTACATCAGCATTTGCAACGTTAATCTTTGGTACAGCCTTTACATAATAATAATATTCATCATCCTCATACTGTACATACTCTGTTCTCTTATAATCAAGTGCAAAGAAAACAATATTGCAGATATATGCAGCTGCAACCCCAAGTATAACTCCAGTAATTATAAGAGCAATATTAAAATCTGATTTCAAAGCTATCTGTCCAACAACAAGAATAAGGAACTGTATTATACTGCCCACAATAATAGCTATTTTCCATGAATGATCGATTTTCTGTCTTCTGATAATGTATACAACAATAATAGTAACTGCAACTGCTATAATAAGCACCAGCATCTGTCTGTTCTTTAAAAGGCTTTCTATAAGAAAAGATATCTGTTTCATACTCTCCGACAAAGAATCATCAGAAATAGCAGCCTCATAATCACTTGCAGTTCTGATTATATAGTACATAATTATGCCAAAGCTCACCGGAATAACTGCCGCCACTGACGAGCACAGACCAACCGCTACTGGAAGTGCAAATGGTATCTTCACCCAGCAGAACATGGCTGTGATAATAAGTATATAAGCTGTTTTAGGTGCAAATCTGAAATACAGAAGATACATCAGAAGCATTATACACAATACCAGCAATGCAAATTCTGGAGCTATTACATACAACTGTATAAGAATAAACGCTGAAAGAACTATCAGTGTAAACCCACCTGGAAGAAATGCACATATAACAGAAAGTAACAGTGCAAACACCGGATTCTTCAACTTGTCCATGTAACCAATACTTGTATTAATCATAATAAAACATATCAATGCAATAATAAACTTTGATGCTGGTACTATATATGTATTATATCTGTTGTAAAATTTCTTAAAACTTTCCTTTAATTCCAATAAAAATGCCATCTATGCCTCCAAATAATTATTTCTTCTTCTGCCCTGTATAGAATCTTTCCAGCTTATTAAGCCTTGAAAAATACCTCTTAATACCTTTTCTGGTATTCTCATATCTGAAATAATATACAAACCCGGCAATTACACAGAATACGATAAGCATAAGCACATAATACAATGCAAATTTCTTGGCAAGTCCTATATAATCCAGATTATTGATATCTCTTATCATTCCTTCTGCGTTACACAGGAAATACATCGCCAGAAGAATTACTCCTGCAAATGTAGTGGCAATCACTGTCTTTAATACTCCAAAAGCGATGTAATCACCCTTAAAATACTTGGCAGTTTTCAACATGCTTTTTCCTTCATTCTTTTCATATATTGCCATCTTGGTCATCATTTTGATTTTATTCTCATTAAGCAATTCATTCACCTCATTAAACAAGTTTAACCTGCATATGTTTAAATATAACATATTTTTACCTAATTGTATATTATAATTTGAGAGTGTCCGCCACCTGTAACAGTTAATACTCAATATATATTATATTCCTTGTTTTTGCAGATTATATCTGTTTTTCTCTTTTTATATAATATAACACAATCACTCTGTTATAAAAAGAAAAAAGAGTGAAAGACATAAAAACTTCCACTCTTAATCATTCTAGAATACGATGCGTATCTGTGTCCCCTTGTCAACTTCACTTTCTAAATATATTCTTGCATCATGAAGTTCTACAATATGCTTTACAATAGCAAGGCCAAGCCCTGTTCCACCAGTTTCCTTTGAACGGCTCTTATCAACTCTGTAAAATCTTTCAAATACTCTGTCCTGCTGATCCTTAGGAATTCCTATTCCATCATCAGTCACTTCTAACCTTGGCTTGCCATCTACCATTCCTGCAAACACTTCCACATGTCCGCCTTCTTTATTATATCTTATTGCATTCTGTACAAGATTATCAATAAGCTCCCTTATCATATCCTTATTACCACGAATCATGCATGCTGAACCTCTATATGAAAAACGTATTCCCTGTTTCTGCGCATTAACCTGCAGAGACTCTGCACAATCCTTAACAAACTCATACAAATCAAAATTCTCATACTGCCTTGGCATTTCGCTGTGGTCTAATTCTGAAAGCCTTATAATATCATTAATTAATGATAATAATCTTTCTGAATTACGCTTAATCTCATGTGCAAAATGTATCCCCTGTTCATGGTTTACCATCTCATTCTCAATAAGCTCGGCATAGCCTGAAATTGCGGTAAGAGGAGTCTTTAGTTCATGTGATACATTTGCAGTAAAATCCTGTCTGCTTCTTGCAGCAGCAAGAATATTCTCATGCTGTGTCCTGATTTTCTCTGCAAAAGGTGCTATTTCTTTATATACAGGCTTCTCCTGTACGGAATCTATATTCTTAGCCATTCTCTCGATAGGCTCAATAAGTGTCCTTGTAAGTAATTGTGAAAGAACGATACACACTACTATAATTACTGCAAGTATTCCTGTTACTGCCGGAAACACATTGCCAAACACACTTAGCATACTGCTTGCATCACAGGATACTCTTATAACAGTCCCATCCCTCTGTTTTAAAGCATAATAAAAGGTATTCATATCCATCGTGTCAGAATTTCTTACGCACTGTCCATGTCCGGTATAAAATGCATCCTGCACCTCAGGTCTGTCTTTGTGATTAGGCATTACATTAATATCATTATCATTATCAAAAAGTACTACACCATCTGAATCTATCCATGTAACCCTGAGATTATTAATTGGAAGCTTTACATCTTCATATTGTGACGACTTTTCAAAAACCCCGGTTTCCATGAGTACTTCAGCATTAGTTCTCAGTCCGGCCTGGACCTGTTTCTTAAACAGCCCATAATATATAAAAGTTATTCCGATAGCTGTAGCAAGAACTGCTATAACTGCTATTCCAATAAGCCTTAAATTAATCTTCTGCTTCATATATTCACCCTGTTCTGTCTGTTAATTATATCAGGCTACTCAATAACATATCCTACATTACGAACGGTTCTTATGCGCGAGCCTGCATCACCTAACTTCTGTCTTAAAGTCTTAATATGCATATCCACAGTTCTTGACTCGCCTTCAAATTCTGTTCCCCATACCTTAAGTACAATAGAATCTCTTGAAAGCACTATATTTTTGTTAGCCATAAGATATCTTAACAATTCATATTCTTTAAATGTAAGTTCAACCTGCTTTCCTGAGACCGTAACCGCATGCCTTTCATGATTCAGTTCAATCTCTCCTACATCAAGCACGCCTGCCTCATCTGTTTCTGTTCTTCTAAGAAGTGTTTTAACTCTGGTAATAAGCTCCATTACAGAAAACGGCTTCTTAATATAATCGTCAGCACCATCCTCAAGTCCCTTTATCATATCAAGCTCTGTAGACTTTGCTGTTACCATAATAACAGGCAGTCTCTTAGTTGCAGAATTCAGTCTCAACTTCTTAATGATGTCATAACCGCTTTCATCAGGAAGCATCACATCAAGTAATACAAGGTCTGGAAGAATCTCATCAAGTTTCTTAAAAAACTCTTTGGAGCTTCCAAATGCACCTACCATATGTCCACTGTTCTTAAGTGCAATTGTCTCTATTTCCCTTATACTTTCATCATCCTCAACTATGTATATAAGAGCCATATTCTCATCTCCTGTTCTAGTCAGCCTTCTTTAATTCCGGAAGCTGATACTGTTTATAATAATCTCTGCATTCTTTTGCAAACTGAGGATTATCCTCATTTGTAAGATGCTCCAGATATCCATGTGTTTCAAAACCATTATCTCTTACCTCAATCATACACACAGCAATATTAGAGCAATGGTCTGATACTCTCTCAAAATTTGTCATAATATCTTCGAGTATAAGTCCTGTTTCAATTGTACATCTGCCTTTTCTTAATCTGTTGATATGACGCTGCTTAATTTCCAGGTTCAATCCGTCGATAACCTGTTCTAACGGCTCAATATGCTTTGCCGCTTCAATATCCTGATTTTCAAAAACCTGTACTGTGTTACCAACTATATCATGTACCGCTTTTGCAAATGTTTCAAGTTCTTTTCTTGCATTCTGTGAAAAAGAGGATTCCCTGCTGTTCATCTCTTTTGCAGATTTTGCAATATTAATTGCATGGTCAGATATTCTTTCAAAATCACTCATGCAGTGAAGAAGTATTGAAAATGTATGATTATCATGTCTTGATAAATCGCAGTTACCAACCTTTACAAGATATGAACCCAGCTTATCCTCATACTTATCGACATCTTCTTCCATTGCCACAACCTCATCATATGCAGCATCTGAATAATTATTAATAATGTCAAGTGCCTTATCTAACGCTTTCTGTGACAGATGTGCCATCTTCACAGCCGTATTCCTGCATAACTCCATTGCAACTGCAGGAGTCTCTAAGAATCTTTCATCAAGTGCTGCAAGATCTGCTGCCACACCTGTCTGAATAACTTCCTCATGTTTTCCATCAGGAATAGAAAGAGTTGCCAGCTTCACAAGCAGATTAGAAAATGGGAAAAGTATAATTACACATCCAATATTAAAGAGACTGTGAATCACTGCTATTCCTGCTGCATTTGCCGGTGTTGATAAAAATTCAAAATGAACAAACATATTCAGGCTGTAAAATATAACCATAAATATAACAGTACCAATCATGTTAAAATAAAGGTGTATCATTGATGCTCTCTTGGCATTCTTCTTTGCACCTACAGAAGATATAAGTGCTGTTACACATGTACCTATATTCTGTCCCATAATTATAGGAATTGCTGTCGCATAGTTAACCGCACCTGTTACACATAATGCCTGCAGTATACCAACCGACGCTGATGATGACTGGATAACTGCCGTAAGCACTGTACCTGCAAGAAGTCCGAATAACGGATTAGAAAACAGTGTAAGCATCCCCGTAAACTTCTCATTGTCAGCCAGCGGTGCAACTGCGCCACTCATAGTTTCCATACCGAACATAAGAATTGCAAATCCAAGAAGAATATTACCTATATCCTTTTTCTTAGAATTATCCTTGCAAGTCATTGTCATAATTATACCAATAACAGCAAGCACTGGCGAGAAGGATGATGGCTTTAAAAGATTAATCCATCCTGCTCCGCTTATACCTGTAAGTGATAACATCCATGAAGTCACTGTTGTACCAATATTGGCACCCATAATAATACCTACAGCCTGTGAAAGCTGCATAATACCCGAATTAACAAAGCCTACAACCATTACCGTAGTTGCAGATGATGACTGTATAACTGCTGTCACAGCCATACCAAGCAATACTGCCATAATTCTTTTAGAAGTAAGTTTTTCAAGTATCTGTTCTAATTTACCTCCGGACAGCTTTGCTAAGGAATCTCCCATGACATTCATTCCATATAAGAACAAAGCCAATCCGCCTGCCATCGTAAGTACACCAAAAATATTCATTTTACATAAGCTCCTTTTTAAACGACTTTTTCACACATCATGTGTATTCTAAATGAGCATTGTAAAATGTATTATGTGCATTATGTAAAATCTATGTAAAATTTTCAACTATGTTCTTTATGCGGTCTAAATCTATAGGTTTTGCAAGATGTGCATCCATTCCATTCTCGAAAGCTTCACGCACATCACTGGCAAATGCATTGGCAGTCATAGCAACAATCGGTATATCCTTTGCATCCGGATGTTTTGTCTTTCTTATTATTCTTGTCGCCTCATAGCCATCCATATTAGGCATCTGCACATCCATGAATATCATATCATACTGACCTTTCTTGGAATGTTTAAATATATCTACTGCCGCCATTCCATCTCTTGCACAGTCACATGTTGCACCTTGTTCCTTAAGAAGTTCCTTAAGCATATCTGAGTTAATGCCATTATCTTCTGCTATCAGAAAATTCTTACCTGCAAGTACATGATCTTGTTCAATCTCATGCTCTGGTATGTTATATCTGTTCCAGAGATCTTTGTTAGTATTAGTATCCGCTATTCTGAATTCCATAGTTACCTCGTAAGTTGTTCCCACCCCCTGTGTGCTGAATACCTTTATAGTTCCACCCATAAGGTCAATCAGATTCTTGGTTATTGCCATTCCAAGTCCTGTTCCCTGGACTGCATCTGTAAGACTTGTCACCTCTCTTGTAAACGGTTTGAATACATCTTTTAAATATTCTTCACTCATTCCTATTCCATTATCAGATATGATAAATTTGTATTTTGCAATCTGTGGATTGGTAACTTTTATTTCTTTTATTTCAAATGTTATGTTACCGCCTTCTCCTGTATATTTAACCGCATTAGACAATATATTAATAAGTATCTGACTGAGTCTTAATTTATCTGCAGTAATACAACAATTCTCAATATCATCTGATTTAACAACAAATGTCTGGTTCTTCTTCTTTGCCTGTGTTCTGATTATATTGTCTGTCTCCTTTACTATGTCAGCAAGCTTCACATCACAAAGATTAAGAGTAGTTTTCCCCGACTCAATTTTACTCATATCAAGGACATCATTAATAAGGTTCAGCAGATGCTGGCTTGAAAAAACTATCTTTTCAGCATAGTTTCTGACTTTATCCGGATTATTATAATGTCTTAACATCAGCTGCGAAAATCCTACAATTGCATTCATAGGAGTTCTTATATCATGACTCATATTAGACAGAAACTGGCTTTTTGCACGATTTGCCGCCTCTGCTGTGTGAAGTGCATCTTCCATATGATTTCTTATCTGCTGCTCGTAAGTTCTGTCTGACAGAATTATTACAAGAACATCATCTCCATCTTTATCCATGTGATAACATCCCTGGTTAAAAAGTCTGTATTCACTTGAATCTGCTGGTTTTATCCAGTATTCATTAACCACAGATTCTCCTTTTTCCAGTTTCACAATGTCATTCCATTCAGGAACTTCTCCTCTCTTTTCCAGTTCTCCAAAACTTTTAAGGAGACCATCATATTCGTTGCTCTTTATCCCCAGAACTCTCTCTATATTTCTGCTTACATACAATTTTCTCCAGTCTCCCCATGAAAGCATAATATACACATCATCCAGATTCTTAGCCATAATTGAAAATAATATATCCCGTCTGGCAATCTCATGATTCTTCTCACTTACATATCTTTTGTAATATGTATATAGTACTACACATGCCACTATAAGAAGCAGTATTCCTATCTGCATTGTCATTATAACAGTGCTATGCTGAACCGCCAGAGAGCTTGAATTGGCGACGCTTATAGGAACCATTGATATCAGCCCCCAGTTATCAAATCCAATAGGAACATAAACAAGACAATACTGGTTATCATCAAGCTGGAACACCATTTCTTCTGCATCTGATTTTTTTACACTTTCTATAAAACCATCCAGTGACTTACCTGATATATCTGCATTTTTCAGATGATAAAATATATTACCTCCTATATCCATGCTGCCTTCAGACTTTAATACAATATCACCATTATCATATATTACATAACTGCTTGTGTCCTTTGAAAATGCCTTAACACCCAGCTCTTTATTAATAGCTTCTGTATTGTATGAAACCGCTATTGAACTGTATTTAAAGCCATTAACATCTGCCGGCTGGACAGGAATCGCAAAAAACATCACCTCATCACTTCCTGGAAGCGAGCCGTCCACTACAACATTTTTTCTGTCTATCACAAGATTTTTCCATGTATTTCCAAGTTCAAGATATCCCTTTTTACCTGACGATGACAAATAATTACAGGCATCATCTATAAAATAAAATTCTGTGTAATGCCATTCATTCTTCCATTCAGCAAGAAAATTACTGATACTGTCTATATCTTCACCAGCCTCATCTATATAATCACCTGTCATTCCAAGCAGTTTCCACTGCTGCCCGGTTATCTGCATGAATTTTTCACTGACCTGTGTATACACTTCATTAAGATTCTTCGAGCTTGTCTCATACAGTTCTCTTTTGACCGTAATGGAATAATTAAGCATTATTACGCCCACACACACAAATACAACTATTGCCACACCTACTGCTGCAAAGAAATATTTGCTATACTCATTCTTCTTCAATTGACCAGTTTCCTTTCCCAAGATAATCAGCTCTTCTGTATATAAACTTCTGGTGCAGCCAGTCTGCCTCCATCAGCAAAATACTGTATCCATTGCTTGGCTACATTTGTTGTATGAGCTATATATCCGTCATATTTTTCGCCTTCTTTAATGTCTGCCTCAGCCTTATACATATGCACTCCGTCATGCTCTGACATATCATAATTATATGCACATTCCAACAAAGTATGACCAGAAACGTCAACATAACAGAAAGAATATATTTTTTCGTCTTCTACTGACTTTCCATCTGTCAGAATATCCTCAAGATGCATATTACCCTTATCGTCTCTTGATATCTTCATTGTAAATCCGCTTGATGCCGGCAGCGTATCCCATGATATCGGGTCGTCATCCCGTCCACAGCCTTCCACAAGGCACCGCACAACATCTTTAATCTCAGCACCTGTTGCATTCTTCGTATAAAACTTCACTCCTCCACCCATTAGAAGTGCCTGTAATTGTGCTGCTGTATAACTTCCCTTATAGATGTCTCCGGCATTCATGGCAGCAGGTGCAATCAGCATATCCACATTACATATTTCCCGGAGTGTATTAACTCTCACTGAAAATGCCTCACTTCCTGTATCTAATACCCGCCACTGATATTCCCTGTCAAATGTGGTAATAACCGGGGATTTTTCTTTTACCGCATTGTAGTTATTATTAAACACTTCCACTGCCTGCGTGACATTCACATCTCCAGCCAGTATTTTCTGTACTGCCGCACAGCTTGCACGGCATATACTGTCATTCCTTATATATGTATACATATGATTACTTTCAATATAGGGAATCAGGTTCGAAAATATGTCCTGCACATCTACATTTACATCTTTATTATACACAACAACTGACTGTATCCTGTCTGCCATTGCATTCATTACTTCACTGCCAAACATATATCTTACTATATCCAGCGCCAGCTCCTCTTTTTCCCCTGCTCCTTTTAATTTTGCATTCATAGCTATTGAATATCCGGGTGTACTGAAATACCAGTTATTATTATCTGTCTCCCCAAAATATGGCAAAAGAATGAGATTATTCATTCCCTCATCCTGATACTCCGCAATATTAGTACTCTGGCGTATCATTGCAATCTTCCCGGATACAAAATCCTGGAATATATTTGAATATTCCCTTTTTATGTCATCTGCCTGTGCATCAGTATCCTTCAAAACCTGTTCGAGTCTCGAGAATAATTTCACACCCAGCTCATCCGGCATGTAATCTATTTTTCCATCCATTGCTTCATAACGCCAGATGCGCCCTTCTGTACTCTGTAACAATGGAATAGACCACGCCTGTAACATATATGAATCTGTATAATCATATTTATAATCTGTTGCAAACCCTCTTATCCCATATTCACTGAACTTATTACATGCTTCAACAAATGTTTCATAATCATGAGGCAGTTCTATTCCATATTCCTCAAAAAGTGCTGTATTGGCAAGTATACCCTCCACGCTTGCAGCACCAGGAAGCCAGTTCACAGAACCATCTTCATTGGTAAATCCATCAAGATATACCTTATAAAACATGTTTGTAATATCTGTCCATGAAAAATCATACAGATAATCCCTGGGATTAATATCATTGTTATCATCCATGGAAGATGTCTGTGTCCACGATGATGCATCTATTATTATATCCGCAAGATCATCATTAAGCGCTGCATCATTAAGATACTGTGCACCGCCCCTGCTTATGACAAAATCAAATTCAACATCCGGAAAATGTTCTTTCAACATTTTTCCTACACTTGCAAGCCAGTAATCCTGGTCAAGCTGTACAACTATTCTCTGTTTTTCTTCTCTACTGTTTCTTAATGGCATACTACATGACAACAATATACTTTCAAATAATATCGTTACCAGTAAAACACATATTATCCGTTTCATTCTATCCTCCAAAAAAGACTTTACCCCTGTGTTATTCATAAATAATACAACGTGTGTATGTCGAATTATGTCGAATATGAGAAGAAATCAATAAAAAACCTGCATGGAATGCACTATTTGCAGCCATACAGGTCTTTTTATATTTACAGTATACACATGTATTTTATATTGTTTTAACACATATCCGGCTTGTTCCATAGGTTAAGTTTCGTTCCGAGACCCATTTTCACAGCATTTTCATAACATACCTTACCCCAGGCAACATCTTCTACAGGCATTCCTCCAACAGAATATATAATTATCTGATCATCGCTGTCTCTTCCTGATGCATTACCAAGCAATATATCTCCCATATCAGTAATATCACTTTTACTTATAATTCCATCATGGCACATATCTGTAAACTTTGCGCCAATTATGTTGATTGAACCAAATGTTGGATATGGATATTCCTCTGCCCATGCCTCGTAAAGCTTTATATTATCAACTACCATCTTGCATTTTTCTTTGAGAAAATCTGTCTCCATATCAAATGCACTTGGAGCAACAATAAGCGCTCCCGGCTTTATCCATTCACCTTTGACATATGCATATTTTGACGGATCTGTTCCTGCTGTGGCTGCAAATGATATAACATCACTGTCTCTTACCAGAGTTTCTATATCATCTACCACTGTTACAGTTGTAAGCTGAGGATATGTAGCTTTGACATATTCAAGGAAACTGTCTAATGATTTCTTTCCTCTGCCTTTTACCTTAAGTGTATCAAGCTCTGGGCATGTTGCCATAAATGCATCAAGGCTTGTTTTTCCCATTACACCAGGACCATATATTGCTCCCGTCTTAGCACCCTTTGGTGCAAGATGTCTTAACCCTACACCAGGAATTGCACCAGTCCTGTAAGCGCTCAGAAGATTACCGCTCATCAGACACACCGGTGCACCGGTTGTCTTGTCATTAAGCATAACCATAAGTATTGACCTTGGCAGACCTATTTCCTTATTAGCTGTATTAGAACCATACCATTTCATACCAGCCATATCAAATGGTCCTCCTATATATGCCGGCATTGCCATAAATCTTCTATCTTCTCCTACATTCTTTGGCATATTCGGAAAAGGAGATTCATTCGGGAATGTTACCATACAGCCATGAGAATTATGGTTTTCACCTCCCATTACGAAATCACCCTTTGTAAGACATTTAAGAACGTCTTCCATTGTGTCTATGCATTTAGGCATATTCTTTACGCCAGCCTTTATCATTTCCTGTTCATTAAGATATAAAAAATCAACTTCTGGATACATAATAATTCCTCCTCTATAATCCACAGCCTATAACTGCTTCCATCATTATCTCCACGAACTGTGTCGGTCTGTTAAGTGCAGATGTTCCAGCCACTGTACATAATGGCCTGATATCATGAAATATCTCTGAATATGCCCTTGATATATCTGCACACATTTTCATATCTACAGCAAACACATCTACTTTAATAACATCTCCAACACCTGCACCAGCCTGTTCAATAAGCTTTACCTGCTTCTCAAGTACATATCTGGTCTGCTCATAGGCATTTTCCCCATACACTGTACCATCCGGCTGTACCGATGTTGTTCCACCAACATATATATGGTCACCAACCTTTACCATTCTGCTGTATCCTACTTTCTCTTCTAATGGAGCTCCTGATGAATAATTTACTCTCTTCTCTGCCATTTAATTTACCTCTCCTTCTGCACCTGCAAGTGCCTTTTCTTCATTTTCCTTCTTTACAAGTTCATTGAACTTGACAGAAGCATCATTTATCACTTCAACCGGTACCGGCTGGAATGGGCTTGCTTTCATAACTCCACATACCCAGATTATTGAATAGACTACAAGTCCGGCAAATAACACTCCACACAATTCAAATATCTTAATTCTGGTTTCTCCTGTTGATATATTCCATATCATGTATACATTTCCAAGAATACCTATTATCTGAGGTATTCCGCCTAATGTAAGCCACTTCTTCCTTGGATATTCAGGATTTCTATTTCTGAGTATAAGCACTGTTACATGTACAAGGCAGTATGTTAATAACCAGAAGCATGAACCTGACAATAACAGAAAACTTACGCCCTCTGTTGCTCCAAGTCCTGAAGCAATTATTCCTGCAACGAATACAAATAACACTACAAGTCCGACCCATGCTGCACCTCTCTTGTTTGTCTTAGCAAATACTGATGGCATCATGCCTTCCTCGCCCATACCCTGTACAATTCTTGAAACAGAGGCATATACTGTATTAATTGTCGAAGCTGCTGCAAGTATGGTTATAATTCCCATCCATATACGTCCTGCATTGCCTAAAAGGTTAGTAGCATATGTCATATGAGGAGTACCAGCTGGGTCATTGGCAAGAATATCAAGACTTACATAGTTAGTCATTCCTATACCAAGAATGCTCTGTACAAAAAACAGTAAAACCAGACCTATTGTCATAGAAAGAAGTACATCTCTTCTTGGATTCTTCAAATCCTTTGCTACCGGAATAATAAACTCAACACCTATAAACAGCCAGAATGCAAGTGCGGCATATGAGCAAAGTCCCTTAAATCCGCCTATCTGTTCAAATGTTGGTGCATTTGCTGCATAGTCAACAACATTTGAGCTTATTCCAAATTTACATACACCTATTAATCCGATAAGAACCATTGAACCAATAAGCAGGAATACTACTATGTTCTGTACCTTTGAAAATATATCTACACCAAAAAGATTAATCACGAGAAATAATGCCATTATTGCAATTGATATTATCCTGTTATCTACATGTGGCAGAAACAGACCTTTTAAAACAAGTCCGCAAAGTGTAATCTCTGCTGTCATACTTAATATTTCTGTAATTACATAGGCTGACAGATTACCAATTAATGATGGAAGTGGTCCCATACCAGCCAGAAGATACTGTCCTGTACCTCCCTGAACTCTTGGCATAAGTCCATTCAGTTCTGCAAATGATATTCCAATAAACCAGTTCAGTATCATTACTGCAAATAGCGGAATGATAAACCATCGACCTATCGAACCCATTCCTGTTCCTAAAGAAACAAGACAGCTTGTGGCAACAATAAGTCCTACGCATATTGCCACGCCACTTCCTAATCCTAACTTTTTCTTCATAAAACCAGCTCCCTTCCTTTTTGCGTGATTAATTATTAACAAAATAAACAACAAAGGCGCCGCACACCAGATGTACGACGCCTTTGTCTTTGATTTATTAAGTTTATGATATGAATACTACAGTGTTTTGACATGGTTGTATTGTAAAAAAAAGAACTATAATGTATTATTTCTTAATAAATAATCAGAATATTACTATAATCCAAGACATACAGGAGGGCTTATGTGTACAGCAGCTACTTATAAAACTAAAGATTTCTATATGGGTAGAACACTAGATTATGAATTTTCTTATGGTGATGAGGTGACTGTCACACCTAGAAATTATCCTATTAATTTCAGATTTATGGGTGTCAGGAATAACCACTATGCGATGATTGGAATGGCTCATGTGGCTGACGATTATCCTTTATATTATGAAGCATTTAACGAAAAAGGGCTTGGCATGGCCGGTCTTAACTTCGTTGGCAATGCAGCTTACAACGAACCAGACCTAAGCGGTCTTAACAGAGAGAGTAATGTTGAAAATGTTGCCGTATTCGAATTCATTCCATGGATATTATCGCAGTGTGCGACAGTTGATGAAGCTAAAGAAAACTTGCAGTTTATTAATCTTACCAACACTCAGTTTAATGAAATGTTTCCATGTGCTAATCTTCACTGGATTATCGCAGACAAGGACAGCTGCATAACTGTCGAGTCCATGTCAGACGGACTTCATATATATGACAATCCTGTTGGGGTGCTTACTAATAATCCGCCATTTAACATACAGATGTTTAATCTTAATAATTATATGGGATTATCTGCAAGACAGCCTGAAAGCAATTTCTCGGACAGGCTTGAATTCAACAGATACAGCCGTGGTATGGGTGCTATCGGACTTCCGGGGGACTTATCATCTCAGTCAAGATTCGTAAGAGTGGCTTTTACTAAGATGAATTCTGTTTCAGGTGACGATGAGAAATCAAGCGTAAGCCAGTTCTTTCACATATTAGGCAGCGTAGACCAGCAGCGTGGCTGCTGCCAGCTAGACGATGACAAATACGAGATAACAATATATACCTGCTGCTGCAATACAACTAAAGGCATATATTATTACACATCATATGACAACCATCAGATATGCGCTGTTGATATGCATAAGGAAAACCTTGACGGTGATAAGCTGGTTCGATATCCACTTATTACTGATGGCGAGATAAGGGCTGTTAATTAAGTAAACATTCAATCCTCTCCTTGCCAACTTTCCAGAATATGTTATTATAGGATAGATTATTACAAGTGCTTTATGCACAGAAAGAGGAATATATGTTAGTTTATGACGCTAATGCCAATTCTGGCAGCACTGCCGGTTTTGAGTGTACCTATACAACTTTTAAATCTGACAACCCTGCAGCTTCACCTGAGAATCCTATTCTTGTTCTTGATAATGCAGAAAAGCAGTGGGATGAGACTTCATTTGGATTATTTACTAATCCTTATAAGAAGACAGCATTTGATTTCCAGATTGATGGTGAATCTTTCACAAGTAACATCTTAAAGATTGATTCAAGATTTACAAGCCTTATCAAATGGCTTGGCGAAAACAGAGTTAAAGTAAAGCTTACAGGTGCTAACTCTTCTGAAGGATATAATGTATACAAGATTCAGGAGGTTGCATTTGGCAATGGTAACAAGTTATCCGCTGAAGATGGTTTCCTTCAGTTTATGATTGAGAGATTATTAGAGAGCAGTGCCATTGCAGAAGAAAATAGTGAAGAGCCTGACGAATCTGCTGATGATATGAAGCTTACAAGCCTCACAAGTATCTCAGATTTCCTTAACTGTGCTGGAAGCACACTTCCTGAGAATATACGTTTATGGGCAAGACGTAATCTTGTTGTTGCACGTTCAAGCGAGGTAACTCCTGAAGAGAAAAGACATGCACAGAGAGCACTTTCTATTATGCTTAATATTAAGTGGAAGAGCAATTATTTCGAATCAATTGACCCTGTTGAAGCAAGAAGAATTCTTGACGAAGAGCTTTTCGGTATGGAGAGCGTTAAGCAGAGAATTATTGAGACTGTTATTCAGATTAACAGAACTCACACTCTTCCTGCATATGGTATCCTTCTTGTAGGTCCTGCCGGAACAGGTAAATCACAGATTGCCTACCTTGTTGCCAAGATTCTTAAGATGCCTTGGACAACTCTTGATATGAGTTCAATTAATGATGCTGAACAGCTTACAGGAAGCTCAAGAATATACTCTAATGCTAAGCCTGGTATTATTATGGAATCATTTAACATGGCTGGTGAATCTAACCTTGTATTCATCATCAACGAGCTTGATAAGGCTACTTCAAGCAATGGTAACGCCAACCCTGCTGACGTACTCCTTACACTCCTTGATAACCTTGGATTCACAGACAATTATATGGAGTGTCTGATTCCAACCTCAGGCGTATATCCTATTGCAACAGCTAATGATAAGGATAAGATAAGCGCACCGCTTCTTTCAAGATTTGCAGTAATTGATATTCCTGATTACACAAGAGAAGAAAAGAAGACAATATTCCTTAAATATTCACTCCCTAAGGTTCTTAAAAGAATCGGACTTCACGAGGATGAGTGCTTAGTGCTTGATGACGGACTTGAAGCCGTTCTTGATTACTGCAAAGATACCACAGGTATCAGAGATCTTGAACAGGCCGCCGAACACCTTGCCGCACACGCTTTATACCTGATTGAAGTAGAGCATGCAACAAGCATTTCTTATAATGCTGATATGGTTAAATCACTTTTCAGATAAAACATCATAAAAGCGGAGAGACTTCTTAATCTCTCCGCTTTTCTTTTTGTCATATTCCGACAGAGCCAGCTACAGCTGCTTCTTATGCAGCTCCCTGAGTCCGTCTATTTCATCGCACAATTCCCTGCTTGAGCAAGTTGAGCAATCCATTGTCAGACCGTTAAATATGTGATTCAGCGAATCTGTTATCTGTTCACATCTGTGTGCTTCACTTTTTAAAAATGTGTAATCAATCTTCTGGTCTGTAACAAAATATATGCTTACAGCCTCAACTTCAGGACGCTTCCTGTAGGCATTGATAAGTCCCTGCCCTACTGCTGCAAAGTTAATTCCCTGCAAAACCGCTTCCTTACTTACTCTCACTGGTTCTCTTTCCCTGACAGCTGATATTCTCATCATATATCCTTTAGGAAATGCATGGTATCTTACATAATCAGTCGCCCTCATTGAAGCATACAGTGCATTATCATCATGATTCTTAATATATTCACTGTCCAGCCTGATTACAGTAATTCTTGCATATGAGATATCATTCTTAATATCACACAGGTCATCTCCAACAAGATACACTGCATCATCCGGCACAAGCCCTTTATCCTGTGTAAATGCAATGGCACTCACTGCCTGACTGCTCCCACCGCCAAGCTCATAAGCTGTCTCGCTTTTAAGGATAAGATTCTCCTTCTCAGTCATCTCCCATTCTTTTTGTAATGGAAGTCTCTTTACTCCATGACTTTCAAGCATTGATATAAGCTTTCTTATCTCACCATCATATATATCCATAGGCTGTTTCTGCCCTTCCTGTTATTCTTTCTGTGTATCCTGTTCTTTCTTTTTCTTTGCCTCACGCCTGTTCTTTGACCAGTTGTAATATGCAGTAAGCGGCTTGATTAAAGCTGCTGCAAATTTCATATCCAGATTAAAGAAATATATAACAAGAGTCAGAAGAAACAATGCAACAAGCACGATTGCTATAATAGCCAGCACCTTTAATATTATCATACATTACTTCCCTTCTGTCTTGCATATTCCGCAGCACCTAATGCTCCCATAAGCTGTGGGTCTGTCGGAAGGTCAACTACATTAATCTTAAGCACCTTTTCTATTGCTTTCTTCAAGCCTTCATTCTTGGCACATCCACCTGTAAGTGTAACGCTGTCAGCCGCACCTGCTTTCTTAGCCATGACAAAGCATCTCTTAGCAACCGATAACTGTATTCCTGCCGCTATCTCCTCCATAGGCTTACCCTCACCTACTAACGAGATAACCTCACTCTCTGCAAATACCGCGCACTGTGCTGTTATTGGAATCACGTTCTTCGCCGTAAGTGACAGATTAGAAAATTCATCTAAAGACATCTCAAATGCTCTTGCCATAGATTCAAAAAATCTTCCCGTTCCTGCTGCACATTTGTCATTCATCGCAAAATTAAGCACAGTTCCATCAGTGTCAATCGCAATTCCCTTAACATCCTGACCGCCGATATCAATAATCGCCTTAACCGATGGGGCAGTCACATGAACTCCCATAGCATGACAGCTTATCTCTGATATATTCTCATCTGCAAACGGTACTTTGTTTCTTCCGTAACCCGTACCAATCAGATATGTAAGCTCCTCTGCGCTGTTTAAACCGTCAACCTGGCTTACAGCCTCGTCAAGTGCATCCTTCGCACTAAGCACAGGATTAATCCTGCTTCTCTTAGTAACCGCAGCTGCGATTTTTCCATTCTCATCTATAATTACGCATTTGGTATATGTACTTCCTGCGTCACAACCACCGAAATATTTCATTCTGCTATCCTTTCCTGCCACGTATGCAGCATCCACACTTCTTACCAGCTCTTAGAATCGTCAAAATCCTCAAGTGACGGGTCAAGCGGCTCTTCCCTGAAAACAGTTCTCATATATCTGTTAATCTCCGTTCTCATGTCTCTTCTTGTTCCATCCTCAGGACACATAAGATTGTGCGTTACCCATATTAAATGTATTCCATGTTTTCTCGCTTCTTCCTCAAATAGACCATGATATCCTGACATTGATTTGCAACCCATATGAACATACATGATTACTATATCAATATTAAACATTTCGCAGAAGCGCCAGAGTGCCTCTACGCCTGTCTCATAACCGCCGTTAGAGCGGTTTCTCATAATCATGTTCTCATACAGATATGCAAGGTCTAACATTGCCTGGTGCTTATCCTCTGTGTTGACCATCTCTGTAGACACCATACTTAACATATCTGCAATAGTTACAACACCCCAACAGTTAAGAAGCCAGATTGGGAGTGCCGTATAATATGCAGCCTGAACGCCCCATGTCATGGCTCTGTGGCGGTACTCCTTCGCCGCCATCTCTTTACTCTTATATGCATCAAGTGCCATCTTAGTAAGCTTCTTATCCATATCAAGGAATGCCTGATTTCTTCCACCGGCAGCCTGATATACACCATATCTGTAGAGTGCAAGCGTTACGCCCATAACCTGCGGATAATCTGTCTTGGAAATCTCCATCCACTCTAAGAATTCCTCTGTCTCTGCATTAAACCGCTTCATACTCTTAAAGAATGCATCCCAGTCGAACTTCTCTCCAGTCTGTTCCTCTATGAAATGGATTGCATTGACAACCTCTTCTGCCGCATACTCCTGTACACTTTCCTGCCTGTGTCTTATAGGCACAGCAAGCTGAAATGTAGGAATCTTAAATGACCTTGCTTCAATCCCGTTACCCATAAGGCTTCCGTCACATGTCGTATTACACTGCACGGCACAGCAGCCTATAAGTGGGAAATCATCAGCCAGTGCAACACCAAGCTCCGCCGCCGGCATAGGACAGACATCTGACGGAACACCATACTGGTGTGTAACATCAACATAATAGCTCACTCCATCCTGTGACATCATTGAGCTTGTATACACAGCAGGAACTTCCACTGACAACCATGTAAGGTTCGGAAAACCTCCCATCAGGGTACTCATCATATTTTCATCAAAAAGAACAATCTTGCTGTTTAGCTTCTTATCATTGCCGATAGCCGGGTCTGCCTTAAATATCTGTCCAAGCATCCCGCATATATCAGTAACGATAAGTCCCAGTGCCTGATGCGCCATTCTAAGCTGAGTTCCTCTCATACCCTCGGTATGCCTGTCCATGAAATCAGGCAATGCAAGATAATTAATCATCCAGCGGTATCTGAAGAAGCCCTTCATGTTATTAGGTTTTATTATAAATGTAATTAAAGTCTTCCAGTATCCAAGCCACCTTACATAGTCGTACCATGTATCCTTCAATCCGCGCCATTCTCTTCTTCTCTTCGGCTTCTTGCCTGTATAGAATCTGCCGAGTGGCTCGCTTCCTATATTCTTAGACATATTTATAATTTCCTTCCTGCATTGATACGCTTAATCTCAAGGCTCTCAACAAATGCCTGTATTCTCGTTCTTAACTGTCCTGAAGTTCCCACAGCATATGGTCTGTCGATTGAAAGAACCGGATATCCATATTTTTCTTTCATGACATGAAATGCCGAAGCTCTCTCATAGCCCCAGTAATCGCAGAATTTAATCTGCTCATATATAAGACCATCAGCCTTATACTCCTTAGCTATTGCGTCAACATACTCCTGTCTCTCGATAATCTTTTCTGTATTCATGAATCTCGGACACTGTCCCCACTCCATGTACTGTCTGCATATCTGTGTAAGAACGTCTTCCGTGTCATTAAGAATAATCTCGTCTCTTCCCGGAAGTGAGCCAAAACAGAATCTGTCTGCCACAACCAGTGCGCCAGCTTCCTCAGCAAGCTTTATAAGCTCAGGGTTATCAATCTCTGAACCAACCATTACGACCCTTGCCCTGTAATTACATTTTTTATCAGGTTCACGCGTCTTAAGCTCCTCAAGCGTTTCTTCGAGCTTTTCTATAAGTGCCTCTTTCGGGCAACAGTAGGTTGCAAGACACAGAACCGCGAATTCATATCCTGTAATTCTTGGATTGTCTTCTTTTCTGTAATCACCAATGCTTCTTATAAGCCTGCTTATTTTGTTCTGCAGTTCCACAGACTTTCTTAAAGCATCATCTGATATGTCTATTCCATATGTATTATTAAGCGGTTCAAGCACATGAAGTCTCATCTGCTTAACAAAATGTCTTAACGCCGTCTCATCATTCTTCATCGGAACATCTGAATATTCCACAAAGAATTTTTCTTTCTCTATAAGGTGCTGTCTCTCAATATTTTCTACGCACCTGTTCATCTGCGCACATGCATCCGGTGCAATTATACAGTCAAGAAAGTTAAATCCACCCTCAATTGCTCTCTCTAATATCGCACGACATCCCTCACATAGCATACTGCTCATGTAATATGTCCCCATCTCTATAGAACCTGTACGTGGTGCACGCAGCCTTACCGAAAAGCTTCCCGGCAGATTAATAAGCGGCTCCGGTATCTGAAAACAGACTGCACCGATTGCAATATCACCTTTAGCCTGTGCCTGCCTTACAAGGTCGTTATTCACGTCCTCCAAAAGCTTTTCAAAATAATACAGATTAGCTAAATCCTTCACATTTGCCTCCTCTTACAATATTCCCATATTAACAAGGGCTTTCTTTGCACCCTCAACAATAATCGCATCATCAGGAAGATTGAATACATTTTCGCCAAGAACATCTGCCTGTGCAAGTTTGGAATCACTCTGTATTACTGAAAGCAGTTCAAGGCCGCCGATATCCATAAGCTTCGCAACCTCCATATCCGGTATTCTGTTAGCGATAACCCCGATTCTGTCATACATTACAAGCTCATCTGCAACTTTCTTGATTGTCTGCACAACCTGGCATCCCTTCTTGCTCGCGTCAGTAACAAGCAACAGATGTGTAACCTTCTCCATAACTCTTCTGTTAATCTGCTCTATTCCTGCTTCTCCATCAATTACAACATAATCAAACTTATCTGAAAGCATTGTGATAACTTCTTTAAGATATGAATTAATCTTGCAGTAACAGCCTGCTGTCTCAGGTCTTCCTATTGCGATAAATGCATATCCGTCCTGTTCAACAACTGCATCCATTATCTCGTATTTGGCTTCTCCAAGTAACTCCACAGCAGTCTTGGTATCTCCGTCTTCAACATTCTTGATTACTTCTTTTCTTATATCATCTATAGTCTTTTCCACTTCAACGTTAAGCACTGTAGAAAGTCCGACCGCCGGGTCAGCGTCAATCGCAAGTATCTTCTTATCTGGGTGTGCCTCAACAAGAAGCTTTACAATAACTCCCGCTAAAGAAGTCTTACCGACCCCTCCTTTTCCTGCTACTGCTATAATCTGTGTTTTCTTATCCATTATTGTTCTCCTTATGTGGTTTTGTTAGATTGTTTAATACCCGTAATACGCATTGATTCCCGCTATCAGGCCATCCGCTATTTTTTCAAGCGTCTCATCACTATGATCTGAACTTGCATTTCCAAGCTCCATATCTACAGATGGAATTGTGCTATATGACGTCTGCGTAAGATCTATTGCCATACTTCCTGAACCATGTATCTTCATACCCACATCACCAAGCCCATTAACAAGCGATGCTCCAAGTGCATTGTGCTGCTGCCAGTGTGTGGCAACCGGCTCCATATCTTTAATTGCATCCGGAACCGCAATATAGAAACAGCCTTTGTCATAACTAAGTCCGTCTCCATCCCAATGCAGCGATATATGGCAGTCCGCAACATTGTTGCATATCACAGTCCTTGCTACATTATCAAGCTGTACATCTGCATCGTCCCTTACCATCAGCACATCATATCCCTGTGAAAGAAGCCTGTCCCTTAGAATCTGCGCCATTCTAAATGTAACTTCACTTTCTGGTGTTCCATCATAGAATGTCATGCCTCCTGATACAGCAGTTGCTGTTGTTGCCCCCGCCGCTGTACTTCCACCGGTACTCTTAGGTGAGCCGTCCGGATGGCACAGTGTTCTCACTGATGAACCACCTGCCGTCCCATGCCCTGCATTGACACCAACTATAATGTTCTTTCTTTCACCTGCTGCTTTATATAGAACAGCATAACCATCGCTTATCGCCGAATGGTCTGCATATTCCCATGTTGTATTCATATAAATGTGTTCCATATCTTCATATACTGGAACTCCTGTATATGGCTCTCTTGCTGCTATATATGGATTGCTTGTTTCTTCCTGGCTGTCCTCTTCACTGGCTGCTTGTCCAGAATCTTCTGCTTCTGTATCTGTTATCTCTGCATCTGTTGTCTCTGTATCAGTATTATCTTCACTTAGAGAATTCATCTGTGAATCTTTCTCTGATTCCAATGTCTGGCTAGATGTTTCTGTAATGTCCGATTTATTCAATCCTGCTTTATCAGAATGTCTGTTGCCACACCCCGCAAGTATAATGGCTGATAATACAGTTAACATCATGCTTACTGAGATGATTCTTGTCACTTTACTCATCTATATCCTCCGGCCATACAGAACCTTCATCAAGCCCGCTGTCTACAAGCCACTTATCTTCTACATATACATACTTCTTCTGCCCACTCTCATTAACAAGTGTAACAGAAACCTTAGGTGACTGACCTTCTGCCAGCTCTTCACACCCATAATCCCCATCAAATATCTGTTTTATCTTCCACATAATAATCTCCGTTTCTGATAATTATTTTTATTATAAAACATTTGGGTAAAATATGCTATACAGTTATAATCTACATAAAAATAGTTTGGTATCTTCGATATATGACAGATACCAAACTATTTTAATCACATCTTCATCCCATACTTATCCAGATTAACCCTGCCGTTAACGACCTCGATTCCATCTGCCATAAGCAGCTCTGCCTGCTTTCCGGCTCCGCCAAATGCGAATTCACCGGCAAGTTCCCCTTTGGAATTGACTACCCTGTAACATGGAATTCCTGACGGGTCTGGATTCTTATGAAGTGCATTGCCAACAGCGCGCGCCATCTTCTTATCACCTGCAAGCTGCGCAATCTGTCCATAAGTTGCAACCTGTCCTCTCGGAATCTTCCTGACAGCTTCATATATCCTCTTGGTCGGACTGTCAGATACGAGATCATAACTTTCTACAATCATGCGTCGAATATCTTCATCAGGAATAGTTCCATCAAGAATAATAGTATTCCAGTGTTCTTTATTCTGATGCCAGCCCGCAATCACCGATGAATATGTACTCCGCCATAGGTCGCGCCACTCAGGTGAAACCTTCACATTAAGATTAATATATCCATTACGCTCGTATGTCCATAAAAATACTTTCTTACATCCTTTAACTCTTACAAGCTGCCAGTTCTCATCATGAAAAGGTGCTTCCTGATAAGTATCTGGAAAAGAAAGTCCATATGCAAGTGCTTCTTCCCTAGTCGTCATGTTATTACCAGTCCTTCATAACATTTGTTAATATACGCTTAATTATATTTGTAGAAACCTTCTCCTGTAGACATTCCAAGCTTTCCCTCATCAATATACTTCTTGAGAATAGCCTCCATCTTCTTGAAATTATATGGCATCATCATCTTCTTAAGAAGTGGTGAGAATATTCCCGGAACACTCTGATACTGGTGAACAATATTGTATGCAGTATTAAGTCCGACTGTATCAAATATCTGGAAAGGTCCCTTAGGAGCTCCTGTTCCTCTTGTCCATGCAATGTCAATGCTTTCAGGATCAGACACTCCTGCAGCATACAGGTCAAGACCACTAAGAAGGAATGGAACCAGCATAGAATTAAGCAGATAACCACTCTTTTCCTTTCTTACAGGAAGTCCAATCATTCGTATATCGTTAGCAAACTGCATTACTTCGTTAAAATACTTCTCATCAGTCTGAGCCTGTGTCATAACCTCAGCAGTATTATTCTTCCATATAGAATTAGCAAAATGTAATGACAGATATTTGTCTGGTCTTCCAGTATATTTTGCAAACATTGATGGAAGAAGTGTCGATGAATTAGTTACAATCACAGTCTTTTCTGGAAGAAGTGGTGAAAGCTTTTCATAGAAAGCAATCTTATCCTTTTCATTCTCAGCCATAGACTCAATCACAAGGTCTGCATCAGCAACAGCCTTAGCCATATCAAGTTCAAGCTTGAGATTAGCATATGCATTCTCAACCTTCTTAAGGCACTCTTCCTTGTCAAATGTATCTTCATCTGCAAGTCCCGCACACCATGCATTCTTATCCTCTGCCATCTTCTCAATAGCATCAATATAAGTCTGCTTAAGATGGTCAATCTTAGGCTGGGTTCTTCCGATAGAACCCTCACTTCTTAACCATATAGTTACATTAAACCCACAATATGCTGCCTGAAAAGCAATCTGACTCCCCAGCACTCCGCCTCCGGCAACAACAACATTAGAATACTTCATAAGTTCCCCTTTCTCTTATTCAACATCCTTACTAACCCTCGCGAACATCTTCACCTTAGTAACAACATTCTTCGGCTTAGTAAATATCGCATAAAACCACCTTGCAATCCAGCAGAATGGCAGCAGCCACGGTACTTTCTTCAGAAATGGAAATGTATACAGCATCTTATTAAGCGGTGGAAATGCGTTGTACATGAACATTCTGAATCTGCCCTTTTTCTCAAGCTGATTCGTATATGCATTATACAGATTGCCATAAGTTCCACTTGAAAGAATATAATCCGCCATATCCTTAACATCAGCGGTAAGTTCTCCATCTCCGAACCAGTAGTCAACCAGCTTCGATGCCTTAGTATAGAACTCAGTAAGTCCAAACTTTGAAAATTCCGCATTAACGTAACCCATATCCATACCAGTCAGCGACTTCTTCATAATATACATATCCATAACCGAGCGGATTCCTGAGCCGCCGAGCTGAAAATGCTTTGCAAAATGTGCAACATTATACACATAGAAATCTTCATCCGTCATCAGGCGTGCGTACTCATTATCCACAGTAACCGTCCTATCCAGAATATTATCATATTCACGGTAGAAAGTCACCCCGTCGCCATCATCAAACAGACTTGTATGAATCTCAATATTATATATAGGGTCTTTGAAATACACATCCTGATGGCTTATATCATACATATCGCATGTATACCCCATCCCGATAAGAATATCATGCACCTTCTTCGCGTCCTCACGCTTAATAAGAATATCCATATCCGACATGCTTCTCATATCAGTCGATGGATACATATTCTTAATTATGCTGCCCTTAAGCGGCATATGCACAAGCTTCTCCTTAGTGAATACATCACACACATTATTCAGCTCTGCCTTAAAACGTATGCTTACAGACAACCCGCGCAGGTGCGCTTCTTCCCATTTACTTAAAATCTCAGAAGGAATCGCGCATTGCAGCTTCTTAATACCATAATAAGCTGTTGTCTGCACACTGTGTTTTTCAGCAATCTCATACACCTTTAACAGGTCAATATTATCGTCAGGCTCAGGCACCGGCTTACCAGCCACAACATTTGCAAGAAGCCCGATAAGATACTCTCCATTATTCAAAATGTTTATCCTCCAATACCACGCAACGGTCACATACCTCAAGCACAGCTTTTCTGTGCGATACAATAACAACCGTCTTGTCCGTAAGTTCCCGTATATTCTTAAGCACCTTCTTCTCAATCTGCTCATCAAGAGCCGAAGTTGCCTCGTCAAGCAGCAACACAGGAGCGTCCGTATACAAAGCCCTCGCAATAGCAAGACGCTGTGCCTGTCCCTCAGAGATACCCATTCCACGCTCACCGATAAGCGTGTCATATCCATGCTCTAATTTTTCTACAAATGTGTCTGCACATGCAATATGCGCAACTGCCTTCACCTTGTCCATATCAACATCAGCACTGGTATCATCAAGAGAAGCTATAGCACTCGTAACATTGCCGGACATAAGGAAATTGCCCTGCGGCACATATGCGAACATCTTGCGGTACCTTTCGGTCAGTGCATAACTTTCCTTTTCAGTCTTAATCTCAAGTGTCCCCTTTTCAGGCTCATATATAGCAAGAAGGAGCTTAAGAAGCGTACTCTTGCCAGCACCCGAGTTACCCATAATCGTTATGAGCTCACCCTTGCCAATAGATATATCAGCATTTTCAAGAATAATGTCGTCCTCATATCTGAAAGTAATATTCTTGCATTCAATCGCTGTCATGTCTTTATAAAGCTCTCTGCAATAATCCCTGCTAAACTGGCTCTCAACGTGCTCTTCCTCAAGAGTCTCAAGCTCCATGCAGCGCTCCGCACTTGAGAGCATGCCGTAGAACTTTGGCAGATAACCGGTCATATTAGCAAGCGGTGCCCACAGCTGGTCAACAAGCTGAAGCACTGCCGACAGCGTTCCGTAAGTAATACTTCCATGTAGAATTCCAAAGCTGCACCAGCACAGACCGAATATATAGCCGCCATTCATAACAAGTCCGAAACCAACATTACATATATTAGAGAATCGGTTTCTTTTCATACGCATGAATCTGTGCTTATCCATGTACTGTTTAGAAGTATCTATGCTTTTTCTTTCTGCGCCAAATGTCTTAAGAACCATAAGGCTTCCAAGATTCTCTGACAGATAAGAACGAAGTACACCATCAGCCGCCTGCACATCCTTGTGAAGCTTCTTCATAACACGGCGGAACAGTGTTGTGAATATAAGCACAAGACCACCGCCAGCAAAGAATATTATAGAAAATCTGTAATCCAGCACGAAAAGCACCGCCGCCGCGCCGGCCAGCTTAACAAGCATTGCAATAATTCCCGGAATAATCTGCACGAACCCATCTGCCACAACAACCGCATCATTAGTAATTCTGTTCAGAAGCTCCCCTGTGTGAAATGCAGTAATAGCGCTGTATTTTCTTGACAGAATAGTTTCATAAAGTCGTGTTTTAATAACATTTTCCATGCCTGAACGTACATACTCATCTAAGAATCTTATTACCCCTCTCGCAGCAATCTGTCCAACCATAATAAGTCCAAGTATTATAACGAACTTGAGGAATACCATCTTATTGCCAGAAACTGCCCCGTCGATTGCTTCCCTCAGCACAAGTGCAAATGCCACCGCACTTATTGATATTGCTGAATTAAGCAGCACAAGAAGCAGCACTCCCAGCTTTAACTTCCCTGACACGCCAAAAATCCAGCTCATGGCTGGATTCTTAACTATCTTCTTTAATTGAAGCTTCTGTTCTTTGTCCATAATTTTCTAACTCTTCTTAATACTTTCTTAGCTTCATCTCTCAATCTCAGAATTGCACGACGCACCGGCAGCGCATCGCACCATATATGTGCATATATCTTAAGACGTATATCATCAGCATCAATCCACCGACCTTTGCGGTAATACTTAGTAGCTATGCCAACAACCGTATCCTTAGGAATAATCTCCTTACGCCAGCAGTTATCCCCATAAAAAATGTAGTAATCATCCTCTACCTTAAGAATACGGTGAAGAACATACTGATCTTCACTTTTTCTATAATATAATGCAACATCGTATCGCTTTAGTTCACCACTAACCGGAACAATATCAATAACATTCTCCTGGCTCTTTATAAGAGGCCACATACTAACCCCTTTAGGCACACTATAATAATGTCCTCTGTTATAAAGCTCATTCATTTTAGCCTTATCCATCAATAAGTCCAGCCTCTCTTATCTTAGCAACTAAAGCCTTAACATCTGCCTGTGCCTTTTCCCTGCTCACATCATATCGCTCAAGAAGTGCATCAACCAGTTCTTCCTCAGTCTTATCTTCCTTCAACTGTTCAAATACGAAATTAGCTGTCTTATTATTTCTTATAATTCCATTAAAAGACTTGGCTGCCTCTCCTGTAGCAACTACGATATATTCATCTCCTGTCTTTTCCATAACAATTCCTGATTTCAGTTTCATGGTCAATTCTCTCCTTCTTCTCCATATGCTGCCCTATAAGCCACATGTGCAGCTTCTTCCTGCATGTTACATCCAAGCTCGAACAATCCGACATTCTCAGCCATTGTCCTTGATAATATAAGTGTCTTTCTCATAAGCTCCGCATTATCCGGACGATATGTCTGATTGAACACATATGGAAATGCTTCATGCATAGTAAGCTTTCTCGCTACATTAGTCTCATTTCTCTTAAGCAGGAATAATGCCTTAACCGGCGCAGATATATTATTCTCAATTCCATGCTTGCCACACCACGGTGTTCCGTATACATTAACATGAACTCCACGCTCATCGGTTCTTACACTGACAAGAGGCTTGTCATCATTAATCATTGTCACCCTGTCTCCATACACCTGACGCCACAATCTCGTGTGAGTTGACTTTCCCGTTCCGCTTGGAGCAAGGAACATAACAGCCTCACCATCAACCATAAGCACAGATGAATGTACAAGAATAATTCCTTTATCAACAAGACGTTCACATATCTTTCTATATACAGCAAGTGTTTCAAGATAATCTGGAGAACTTGTATATTCATCACTTTGTTCCGCTTTAATCTCTTCGTCACTCACTTCAATAACCATCTCAGGTGTAACATCATCAACTATGTAATTCCTGCAATATTGCTTTATATATTGGTATCTTTCATTAATCTGAATAAATGTATCTGCAACCCGTATTGTAAACATAGCTTATCTTCTCTTTTTCTTAATAAATATAATCGCACCAGCCGCAAGACCAATAATTACAATTATGCATACTATGTATGCGATAATCTTAGGTGCTGAAGATTTCTTGGTGGTCTTAGAAGCTGTCTCGTTCTTATTGTCGGCAGCCTGTGTTGACTTATTGTTGTCCTTCTTGTTGTCAGAGCCAGATATAGTTGCACTGCTATCGCCTACATTCTTATCAACATTCTCATCAATTACAGTTCCGTTAGATGAATCTATTATAACGTTATTATCAGAATCAATTATTGCTCCACCAGAACCTACTGAACTACTGCCGCTGTCACTATTACCAGATAATGAACTATCACCATTATCATTGCCCTGTGTATTACCGCCATTAGTATTGTTAGAAGAATTGTTATTACTATTATTGTCATCATTATTAATATCATTGCTATCTAACTGACTTCTGTCTGTAACAATCTTAACGTTATCTCTTACAACAATATTAATTCCCTGTGCCTTAGATATAACTGCCTGAAGGTTATCCATTCCTATGAAAGACATATCACCAACTTTAACAATTGTATCTGGAAGCGTAAGAATCCTGACACTTGCACATCCATCAAAAGCATGGTCATCTATCTGTGAAACAATGATTCCTCTTCCAACCATGAATGGAATCTCAAGGTCTGTTGCATCCCCTGTATATCCACATATAGAAGCCCATTTCTGTTCATTATTAACTCTATACTTAACACCATCATATACTTCTATGGTATCTTCTGCTTTAACATAATTGTTATTCAACAAAACCGTTGCAATTATAACCATGCAAACTAATAAACATTTTAATATCTTCTTCATCGTTTACTACTCTCTTTGCTATTTATTATGTAGTGTATATAAAGAAAGGCGGGATTGTTTCCCGCCTTAGCTTTTTTATTAACCTTGATTGAGCCCCTGTTGACTAGGTAAATGTCCTCCACCTTCTCCAATAGAAGTTGTAATAACATCCGCTTTCTCAAATACTATAACTTCAGATATAATCTCTTCATATCTTTCTTTCATTTCAACTTTTCTCCTTAATTATTTTAATGTAATCTCATCACCATAGATTGTATAAGCTGTTCCATTATATGTATATTTAAGCATTGGCTTAATATTCCATGTAACACCTGTAGTTGATGTTAATGTATATCTATATGTTGTATATGCAAGATTACTATCTCCAATAACATATGCTCCTTTTTCAACAGTTAATGACTCTCCTGTCAATTTCTGAGAAGCAACAACGCCAGCAAAATCCATATTATATCCATCTGGAACATTATATTCAAAGATAGCTACTGGAGAACCATCTGGTGATGTTCTTGTATATACATTTGTTATAACTGCCTTATCTTTATCATCTTTTCCTGCTGATCCCTTAACAGCTTTAACAGTTGTTGTTCTGTTGGCAAAGAATAAATATGTCGGGCTATAACTTACTACGTTACCATTTTCATCTTCCCAATATGCAAAATCATCTGATGATACTGTTGCTGTAACAACCTCGTTAACGACTTTTTTCTCAGTAATCTTTTTTCCACCAAAAGCTGTTGTATCAATTGTTATATCATAAATATACTCTTCACCAGTAGCTGAATTATAAACTGGTGTTATATCAACACTACCATCATCAAGTGCGCTTAAAATTGCTTTTTTCTGTGTAGAGTCAGCGGCACTACTACTCCATTTTTCAAAAGCATATCCATAACGTATTGGTCCATTTGGATCTGTAAACGAACTATCCTTATACTCTGATTTTGTATACGAATATAATACCTGACCATATGGTGTTAAATAATTAACCACATTATCGCTAGGGTTTTTATATACAGCTTTATATGTATCATTATAATAAATAGGAATAGTTATCTCCGCACTTCTTGAAACTATAATTCCTTCTGAATTCTCCCAATAACGAAAATCATCTGCATTAGCAGCAGAAAGAGTCACTGTTTCTCCAGCATTATATGTATTATTCTTCATAATAGAATCTGTTGCCTTAGAATCATCAACAGTAACTAAATAGTCCTCTGGATCATCAATTACTTCTATTTGATATAGATACAATGTACCAGCGTCTCGAGATAATGTGTATGTAGTTGCCTTATCTTGGCTTATATCAAACACTGACGACACATACTGTGTATAATAAGTATTGTTATCACCTGGATTCTTAACACTAGTCCCATTAAGTTTTATTCCTACTGACTGTCCTTTTTTATTTTCAACATACCATGTTACAATAACTTTTGCTTTTGTGCTCGAAACTGTGAAACTTATGCTATTACTATTGCTGCTAAACTTCAGCATTGATTTATCATCCTTTGTATTCACAGAAAGACTACTTCCTGCCTTAAAATATCTTGCAGTATCCAAAAAGTCATTAGCTCCTACAGCAGTATTCGTTACACACCTATGTATATTTACATCTGCAGCAGCCTGTGCCTCAACTGGCTTTTTCAACATGCTACTAACTGGCAGGAGTCCTATTATCATAAGAAGAGCAAGTGCTCCTGCAAATAATCTTTTTTTCATAATTTTCCCTCCTAAAATTATTTTATCATTGTGTCGAACGTTGATAATTATGTTACTTTTTGCGGTATCCCAACTTTCTTACTTATATTACTATTTTAAACATATACCGTCAATCGCCTTTTGTGCAATTTGCAACAAGTGCACACATTTTTTTTTTTTTTTTGTACACTTTTCACATATGTATACTTCCCTGAATCAGGTGTAGGCATTTTGCATGATTTTCTCTGGTGTTTATACATTTTATTGTAACTTTTTATTATCTACCCAGATGCTCTCACTTCTCCAACGTACAAAAGAATAAGAGCAATGCCAGTATTTTGCTACCAGCATTGCATATTTTTCTACTAACTCATCATAGTGCTTTCTTATCAATGCTATTAATTGTGAATATTCCATTAAAGATTCAGCTCACTGTCTATCACGAATGAGATGTCATTCTTGTAGCCAATATATATGGCATCCTCTATCATGTTTATTACTATCTGATTCTCATCTGTATGCTCAGTATCGTTTAATGCATTATACAGGCTGAGCAGGTCCTTTTTGTTGGCAAATATCTTTCTGAACAACGTATCCTTAAAATTTCTGTTGATTTCTAACCCCATAGATATCCTCCTCTTTCTCACTCGCAGGATGATATTCAGTCCTGATAGACAATGCACGTTGAATATATGCTGAATAATTCTATATTCTTGTTCATTGCCAGAGCTCGTGTTTTATATTTGTTTGGACTTTTGCCGTGTCCTCACCGCCTTAAAGTCCAATCCCTGCGATTTCTCTCTACCTTGATGCTCTCACTTCTCCAATCCACAAAAGAATAAGAGCAATGCCAGTATTTTGCTACCAACATTGCTCTATACGTTACATATTCAGTTATTCCACTTTATTTTCCTACACAATCCTGATAATCTGCTCATATATTAATATCTCTTTAAAATCTTAACTGCACGGAAATCAGATTTTGCAAATGTATCGAAATCTACCATTTCCTTAAAGATTGGTTCAATCTTTACGTTTGAAAAATCAACCTTCTCAGCAGCTTTTTCTGCGACCACAGGAGCTGCTTCGGAAGTCTTAGAAGACTTCTTGTCAGCGTCTAATGACTTCATTGTAAGAACGAAATCGTCCACTCACGACTTAATTCCATTTTGTAAGTTTTATCGCCTAAAAATGGGCTTTTATTCAACCTCTTTACACCATTCCCACTTGTTTCGTGAAGGTAAAAATGAGGTTTGGTGTAAAAACTACAGCATATGCTCTCTTTCTGATAGCCGCTGTTTGTCGCTTCCGGGTAACAAAAAAGCGCCGTATTGCTACGACGCTTTTGTCTTGCTCGGAAGCTGGAGCAAGGGAACTCTATTCAATTATTTGCTGTACTTTTTCTTTCTACTGACAAACGTTATACCAATGGCAGCACCGCCGCTGACAAACAGCATGGCAATCCACAAAGCAAGATTGCTTGTATCGCCCGTCTGCGGACTCTTATCGGATGTTCCCGGTTTGGCAATGGCAGGCTTTTTCTCAAGAGCAGCAATCGCATCTTCGATAGCCTTTGCCATCTTGTCTACTTCAGATTGCTCCGTAATATTTTTACCACGGACAACAGCTTTGACAGCGGTTTCCACACCGGAGAAATCCTTGTAGTCATCCTTCTTCAAAGCATTTGCTTTGGCAATGGCTGCATCTACCTTAGTGTAGTCGGCAGGTAAATAAGTCATTGCAATGGTCTGCGTATGAGTTGCTGTATCAGCCGTAATCGTAATATTGAGATTGAAAACCTCGCAATTATCTGCGCTTACTTCGACAGTATAAGTACCCGCTTCCAAATCAACAGGGTTTGTTACTTCCTGACCATTCACTTTAATGACTACATTCGCCAACTCAGCAGGTGTTACAACAAAAGAAACTGCATATTTCGGTGCTGGCAGAATAGGTGTGCCATTTGAGTTAAATCGATAATTGCCGCCGGCAGCAGTGATTTCATTAAAGAAATCTTCCGTTTTCATAAAGTCAAGGGTCTTTTCTGTTCCAGCATCCTGGTACTTAAAGCAAGCCGTGACATTTTCAGTTTCCAGGAAATAATTGTTTTCAAAAACAGGGGTATCAGAAGAAACACCGCCTGCAATACCGCCTAAACGCTTATAAGGTGTAGTGGCAGTATATTGAGATAAATCCATTTCACCAGCGAAATAACAATGTCTGATTTCTGTACCTGCACCAACTATCCCTGCAATGCCGCCAAAATCCGTAGTTCCATTGCCAAGAGGAACCATTTTCCCGGTGGAATAACAATTGATAATCTTTGAGTTTTGAAACAACTGCCCAACTATTCCGCCGGTACAAGGTGTCCAAGAAGTCATATCGCCTGTATTAGCACAATACTGTACGGTACTGTTTTGAGCAAGACCTACGATACCGCCCATCTGAAAAGAGGTGACATTCTGCGTTATTGAAAAATCCCCCTTGTTTTGGCAGTATTCAATCGTGCTATTTATCGCATATCCGCACAAAGCCACAGTACCGTTAATATATTTATCTGTATCCGTGAACGACACATCTGAAGCGCAGTCAGAAATTTTGCTGTCTGCTGCAACGCCCGCTACCGTTCCAAAATAGACATACCCTGAATTGGACACATCCAGCTTGCCTTGAATTGTCAAACCGGAAATTTCAGCGCCGTAAACCTCACTGAAAAATCCGAAAGACGGATACTCTGTCTTTCCATAGTTTTCGGAAAAATCTAAATTGGAAATCGTATGCCCATTTCCGTAAAATTTGCCGCTGAAGTAATGCAACAGAGTTCCATCAGCAGCAAATACGCTGCCAATTGGTGTCCACGCAACACCTGTTAAATCCAAATCTGCATCAAGAGATACAACCGCATCTGTTTTATCGTCATATTCGCCATTGTCCACAGCTTTTGCAAATTGCAAAAGCTCATCTACTGTTGTGATTGAAGTTTTGCTGCTTTGCTCGTTCTCTTCTGCAAACGCTGTCATCGGGACAAGTGCCATCACAAGGCACAATGCAAGCAGAAGACTTAGAATTTTTTTATTCATTTTCATCCCTCCAAAATAATTCTATCCGCTATTTTATTCCTCCGACAGCGGACACGCCGGAGAAGATAGAAGGTTTAACCAGAAAAGATTGATTTGCCGGTCGTGGTTAGGACTTCAATATCAAACCAACATCCTTCCGGCAAATGCAAAAAGCCGAAGCCAAGGCATAATGCGCCCTGTCTCCGGCAACTGGTTCGTTATAAATTGTATGAAATAAGATTTGACACGCTGAAAAAACGGCGCTATGCTCCTGCCGAGCCGACAATAATTCGTCCCATTTCCGTTTGCCATAGTCAAGTCCTCCTTCCATAATTTCTAATGCAAAAGGATATGAATTCCCCTACCCCATATATATACAAAAATATTTTAGCAGATTTTTCCCAAAATCTCAAATGGTTTTCAGAATATTGCTCTCATCTTTTTCTCAAAGAGCGGTAAGTTCTTCTCCGACCACTCCGAAACACGCTCCGGATGTACTTCTGTTAAACTGTTGTTCATAGCCAAACCTCAACCTCCTTGTGCTTAGAGTATATGAGGTTTTGGCTTTTACTTAGAATTATCTTTTTTAATAACTAAGTTATAATTGCTATCATAATAC
>OGOK01000328.1_pt1 | contig 44561 bp, 29 predicted proteins | sample 1552661 | NCBI WGS metagenome assembly OGOK01 (sample SAMEA2580172, study PRJEB22360) | human gut metagenome | biome: human gut; feature: human-associated habitat; material: faeces | place: Denmark | collected 2008/2010
AATATGGTTTTGTCATTCTAGGTTTTTTCTTGTTTTTTTTGTTTTTATTATATACAAAAGGTAGAAAAACAACTGACCGATTAAGTAAATTTATCATATATACTTCTCTATGGACGATCCCTTTTGCAAGTGTAATTAATAGTCATTATTTATTGATACCTGAATTGTGGATCTATTACGCTTCTTTATTTATTTTTTTACTACCGATATCTTCAATTGAATATGATTGATTTCTTTTGTCGTGTATATGCGTCTATATTAGACAGAAATTTATTTTTGAAAAAGATCAGATTTTATTCGTTGTTGCGTGTGATTGTACGGGTAATGGGTAATATCATATTACCTGTTCATTTCCGATTAACTGCTAAGAATGATTCTTATAAACTACCTGCTTCTCGAAAAAGGAGTGGACAGATTATTGTCAGTGTTACATCTTTCCCAGGAAGAATCGGGCGTTTGTGGCTTACTTTAGAAAGTATTTTACGTCAGAAAATTAAGCCTGATATGTTGATTGTATGGCTTTCTAAAGAACAATTTCCGACAATGGAGAAGCTTCCTTCGAGGTTAAGGCATTTACAGGCAAGGGGGATTATTATTCGTTTGGTAGAAAAAGATTTTTTATCGCATAAAAAATATTATTACGTTTTACATGAATTTCCGGATGACCATTTGTTAACGATAGATGATGACATTATTTATCCGTCTGATTTTATATCTTCTTTAATTAAGGGATATAAGGAAAATCCTGCTTGTGTAATTTCTCGTTATGCTTTTGAAATGCAATATGACTCACAAGGAAATTTGTTGCCTTATTTGGAATGGCCTATGATAAGATGTGGTATGGAACGGACAAATATGGCCTTTTTAGGGACCGGAGGGGGAGCTCTTTTCCCCGCTCATTCCTTGTATGCCGACGTATTGGATATAGAGTTGGCATTGAGTTTATGTAAGTATGCCGATGATGTATGGATGAATGCAATGCTTCGTTTGAATGATCGGGAAGTCGTAGTAGTCAATAATTTATTCTCAATATTTCCAATTCTTTATTTGAAGGATTTTTCTTTATCTTCTTTGAATTGCAGGCAAAATATGAATGATATGCAAATTATAGCTATTCGGGAATATTATCGGAAAAATTTGAATAAAGATCCTTTTGCTAAAGTTCGTGTATAAGATGAAAGTCGCTTTGTTACTTCCTGCCGAGCCAGAAAAGGCTCCTTATATTCAATATTATATCGATGTGTTTAAGGAAAAGGGAATCGAATATGATGTGATAGCCTGGAATCGTTCCGGTAATAATCCCAAAGTACTTGAGCGTTTGATTATGTATGAAGCCCCAAGTCCGGATACATTAAGCAATATTAAAAAGGTTCGTGGTTTTTGGGGGTTTAAACAGTTTGTGGAGAAAACTGTCAGGCAAAAACAGTATGATCGTCTCGTAGTACATACAATTATGCTTGCCGTGTTTATGTCTTCCTTTTTGAAGCAGTATTATGGTGGTAAATATATTTTGGATATTCGTGATGAATGTTCTTTGTACGGAATAATGAAGTTGAGATTACCGGTTTTGCTGAAATACTCCTTTTGCAATGTGATTTCTTCGTGGGGCTTTAAAACATGGTTGCCTGAAGCGGAGTATGTTATCAGCCATAATATCGGTTTTCGTTGGAAAGAAAAAATGAATATGCCTGCGCCGGATTCTTTCTTTCATCATCAACCGCTGGATATATTGACTATTGGCCAAATAAGGCATTTTGATGGGAACCGGATTTTGATAGATGAATTAGGTAATAGAGGTAATATGAAGTTGCATTTTGCCGGAGACGGAGTTGATGTTCCTCGCTTGGTGGAGTATTGTAAAGAAAAGAAGATAAATAATGTGGTCTTTTCTGGACGTTATCTGAAAGAAAATGAAGATGATATTGTTAGTACCTCTGATTTTGTGAATATTTTATTGCCTCAAACACGTGTACAGCAAGCAATGGCAAATCGTTTTTATTTGGCAATATTAAATTATAAACCTGTCATTGTAAATGCAGAGAGTATCCAGGCTGAGTATGTCAGGAAATATGGTTTGGGAATTGTTTGGGAGTTGGGAACTTCCTTAAAAAATGCAATAGAGGATTATATTGCACGGTTTGATATAGAACAATTTTTAGATGGTAGGAGAAAATTGTGTGAAACACTTATGAAGGATGTTATGCAATTCAATAAAATGTTAAATGATATATTATAACAATTTATGAAAACAGAGTTGATATATTCTTATTTTCCATTGTGGTTACAAAATATAGCTTGTAATTATTATTCACATAAAATGACAAAACTGCGCTTCAATGAGGAGTTTTTTTCTCTTCTGGAATGGTTACGAGAGTCTCAGTTTTGGTCGAAGGAAAAAATAGAAGCGTACCAAGAGGAACAGATAGAGCAAATAATCAGGCATGCTTATAATACTGTACCATATTATAAAGAATTATTTACAGCAAATAGATTGAAACCTAAAGATATAAAATCAATCAGTGATATGGATAAAATTCCAGTTTTAACAAAAGAGATTTACCGTAATAACCGTGATAAATTGGTATCTGCTTCTTGTAATAAAGGAGATATTTATTGGGGACGAACAAGTGGCAGTACCGGAAAGGCTTTAGAATATGGATTGTCTAAAAATACAGTAGCTTTTCAATGGGCTGTATGGTGGAGATTCCGTGAGCGATTCGGATTGAGATTTGGAGATAAACATTTGAATTTTGTTGGTTCACGATTGATAGTACCTAAAGAGCAGTCCAAGCCGCCTTATTGGAGATATTTTAGGGAACAGAATCAATATATTATTAATATGTATCAATTGCGTAAAGAAAAGATTCGTGATATTGTTGATTTTGTGAACGCAGAGGAATTTAAATTTTTTTCAGGTTATCCGTCTAATATATATCAATTTGCATTGTTAATAAAAGAAGCCGGGCTGTGTTTGACTCATCCGCCTAAGATTATATTGACGGGTGGGGAAAAATTGCGTGTGTCTCAGGTTAAAATTATAGAAGAAGTATGCAAATGTAAGGTGTTAGACCATTATGGGTTTTGTGAGGCTGCAGGGAATGCTTCTCGTTGTGAGGGTGGGGTGTATCATGAAGATTTTGAATTTGGTTTATTGGAACCTTATAATATAGAACAGTTATCTGATGGTAAAATTTCTGGAGAAATATTAACAACAAGTTTTAGCAATATAGCAATTCCTTTGATTCGATATCAAGTTGGTGATGTGGCGACATGGGCAAAGATGGATTGTAAATGTGGACGTTATTCTACAGTTATAAGCAATATTGAAGGAAGAATAGAAGATTCCGTAATAACACCAGAAGGATTCCGTATATCACGCTTAGACACTATTTGGGAAGATACTAATCATGTTATTGAGGCTCAGATAGTGCAAGATAAATTGAATCATGTAATCCTTAGAGTGGTGAAAGATGAGAGATTTTCTAAAAAGGATGAGATGAAGATTTTGCAGAATGCAGAAATGTGCTTAACTCCGAAAATGGTTATAGATATAGAATACATAGAAGCTCCTCAGTTGGAAAAAACAAATGCTGGAAAATTTAAGTCAGTTGTGTCGTTATTAAAATAAAAGGTTATGAAACAAATCGTACAAGACCTTAAATCCGGAGCGACTATATTGGAAGAGGTTCCGGTTCCCCAGGTGAAGGCCGGATATGTGTTGATACAGACAACGTGCAGTTTGGTTTCGCTTGGAACGGAGCGGATGCTGGTGGAATTCGGAAAGGCTAATTTAATTGATAAGGCCCGGCAACAACCGGATAAAGTAAAGCAAGTACTGGATAAAATCAAGACCGATGGTTTGCAGCCGACACTGGAAGCTGTGTTCAATAAGTTGGGCCAACCGCTTCCCTTGGGGTATTGTAATGTTGGGAAGGTTGTTGCAGTTGGGAAAGGAGTTACAGAGTTTGTAGTGGGAGATCGGGTCGCTTCGAATGGAAATCATGCGGAATTTGTTTGTGTACCTAAAAATTTGGTAGCTAAGATTCCGGATAATGTAACGGATGAAGAGGCTGCATTTACAGTTATCGGCTCTATCGGATTGCAGGGAATACGGTTATTGAAGCCTCAGTTGGGAGAAACAGTTGTCGTTATTGGCCTGGGATTGATCGGTTTGGTTACCTCAGAGCTTTTGAAGGCAAACGGTTGCCGGGTAATCGGTGTTGATTTTGACGAACAGAAAGTTGAAATTGCCGCAAAGAAAGGTGTATTGGCTATCAATCCGGGAAAGGGGATTGATCCGGTGAAATATGTTGAAGAGATAACGAATGCTGTAGGTGCCGATGGAGTAATTATTACGGCTTCGACTAAAAGTAATGATGTTATTCATCAGGCATGTACAATGTCACGGAAAAGAGGACGTATCATTCTAGTTGGAGTGATCGGTCTGGATATGAGAAGGGATGATTTTTATAAGAAAGAGCTGAGCTTTCAGGTTTCTTGTTCCTATGGTGCCGGAAGATATGATGAGGAATACGAGAATAAAGGACATGATTATCCTTTAGCTTATGTCCGGTGGACAGAGAAAAGAAATTTCGAAACAATTTTGGGGGCAATATCTTCCGGAGTTTTAGAAGTGAAATCTTTGATCACAGAAGTAGTAGATCTGAAAGACTATGAACAGATATACGGAAATATGCGTAAGTGTGGCTCTATTGCCTCTATTTTGAAATACCAGGTTGAATCTCATATTGACAGAATCGTTCCTTTACCTGAAAATTGTTTTGTGGCCGGACAAGGAAAGATTGGAATTATCGGGGCCGGAAATTTTGCATCTTCTACGATTATTCCTGCTTTGTTGAAAGCAAAAGCTGCAATTAAATATATTGCCAGTGCACAGGGCTTATCAGCTAAAATATTGGCAAAAAAAGCAAAAGCAGAAAATGCGACGTCTGATTATTCTGTTTTATTAAAAGATCCTGAGATAAATACTGTTGTCATAACAACCCGGCATAATTTGCATGCCAGGATGGTTTTAGAAGCAATTCAGGCTGGTAAAAATGTTTTTGTGGAAAAACCACTTTGTCTGACTAAAGAGGAGTTGGCAGAAATTGAAACGGCCTATCAGGCAGCTTCCCCTGCAATAACATTAACCGTTGGGTTTAACCGTCGTTTTTCTCCTTTTGCAGAAAAGATAAAAAGTCTGGTAGGAAGTGGTCCTATGAATATTGTGGCTACCATGAATGCAGGCTTTATACCTCCTGAAGTTTGGGTGCACGATTTGGAAGTCGGTGGGGGGCGGATTATCGGAGAAGCATGCCATTTTATAGATCTGTGTTCTTATATTTCGAATAGTCGTGTGATTGCTGTTTGTATGAATGCTATGGGGGTGAATCCTCAGGAGAATACAGATAACGTTTCTATTCTTTTGAGATATGAAAATGGAACCAATGCTGTTATTAATTATTTCGCTAATGGTTCCAAATCATATGCAAAAGAGCGTATTGAAGTGTTCGCTCAGGAAAAAGTTCTGATTCTGGATAATTGGAGGAAATTGGAAGGTTTTGGTATAAAAGGATTTTCCAAAATGAAAAGTACGATGGATAAAGGCCATAAAAGGCAATTTGCTCTCTTAAATGAACGGATGAAAGAGGGAGGGGAGCCGTTGATTTCTTTTGGAAGTATTGTAAATACGACGAAAGCTTCTTTTGCTTGTATCCAAAGTCTGAAAGAAAATCGTTGGGTGGAAATAGAGTAATGTCTTTATTTTCTAAATTTACCAGATTGTGGAATACTGTCCGGTTTTTGAAACCGGTGCAGTTTTACTATAGATTTAAATATTCAGTATGGAAAACGAATAGTATTCCTGTATATGATCTTCAGCATGTATCGGCTAACAATCTGAAATTTAAACCTTTCCCCGGTTTGTCTGTTCTATATAAGAATTCCACTTTCAAATTTTTGAATATCGAAAAAGAATTTTCTGAAATTGATTGGGAATATCCGGATTACGGACGCTTATGGACGTACAACTTGAATTATTTTGAATTCCTTAATCAGGAAGGGATGAATAGGGAAGAAGGAATACGGCTCATAAAAGATTTTGAAAAATCTTCACGATACAATCATACGGCTTGGGAACCCTATCCTTTATCTTTGAGAATAATCAATTGGGTTCGTTTCTTTATTTCTAATAAAATAGACAATCGGGATTTTAATACTTCATTATTTAGCCAAATTACTGCTTTATCCGGGAAACTGGAATATCATCTGTTGGCTAATCATTTGTTGGAGAATGGTTTTGCTTTACTTTTTGGAGCTTATTATTTTAATAACGATTTTTTTTATCGAAAAGCATGTCATATTCTGATTCCGCAATTAAGAGAACAAGTATTGTCCGACGGAGCTCACTTTGAATTGAGTCCGATGTATCATTGTATTATGTTGGGGCGTGTGTTGGATTGTTATAATTTGGTTTCACAAAATGCCTTATTTAATCAAGAACTGGAATCTTTCTTAAAGAAAAAGGCAGGAATGATGCTTGGGTGGCTGGAGAAGATCGTCTTTAAAAATGGAGATATTCCTTTAATAAATGATGCTGCTTTTGGCATTGCATTGACTTATCGGCAATTAAAGGATTATGCCGGATGTTTGGACATATATCCGGATATTGATATTCAATTGAAAGAGTCGGGATACCGGAAGTTTATGACTGAAAAGATGGAACTGCTGGCAGATGTCGGATCTATTGGGCCTGATTATCAACCCGGACATGCACATGCAGATACTTTTAATTTTGTATTGTACTTAAACGAACGTCCCATTATTGTCGATACCGGAACTTCTACATACGAAGTAAATGAAGTTCGTTTTTATGAACGGAGTACAGCTGCACATAATACGGTTGTTATTGCAGGAAAAAATTCCAGTGAAGTATGGGGAGGACACCGGGTAGCCAGACGGGCACAGGTAAAAATAACAAAAGATAGCCCGGATTGGATTATTGCAAATCATTCCGGTTATGATTATCTGGGAGATCATCATAACCGTAGTTTTAAACGACTCAATGATTCCTTTATTATAGAAGATTGTACTAATGGGGAAGCTTGTGCTTATTTACACTTTGCTCCGGAAGAAGAAATTGAATTGGTTGGAAATGGAATTAAAGGTAAAGATTTCCGGATTGTTTTTGAAGGAGCTCAAAATATTACAACTGATAAAAAATGGCATGCTTCTGAATTTAATAAAAGGATTCAAAATAATGTTGTTTGTATTCAATTTGACCAAAAGTTATTGACCTGCATTCAGGCTTTATAATATAAAAAGCTTAAAAATAGTAACTTTTTAATTTTTTCATGAAGATTTTATTTCTTACTTATTATTTTGAACCGGATTTATGTGCCGGTTCATTCCGGAATACTTCATTGTTTAAAGAATTATTGAATCAATTGACTGATAATGATTTTGTCCATGTTATTACGACACAGCCTCATCGGTATAAATCATTTCAGGCCGAAGGGAAGGAAATTGAAACCGGTACGAATTTTAGGATAGACCGTATAAAAATACCTTTACATAAAAGTGGTTTCAGTGAGCAGATTAAATCTTTTTATGTGTTTTATCGAAAAACGTTGGAACTTGTAAAAAAGCAGGATTATGATTTAGTGTATGCCTCATCTTCCAGATTATTTACTGCTTTTTTAGGAAGACGGATTGCAGCACATAAATCGTTGCCTTTGTATCTCGATATCAGAGATATTTTTGTAGATACGATGAAGGATCTCTTTAAAAATAAGAAATATTTGCAATGTCCTTTTGAATTATTTTTTAAAAGAATAGAGCATTATACTTTTTCAAAGGCAAAGCATATAAATTTAGTATCTGAAGGTTTTCGTAATTATTTCGAAAAATATCGTTTCCCTTCTTACAGTTATTATACTAATGGGATTGACGATTTATTTTTAAATCGGTCTTGGGAAGGAAAAATAAATGAAAACAGAGAGCGGAAAGTTGTTCTTTACGCTGGTAATATTGGACAAGGCCAGGGATTAGAGAAGATTATTCCGCAGGCAGCACAATTATTAGCTGATACATTCGTTTTTAAAATTGTTGGTGATGGAGGAACAAAGGCTTTATTGAAATCTGAATTACAGGAATTCGGGGTCACTAATGTGGAACTTTGTGATCCGGTTTCTCGCGATAGGTTGATGGAATACTATCAGGAAGCGGATTATTTATTCCTTCATCTAAATGATTATGACGCTTTTAAGAAAGTATTGCCTTCTAAAATATTTGAATATGCTGTGTTTAATAAACCGATAATAGCCGGAGTTAGTGGGTATGCTCAACAATTTATCCGTGAAAATGTGGAAGATTGTATTCTTTTTCATCCTACTGATGTTCGGGCAATGGTTGAACAGTTGAAGGTATATAAGCAACATGATATAGATCGGAGTGATTTTATACAGAAATTTTCCAGACGGAATATCATGAGAAAGATGGCAGAAGATATTATCCAAATAGGAAAAAATAATGGATGAATTGAAATATTGGCACGCCGTCTTCACCGCCTCCCGTGCGGAGAAGAAGGTGCGTGACCGGTTGGAAGAGCTGGGTGTGGAGTGTTTTTTGCCGGTACAGACGGTGTTGAGGCAGTGGACGTACCGGAAGTCGCGGGTGGTGGTGCCGGTGATTGCGGGGTTGATGTTTGTGCGGGTAGGCCGTCAGGAGCAGGTGAAGGTGCTGCAGACGAAGGGGGTGGTGGCTTTTCTGAGGCTGAAGGGAGAGGCGGGGGCTGCTGTGATTCCGGATAAGCAGATGGAGGACTTCCGTTTTTTGCTGGATTTCTCGGAAGAAGCGGTGGAAATGACCAATGAAAATATAAAGGCCGGTGATTTGGTCAGGGTGGTGAAAGGTTCGCTGAGGGGGATGGAAGGTGAACTGATCAGACACAAGGGAGTGACGAAGGTGTTGGTACGTATCGATATGCTGGGGTGTGCCATGGTTAATATTCCGGCGAGCTTTGTAGAAAAATTAAATAAGTAATGATCGGCGATGAAAGAGTTTTCTGTTTGTTATGATCGTTTTTGCCTGGGGAATTATACCCTGGTTTGTGATGGTTCGGATACCGTTCAGGCGACCGCGGATCTGGGGGCTTTCGAGATGTATGTCCTGGGCATGTGGAACGATGGGCTGGTGGTGACGATGAAGGCATACGATGAGGTTTGTGGTGAAAATCAGTTTGTCCTGCTTGTACCGGACGGCAGCGAGCAGTTGATGAGTTTCTCCCCGGGTAGAGGTTTTGTGGTCCGGCCATACCGGGCGGCACGTCAAGGCCGTTTTGCCTATTTGCTTGATTTCTTATGCGGTTTGAAATACAAAGGTTATCAGGGTTATGAGGAGTATGACGAGGAAGAAAAGATGATTTTCGGTATTGTGCGGGTCGGTGAAAAATCCCTGACCTATGGAGGAAAAAATTTGCAGGAAGTGAAAATGGATTTTAAAAGAGTAATCGAAGAAGCTATAAGTTAGCGGTAGGAAAGAAAAGCTAAAAAAGGGGTTCCCTTGTCCGGTGACGGATAAGGGAATTTTTTGTCGATGATTTTCCAAACCTTATTGATAAAAAATGCGAATACTAGTGAAAAAACGAATCTTTCTAACCTGGAAAATTTATGAGACAAGAAATGGAGAAAACGGTTTTGAAAGGAAGACACGGAGGTTGGTCGATATGGCTATCTGTAGCTTTCGGAATGGTATGGCTTTTATTGCTTCCCGGACAGTCGGTGGCTAGGGTTCCGGGCAGTAGGGACAAACAACAAACTGCGGAAACGTTGCGGGTTGTTCACGGTAGGGTAACGGATGAGAACGGAGCTCCGATTGTGGGGGCGAATGTTTGGATAAAGGGGACTATGGTAGGAGTTGCTACCGATGTCAACGGAGATTATACCTTGCGGATAAACCCTGAGGCGAAGACGTTGAGTGCTTCATTTATCGGTTATTCAGAGGCGGAGAAGACGATTATGCCGGGAATCGGGGTTTACAATTTTACTTTAAAGCCGGAAGCCAGGAAGCTGGACGAGGTTGTGGTGGTCGGGTACGGTACTACCCGGCTCAGGGATTTAACCGGTTCGGTATCTTCTGTCGGGACTGCTGATCTGGAAAAGGAACCGGTGATGAATGTCGCTTCTGCCTTGCAGGGGAAAGCGCCGGGAGTTCAGGTGTCTATGGCTTCGGCGAAACCCGGTGAACCGGTGAAGATCCGGGTGAGGGGATCCACTTCGTTGGAAGGTACCAATGAGCCTTTGTATGTGATCGACGGTATTCCGGCCGAACAAGCCGATATGATCGCCATAAACCCGGACGATATTCAGTCGATCGATATATTGAAGGATGCTTCGGCAGCGGCTATTTATGGGTCGAGGGCCGCTAATGGCGTGGTATTGATTACAACCAAACGGGGGATACAGAATGAAAAGCCTCAGCTGAATCTGAAGTATTTTACCAATTTCGATACCCAGATAGAGAATTTCAGCATATTGAATGCGAATGAATTCCGGAATGTCATGATGGATGCTGCAATCAATACGTTAAAAGTGGATCCGACCAATGAAACGGCTTTGAGCATTAAAGAAGGGACTATCCTGAAGGATGCCGATACAGATTGGTATAAACTATTGTCACAGAAAGCTTCAACGAACAGTGTGGAGCTTTCGGTGAGGGGAGGAAGTTCAAGACTGAAATATTTTACTTCCTTCGGGATGAGTTTCCAAAATGGAGTATTGAAAGGGGATGACCTGAAACGGTATACCGGGCGGATCAACCTGGATTGGGATGTGACTTCGGTATTGAAATTCGGTACCAATGTAAGTTTGGCGTATACCGATCAATCCCAGGAAGGACAAGGGTTGTGGCAGATCAAACAGTTTCGTCCGGATGTCCCGGTTTATGCAGAGGACGGTAGTTATTATAAGATCGGTACGACAGACAATCCGGTGGCCAAAACGAAGATTACCAACCGGAACGATGTTTATCGGTTTAATGGGACGGTATTCGGAGAGGCCCAGATTATTCCGGGCCTTCGTTTTCGTTCAACTTTCTCTGTAGCTAAGAACTTTAATTTCACCCACCAATATTATCCCAGTTTTTTACAGGAAGGTAATTATTATAACAATTATACCGGTAAAGCTGTACGGGGAAGTAACGAATCGGTACGTACCCTTTGGGATAATACATTGAAATATGAGGGGACATTTAAGGAAATACATGCTTTGGATGCTTTGTTCGGAGTCTCGTTCGAGCGTTACAAGGCAGGTGATTTCAGTGCTACCGGTGTCGATTTTCCGATGGACAAAATCTTGAATAACCTGAGTAGCGCTACAACTCCTTACGATGTAAGCGGGAATTCGTCCGGAAACGGACTGATTTCGGTCTTCGGACGGTTTAACTACCAATTGATGGAAAAATATCTTTTCACTTTTACGGCTCGTTTCGACGGTTCGTCGAAATTCGGTTCGCACAATAAATACGGTTTTTTCCCCTCGGGGGCTTTTGCCTGGAAAATCGATCAGGAACCTTTCATGAAGGATATTGAAGAAGTGAACGAATTGAAATTAAGGCTTTCGGCCGGAGTGACGGGAACACAGAATATCGGTAATTATAACAATAAGGATCTTTATGGCCCGAACGATTTTCTGGGAAAACCGGGAATTATCCCGACAACCCTGGGAAATAACGATTTACGCTGGGAACGGACCAAGCAATTCGATATCGCTGTCGATTATGCTTTGCTGGATTACCGGTTGAGCGGATCTATCGGCTGGTATTATAAGAACACCAACGACCTGTTGTGGTATATCGATTTTCCGACTTCACTGCAACCCTTCAGCGGGATGTATAAAAATGTCGGACGGGTACAGAATAAGGGATTCGAGTGGATCGTCGATGCAAAGATTTTCAGGGAGACGGAGGTGAAATGGGACGTTACTTTTAATCTGGCCGTTAACCGCAATAAGGTGAAATCTTTGGTATCCGAAGGGGCACAGGATTGGGCCGGTAAAGGTGTGGTACAGGGAAGCGGTACCGAAGTACTGGCCGAAGGACATCCGGTGGGAGCTGTTCTGGGGTACCAGACCGACGGTATATTCCAGTCCTGGACACAGATCGAGGAATATAATAAAAAGGCACAGGAGCTGAGTAACGGGACTGCCACTTATTATTATAGCAGCGAGACCAAACCGGGACAGATTATTTACCGGGATGTGAATGGAGACGGGCATATCAGCGTGAAAGACCGGGTCATCATTGCTAATCCGGAACCGAAATTTCAGGGGGGATTTTCTTCCAATGTGTCCTGGAAAGATTTATCCCTGTATCTGATGTTCAATTATTCGGTAGGTGCAGAACGCTTGTATAACAATACTTTGCAAAATATTTCCGGTTCGTTGAACAACCTGATCGATTATAACCTTTACAACCGTTGGTCCGAACAGAATACGTCTTCCCGTTTACCGGCTTTATATGTCGACGATCCGGTTCCGGCGACGAATAATCTGGAAGTACACAAAGCTTCTTATTTGAAGCTGTCGCATTTGCGGATCCAGTACAATTTGCCGGTATTGTGGGATGCCAGGTATTACAAAGGGGGACAGGTATATTTCGCTATCGCCAATCTTTTCACTATCACCCGTTATCCGGGAATCGATCCGGCGACGGTAGGTAGTGCTACGGCTAACTACGGAGGAAATTACGATAGTGATATTTATCCGGGTGTCCGTTCTTATACAATCGGGTTACGACTTAATTTTTAATTATTAGCACGAATGCTTATGAAAAAGATATTTATCCTTTTGATGGTCGGTAGTCTGCTGTTTTCCTGCCAGATTACGGACGTCCTGAACCAGGAGCCTCCGCATAATCTGACTCCTGATAATGCGATTACGGATGAAAAGTCGGCAGAAACCGCTTTGACCGGTATTTATGGTGAACAGATCGGGTATGAGTCTTATATGTCGATCGGAAATCATGCAATGACTGCCGGTATTTTGCAAAGAAACGACAATCCCGGCGTGGTTGTGAGTATCTATTATATCGAAAACCGTTTGCCGGAACTGAATCTGGTGGGGGCAGCATATACTCCTTTTTGGGATGCTTTTAATACGATTATCAATTCGTCGACGAAATTACTGGCTGTTTTGGAAGGAATGAGCGATAATCTGTTTACCGATGGACGGAAAACCACCATGATGGGAGAGATCCGGTTTCTGCGGGGGTGGTATATGTTCGATTTGTTGAGGATGTTCGGGGAATATGATAAATTGGACAGTAAATATGGGATGATCATCCGGGAGACTCCCCCTACTTCCGATGATGTCTATAAAGCCCGTTCGACGGTTCAGCAGACGTATGATTTTATCCTGAAGGATATCGAGTATGCTATATCGAACGCCCCGGATTTTACTTCTTCGGATTTTGCGTCGAAAATGGCTGCCAAGGCTCTTAAAGTGAAAGTACTTTTCTATATGGGGAAATACAGTGAGGCTTTAGAGGCTGCCAATACGTTTATCGGTGACGGAGAACGGGCATTGGTGGCCCCCTATTCGGCTGTTTTTACCGATTTTTCTAATCAGGAGCTGATCTATACCCGGGGATTTGCAGGGACAGATGAAGTGAAATATCAGGCCACGCGGGTACAGGCGTATTATAATGAGGGGAAATGGGGACCTACGGAGTCTTTTATGGAACTGGTCGGGGACGATCCCCGGAAAACGGTTATCCTGAAAAATGGAGTCGGGGATGTTTTCGGACCTCAGCAGACGATTCGGAAAGCTTCGAATGCAGAAGGAACAATGCCCACTTACCTGATGCGTTATTCAGAGATTTATATGATGAAAGCCGAATGTGAAGCCCGTACCGGGAAAGGAGATCCTTTGGCTACCCTGAATGCTTTACGTTCCGGTCATGGATTACCGGCTATTACGGGAGTGACCGATATATTACAGACGATCTATCAGGAATGGATACTGGAAATGGGGTTCGAGAATGGGCATGAATGGTACGCTACCTGGCGGATGGGAGTGGATCAGCTTCTGGAAACCAATCGGGCTGTGGCTGAAAAAATGGCTACTGCCGCCGATCCCGAATTGTATAAAGCCAATTTGCCTTATAAACGGATTTATCCGATCCCTTCGAGCGAAATCAATGCCAATAAGTTGATGGAACAAAATCCGGGGAATAATTGATGGCCTGATTCAGGACTGAGTTTTTGTGGTTGAAGAGAGAATCGTGATAAAGTGGATTTTATTGCGATTCTCTTTTTTGTCGGAAAATAGCCCGGTACCCCCGTCTCCGTCCTTTATTGTTAAATATTATACAGTTGTTGGAAGGAAAGTTTACTCAAACGTTTCCCTTTAAAATTTTCACGTTTCTTTAACAAACCGGCCGGTTTTCGTATATTAATTCTTAATATTGTACCTGAAAATATGAAAGACAGAAACCTATGATGACTGTAATGATGAAGTTGACGGACAATAATTTTAAACGTAAAGTTACGTTGCGGGCTTCTGTTGGCATAGGGGAAAATATAATAGAATAAAGAAGCTCGCTGAAAGGCGGGCTTTTTTTTGCGATAAAAGTGAAGAGGTTCGAACTGACCGGTTTTGTCATGAAAAAAAGAGTAGAAATTAAAACCATACAATGAAAATCAAAGGAGAACCGAGGGCATTTCTGAGTAATGAGGCCCGACAATTACTGAATCTTTACGAATCGTTAGGGGAACGGGCAGAGATTTTTTTGCCGCGTCATATTTATGACAATCTGACCAGTTTTGTGAAGCTTTGTTTTGAAGAACCCGATGACCCGGCTGTCCAGCAGTCGGAGATCAACCGTTATTTGTTGAAGTTCCGGGAAGATATTCCGGGATATACGGATGTTGCTTTGATGCTTTGTCCGCATCATCCTTCCAAAGCTTTCGAATTGAGTGGAAGGCGGGGAGAGTTTGTGAAGAAGATCGATGAGTTCCTGGATACCGAAGCAGTAAGTCCTGATTCCAGAGTTCTCTTGAAAAATATTAAAGACACTCATGATTTTTCGGTAGGAACTCCTCCTGTGCGCAGTAGCCATATCGAGTTTATCTCCCAGGTACAATTGGGCGGGCAGGTACGCGATTTACGGAAATACCGGGATGTGATCGGGGTAACCGGTGATCTGAACGAAGCGCATTGGAATTATTTGATGGATACTTTGGAGCAGATGATCGGCCAGAGTACCCATTATACAACCGGGGCTGAGAAGGCCGACTTTCTCAACCGGATGCGTTGGGCGGTGAATTTCAAGGGACTGAACGGTATGATTACGACGGTGGTTTCGGGAAATGCCGATAAAGCGGTCAGTCTGCTCCGGGGAGAAGTGTTCGGTAAGAATAGTGTACAAGTGTTGGAGAATCCTTCTACCGAAGAATTGTTCGAACAGATGAGGGTGGATACAACCTCGGTCTTTGTGGTGAAAGCCCGGCATATGCGGGTGAATCCTTTCTCCGGTGAAAAATGGTTTCCTCTGCTGACCCGTCTGGTGATTGTCGACGATTCGCGGGAATCGAGGAGTTCCAATACCTCTCTGGTGTTCTGTTTTCATAACGGGATTATCCATACACTGAATAAGGTACATACCAAGAAATTGGGTTCTCCGGCCAATACGCAATTGAACTTGCGGTTGATTCTGGAAAATGTGAATCCCTCTTTCCTGTCAGAATTCCGGGAAAAAATCGAGCTGCAAATCAAAGCCTACGAGAAAGAGATCAATCAGATTCTGACCGAACAGATCGGGACTACCGGGGATGCGGTGAAACGGTTGAATGTGTTTAAACTGGATATGTTCTCCAGGAAGATCGTTCAGGATAAATATTCCCTGGAAAAATTACGGGATTTTATTTATTTTCTGGAGAATTGCCATAAAGAAGAAAAACGGCAGGCACAAACCCGTGAATTGATCGATGAATTCGAAAGCCGGATCCGGCAATACTTTTATTCGGATTGCCCCCAGATTCAGGTGTTGAGTGTATTGGAAGGCGGCGGACGCAACCAGATCCGTACTTATGGACGTTATCTGCTGCAAAAGCCTTTGCACCGACTGGAAGATAAGGTGTATAAAGCTTGCCGGTTGATCCTGAATATTATCCCCAGCAATTATGAACGTACCCTGAAGAATCACTTTCATAAGAATTTCGGCATCAACCTGTTTTTAGAGAAATATCAGGCTTATATCACGAAGATAGATAATGATGCTAACAATAAAGGCCGTTACGATAATTTCCTCAATGACCTGGGGATCCGGGAAAAATACCGGGCCTTGCCTGTGGAGGATCAGCAAATCGTGAAAGAATTCTTATCGGCTTTAGGCAATCTGGAACAGACTTCGGTTTCCGATTCGGTACAGATGATTATCCGGGATCTGTTGTTTCATCCCAATGGAAAGCCGAAACCTTATATTATTTACAATGCGATGCAGGCTTGGGAATATAAGGATTTACTGCCTGACGATACTTTCGATATCAATCCTTTCGATATCGAAATCGAGAATTTGCCTGACGGGCGTTTAGCTTATGAACGGCTGACGGATAAATTACTCCGTATCAAATCGACGCTGGCTTTATTCGACGATAGTGGCAGCCTTTGGGATTTGTTTTGTGAGAATACGACGATTCTGATCAACGATCCGAATAATCCGACCGGTTATACGGATTTCAATACCGAAGCTTTGAATTCGTTCCTGAAACTGATGAATACTTGTAAGATTACTCTTTTTCTCGACGAAGCTTATGCCGACAGTGTGAAGGTTACGGATAAACATATGCCGAAATGGCGTACGATCTCGCGGTATATCATCAATAATATCAATGCCCAGGCCAATATCCGGGCGGTATCATCGTTATCGACCACCAAGAATTTGTCGGCTACGGGCGATCGGTTAGGGGCTTTGGCGGTGACCCCTCAGGCTGCTGCGGTCGCTGCTTTTGTGCGTCAGCTGAATTCCTGTTCGCACGGCAATAACAACTCTTTACTGATGTTGAATAATTTGCTGGAGACGGCACAGGTAGCTAAAAAAATAAAAGATACGCTGGAAAGCGAGTTACCGAAAAATGCTTCCCGCTTTAAGATCAAAGAGACACTGATCCGGTTTATCAATGAACAGATCGGACGGATTGAAAAATCGAACGCCAATAGTGTTGCAAACCGTCAGTTGCATAAGACCGCCGGATTTGAAGGTAGCCCGTTGTACCTGTTCCTGCTGGATGAGCTGGTAGCTTTGGATAAACTGGATATATTGGCCCTGCCGGACGATTTTAAATACCACAACGAACCTTTCTTCGTTTATTACCAGAGACGATTGGTGGAAAATCTGAACCGTTTCCGGGTGAATAAGAATTTCCGTTCAGAATCGATGTTACGGATGAGTTGGGCAAAAGAGGTGGCTCAACGGGTTGTAGCTGAATTCGAAGGGACGGAAGTCAGTTGGTTGCCTTCGGATGGTTCTTATTTGTTTAACTTCCGGGTGGGGGAAGGGTTTTCTTATGCCGATCTGCTTTGTTTCTGCCAATATCTGGCGTTACACCGGGGGATTGCTGCTGTGCCCTATCCTACCGGTTTGGTCCGCTTTGCTATCGGAGGTTTTCTTGCCGATACCGAGGAGAGTAAGCAAGTGTTTAAATATGAACTGGAAGACGGTTTTACCATTTTTATGAAATATTGGACACTGTTTGCGGCTAAGCGGTTGGATGCGGCTTATAAGGAGGTGGAAAGCCATACGATTTTGGATGAGATTTTCGCTTATACTAAAATTCAGGAATTGATCGATACGATTATCGGCGATTATCCTTTATCCGCTAAATACCGGAAAGACAAAGCGCCTTCTTTGCAGATCCGTGATATCCGGACCTTGTACCATGCCTCTCCCGAGCGTAGCGGGGTGAGCATTACGACGATCGACCGGTCGGTAAATTCGGTCATCGAATTACATGGCGACAAGATCGGTTCTTGCCGGGATGTATTCGAGTTTATCCGGAGTGCTGCTTTTACGAAGGTATATGAAAATTTACTGGCACAGATTTATAAGCAAGTGCCGGCCATTGCCGACCTGGATTTCAATACGGTAAGTTCGAAATACAGTAAGGCGGTGATCCTGAAATATATCACTAATAAGAAGACGTTCCAGCCCAACTATAATGTACTGGACGATCCGATGGAGAAAAATGTGATGCGGGAAATTCTGATTGAAATGGAGCATCTTCTGTTCTCGGATAGTAAAGTGAAGATTTTAGCTATCGATGCAACCGGAAATCCGGAGTTGGATAAATCGAAATTGGAAGGAATCAATGTGATTATCAAGAAATATATCCGGGAAATTTTATTGCATTTCAATCTGCCGTTTGAAAAAGACAGCCTCGAACCCAGCCGCAAGGAGATTGTCCGGGTAGCCGGAGAAACATTCGAGGAAATCACCGGTATTCGGTTGAGTGACCTGAACCTGCAAATCTGGGTAGATGAATTTATCAACCGTCTCCGCGCTCTGCCCGAATTTAAAGAGACGTTGCTGGCTCAGAAGTGTATGGGGTATATGATGGATTCGATCGCTTCGGGGATGAACAAAGAAAATTTGCCGGTAACCGATAAGATCCTGTTTCTGTATTTATTACATAACGATCATTCTTTCTATCGGCTGGTATCGGCCAAATTGAAGTATTTCAGCGATAAGATCGGAGCTTGTGCGGACAGGGAGGTGAAGATGTTTACAGAGGAGTTTATCACCGAGATATTACCCACCCAATTGAAGGAAATCAACGATTATATCATGCGGCGCCGGGATATTAAGGTGGCTGAGAAAGAGATCCACCGGGTGAGCCGGAAAGTGGTGTTGTTCTATATCAGCATGATCAAGCGGACAAAAGGAACCGATTATTACAAACGTTATACCCATACGATGGTCCGGCTGGTGGAGACGGCTTTTATGAAACAAAATTCCAGTGTCAACGAGATGGTACAGCACGGTATTTCTATTTATAAAGATTTTGAAATGGAGAATAAGGTGCTGGAGACTTTCGAAGATGGACGGATCGCCTGGATCAACGAACTGATGCAGAAATGCGGTGTCATTTCTTCCGAGCAGCCGGTGCAGGAGCATACCCGTATCGTTACGGATGCTAAGAAACGGGAATATCCGTTCCACAAAGTGGATCGTCCGGGGACTATTTCGAAAAAGCGGCTTGGGGAGGCAGGACCGAACGATTATTTGAAGCTATTGGATTTGCGGCCCGATTCGTCTTTTTTTATCGGTCGTTTGGCCCGGTTTATCGCCAATATGGATTCGGACGATTATCGCTGTAAGGTGGTGAAACATGGCATGGTGAAGGAGCTGGTGATTTTCCAGAAGGGATATATGAAATACCTGACCGATAACTACCGGCTGAATTATACCGAAGACATTCCGATCGAAGATATCACCCGGTTCGTCCCGGATGTGATCAGTTTCCTGGGGGCTCCCGAAAAGCTGATTTCTTTCCCGCAGATCGGGTATTTCGATATACCGGGGCCGAACGGGAACATCAAGACGATCGTTACGCCGTTGAAACAGAAGGTAGATTATTTCGGGGATGTCAAGAAACCACGTCTGACGGTGATCAATGAGAAAATTAAAGAGATCGGCGGTAATCCGCGTCACGGTTCTTTGTTTGCCGTGGAAGAAAACGACGGTAGTATCTTTGTTATCGAGATCAATGGGGATAGTGGGGTAGGGAAGTCGGAAATGATCGCCGCTTTTATCCTGAAATGGTTGCGGAATAACCTCGAGGGGGTCCGTTCGGTAAAACTGATTGCGGGCGATATGTTCCATGAGTTTCAGGATGCCGAAGGTAATCTGTATGGGATCGGTACAGAGGTCGGTGATTTCTCGCGGACGACGGATTTCGACCCGGATTATATCAAGTATTATAAGTATCTGTTCGAAAGTAGTGCCGACAGTAATGTCGAAGATCTCAATTCCCGGAGCACGGTGAGCGGTATGTGTGATATCACGATGCCTTATAAGATCGATATCATGCTGAGTGCCGGAAACTATTCGAAGGAGGAAGCAGGTATAACCCGGGTGGACAATCCTGAAAATTTCCTGTTGTATATGGATGCCCATGGGGAGAGGAAAGAGAAAGCGACCAGTCAGGATGGTCCTAATTTCCAGCGTACCTTGAAGCGTTATACGGCAGATAAGAATATTGTAGATGTGATTGCCCGTCATGGTAATTATCTGGATGATATTTTAGATTGGGATTATGTAGAAAATGAAAAGCAATATTATCTGGCTTCTTCGTTCAAATTATTGGATAAGATCGATATTACGGAAGTAGTCGGTCAGATTTTCGGCGGTAAGCAGTTTAAACGGGACGGGGTTGGGTATACCATCCAAACGGTCTCTTTCGATATGATACAGAACCGGTTTATTGCTACCGTATCGTATGGGGAAAGAGAAAGCCGGGAAATGATGATCGACCGAAAGATGTTCAGTGCGATTTTCGATTCTCTGGCCAGTACTCCGGGAGGGCAACCGTTTATTGCTGAGGAAGGACAGTTGGAATCGGTGATGAACCTGGTGAAAATCATGCGCGGAGGGAGCGACGGTAAGGGGAAAGCCCGGAATATTCAATGTGGTATGCTTTCAACGGAGATCGGCAAGAAAGGCCGGGAGATTACCGGACCTCAGAAAGCCGCTATGGAGCTGAAACGGATGATTCAAGAGGTACGGATTACCCGCCCGGAAATCAATGAAGGGAAAATTTGCGTGAAACGCCTGCTGAACGAGAAATATCGTCCTATTTTCAAAGGAGAAATGAATAGTTCGGAATTGTGGCGATATAATTTCTTTATCTATCAGCTGGAGAACATGAAGAAAGCCGACTATCGCCGGATGGACGATATCGACCGTAAGGTAGATATGAGTAATCTGGTGGATTTTGTACCTGTAGACCCGAAGAAAGAATTCAGTCCTTTGTTGGTGAATCCCAATCTGAATATCGAACTGAGTAGTTTCAGCGAGACGTTCGAGGAATTGATGAGTTTGCCGAATTATCCGGAATTTGCGTGTGAATTCGCCGAACATATGGAACAGTTGTATGTCGCAGAGGGATATAGTGAAGAAACGAATATCAATAATATGATCGTACAGTTATTGCTTCTGGAGGGATATTGTACGACCGAGGACGTGGCTCGTGGTAGTGTCATTGAAAAAGTGAACCGGGAGACGATTGCCGCTGCCAAGTATGCGGTGGTTCGGTATTTGGAAGGCGAACGGGTGAAACGCGCTTCATCCGGTAAACCTGTCGAAAAGATCGCGGCTACCGGTACAGGTAAAAAGGTTGCTACGAAGGGGATACGTAAAAAGTAAAGTATCGGGATTTTGATTTGGGAAGCCGCTTCTTTCCGGGGAGCGGCTTTTTTTTGTTGTTATTTGTTGAAACCTGAAAACATTTTTTATCTTTGTATTATAATGAAGAATGTTTTGTTTTGTATATTAATGATTTATGTGGTTTGTGGCTGTCGGTCACAGCAACCGCAAGAGATTGTTCGGCTTGCTGTGAAAAGCTTGGATGAACTACAGTCTGTGTCGGCTGTCCTGGTCAGTAATGCTGCTTTTGACGGTGCGGAGTTGTCGGATGAGCTGGCCAGTCGGATACCTTTTCTCTTTAAACAGGTAGTACGGGATTCGGGTACTTATTTTTTTACCTTCGAACAAATCGATAACCGGGTTTTCTACCGGAACGATCAGCCTTATATGGCTTGTGTATATCTGGATATGTTACTTGGTACGCGTATTCCTGTTGAACCCGGTGCGAAAAGGTATGATTATTTTGCCCGGATCCAGGAGGAGCTCGATTTGATGCAGCAAATCCTGGATGGTAAGAAACTGCGTGAAGTTGCTTCCGATTCTTCCCGGATCGTCGATGTATGGGTGGAGCGGGCGCCGGATACGCTTTTTAACGGGCAGGATTGTTATGTACTCAAACGGCATAATGATGTCACGCTTATTCCCTCGAAAAGTAATAATGAGTCATGGAAAGCCAATGTAAGATATAAAGTGATGCATAGTTATAATACGTATGCTTTATTTATAGAAAAACATACAGGTTTGCCTGTTTACTGGTCTTATACCAATTCGGGAGATCAGGACGGCAGGAAAATTCCGGGAAACCGGAATACGGAATTTTTGGAAAATATGGAGCTGAAGGATATTCCGGACAGTTGTTTTTATCCTGCTCAGGCAGATAAAATTCGCTATGTCGCTTCTTTCGACGAGTTCGTGCAGGAGGTGAAGGTGGGTGATGAGGCTCCTGCTTATGAATTGACGGATGTCATGACCGGGAAAGTGTATTCCAACGCATCGCTGCAAGGCAAGATCGTGGTGATGCAATTTACTTCTACCGGGTGTGTCGGATGTGTATTGGCCCAGCCGTGGATGAATAAATTATATGATCGCTGGAAAGAGCAGCCGGAGCTGGTTTTTCTGTGTGCCGGTCTGCTCAGTGAAAAGGATGCTAAGATTCAGGTTGAAAAATATGAGTTCGCTTATCCGATGACCACTTGTAATCAGGCTTTTTTCTGGTCGTTCGGAGTGCAGGCCATACCTTCTTATTATGTGATCGGAAAAGATAATCAGGTGCTTGCCAGACCACAATCACACATCGATTTGAAGAATTTTTTAGACAGTTATTTTAATAAATAATTGCGGGGAGCCGGGTTTGTTATCAGGAAGAATGGTAGGCCACAGGAAATAGAACGGAAATTTTTGGTCAAGGGAGATTTCAAGTCACAGGCTTTTCAATCGGTACGGCTTATGATTTTGAAATGAAGAATAGGGTACTGGAGATTTTTAAAGATGGACAGGTCGCCTGGATTAACGAACTGATGCAGAAATGCGGTGTCATTTCCTCCGAACAGCCGGTGCAGGAACATACCTGTATCGTTACGGATGCTAAGAAACGGGAATATCCGGATCGTCCGGGAACTATTCCGGAAAAGCTGCTTGAAGAGACTGTTTCTGGAGGGATATGGCACAACCGAGGATGTGGCCTGTGGTAGTGTCATTGAAAAAGTGAATATCGTCATTATTTCGTCATATTTTTTTAATGTCGGCGTAACATTGGGTTCATAGCTTTGTCACAGTTAAAGACAAGACTATGAATTTTTCTTTTATCCGGGATCGTAGATCATTTTCAGATTTTATTTTTATTCTGTGGGCAGGAGGGGCGGCCCTGCTTTCTTATTCGTTAGTATATGCATTGCGTAAACCTTTTACGGCTGCTACATTTGATGGGCTGAGTATTTGGGGAATGGATTATAAGGTTGTAGTGACTATTACTCAGATTTTAGGTTATTTGTTGGCCAAGTTTATCGGCATTAAATTGATTTCTGAGTTAAAGGGACAACATCGTTTAAAATTTATTTTGGGGGCGATTGTTTTAGCTGAGTTGGCTTTAGTCGGTTTTGCTATCCTGCCGTCTCCGGGTAATATCTTTGCTATGTTTTTTAATGGGCTGGCTTTGGGATGTATGTGGGGAGTGATTTTCAGTTTTATAGAAGGGCGGCGGGTAACGGATATGCTAGCCAGTTTATTGGGGATTAGCATGGTGATTAGTTCAGGTGCAGCGAAATCCCTGGGATTGTTTGTGATGGACCATTGGCAGGTCAGTGAGTTTTGGATGCCTGCCCTGATCGGTGGTTGTGCTTTGCCATGCCTGGCTTTATTGGGATATGTGTTGCAATCTCTGCCAAAACCTTCCGAAGAAGACAGGGCTTTGAAAGCAGAGCGGATGACTTTGGATGGAAGGCAACGCTGGGCTTTATTCAAAAATTATATGCCTTTTCTCTCTATTATTTTAGTCGCTAATTTTTTGTTGGTGGCTTTACGGGATATAAAGGAAGATTTTCTGGTGAAAATATTTGATGTTGCGGGGAGTGGTTATTCTTCATGGATATTCGCTCAATTGGACAGTATCGTTACTTTGATTATCCTGATCATCTTCGGATTAATGGTTTTTGTCCGTAATAATATGCGGGTTTTATTGATTTTATTGAGTTTGGTGATTTTGGGCATGCTGACCATGTCTTTTATTTCGTTGAGATATGAGGCATTGCAACTAAGTCCGGTAGTTTGGTTATTTATTCAAAGTCTCTGTTTATATCTGGCTTATTTGTGTTTTCAGACTATTTTCTTTGATCGTTTTATAGCTTGTTTCCGTATCCGGGGGAATGTCGGTTTTTTTATTGTATTGATTGATTTCATCGGTTATTTAGGAACGGTGATTGTCTTAGCCGTAAAGGAATTTTTAAATCCGGATATCAATTGGTTATCGTTTTATAACCAATTGGCGGGTTATGTGGGTTTGGGATGCAGTGTATTGTTTGTCGGTGCTTGGGTTTATCTGTACCGGCAGGCAAAACGAAGAGCGTCTGAAAAGGTGATGCCTCTGGAAGCTGCTCATGCCTATTGATTGGTTTTATTCTAATTACAGTAATATTTGATTTAAGGACATGAAAAAAGTTAGTTGTGTCATTATGGATTGGGCCGGAACGGCTGTCGATTTTGGGTGTTTTGCTCCATTGAATGCTTTTTTGAGGGTGTTTCAGGAGCAGGGTGTGACGATCACTTACCGGCAAGCCCGTGAACCGATGGGATTATTAAAGATTGAACATATAAAGGCTATTTTGAAAATGCCTGAAGTGAGTGAAAGGTTTCGTACAGCACATGGACGGGAATGGAATCAGAATGATGTCGCAATCATGTATCAGAGTTTTGAGAAACATTTGTTTGCTTCACTTCAGGATTTTACGACTCCTGTTCCGGGAGTTATAGAGACAATGGAACAATTACGTCGTGAAGGGATCCGTATTGGTTCAACGACAGGGTATACCGACGCTATGATGAAAATTGTACAACCCGGAGCTGCTGCTCAGGGATATACTGTAGATTGTCTGGTAATTCCGGATCATTTGCCTGCCGGACGCCCGGCTCCTTATATGATTTACCGGAACATGACAGAGCTGGCGATTCCTTCTGTTGACGAGGTGGTTAAAGTTGGAGATACTATCGCCGATATCCGGGAAGGATTGAATGCAAAAGTATGTTCTGTCGGAGTAATTACAGGTAGTAATGAGTTGGGGTTGACCGAGGAGGAATACAAAACTATGCCTGAACCGGAGTTATATACTTTGAAACAAGAGGTCAGAGAGCGGATGATGGCAGCCGGTGCACATTATGTGCTGGATAATATCCGTGAATTGCCGGACCTGATACATAATTTAATGAATAAAAAATAATAGGTGTATGAGAAATTATTTACTGTTGACTCCTGGACCGTTGAGTACTTCTGAGACGGTGAAAGAAGCCATGTTACAGGATTGGTGTACCTGGGATAAAGATTACAATGAAGGAATAGTTACTGTGATCCGGAAAGAATTGCTGGAGGTGGCAGGACTGGATGAGAAGGAATATACAACTGTGTTGTTACAAGGAAGTGGGACTTATGGCGTAGAGGCAACTTTGGGAGCTGTCGTGAAACCTACCGACAGGTTACTGATTATAGCGAATGGTGCTTATGGCAAACGGATGGCGGCCATTGCTGATTATTATAAACTGGATTATGTCATGGTGGCTTTGAAAGAAACGGAGCTGATTACCCCCGCAATCGTGGAGGAGGCTTTGAAAAATCATCCTGGAATCAGCCATTTGTCTTTGGTCCATAGTGAAACAACGACGGGTTTATTGAATCCGATTGAGGAAATTGCAGAGGTGTTGCGTGGACGCGGGATCACCTGGATCGTTGATGCCATGAGTAGTTTTGGAGGGATTCCTATCGATATGAAAAAACTGGGTATTGATTTTCTGGTTAGTAGTGCCAATAAGTGTATACAGGGAGTTCCGGGCTTTACCTTTGTTCTCGCTTCACGGGAAAAATTGCTGAAATGCAAAGGAGTTGCCCGTTCTTTGTCCCTGGATATTTATGCCCAATGGGAAGAAATGGAAAAAGGGCATGGAAAATGGCGGTTTACCTCACCGACTCATGTTGTACGGGCATTTTTTCAAGCTTTGAAAGAGTTGAAAGCAGAGGGAGATATAGAAGCCCGTTACCGCCGTTATTGCCGGAATCATGAGGTATTAGTGGCAGGAATGCGGGCTATTGGTTTTTCCACCTTGCTGGAACCGGAAAAGCAGTCTCCGGTTATTACTTCTTTTCTTTATCCGGAGCCGGGTTTTTCGTTTACAGAGTTTTATGGGTTGCTGAAACAACAGGGTTTTGTCATTTATCCCGGAAAGGTTTCGGATGCTGATACATTCCGGATTGGTACTATTGGAGATGTATTCCCGGAGGATTTTGAAAGATTGACACAAGCTGTTGCGGCTATCAGACAGGTAAATTAAACAGGGCTGCCCGGACAAGTTTGACTTTTTTTAGTTTTTTGGCTGTTTAAGTGTTTCTTTTGCTTTAATTTTGTTGTAAAAGAAATCAATATGCCACAAGAGATAGAAAGAAAGTTTTTGGTCCGGGGAGACTTTAAAGCATATGCTTGCCAATCCTTTCGGATTGTACAGGGCTATTTGTCCTCCGTACCGGAAAGGACGGTCAGGATACGGGTGAAAGGTGAACAGGGCTATCTTACTGTAAAAGGTAAAAGTGATGTTCATGGAGTTACCCGCTATGAATGGGAAAAAGAGATTGCCAGGGAAGATGCAGAAGAACTCCTGAAATTGTGCGAGCCTGGGGTGGTTGACAAAATTCGTTATTTAGTGAAAGTAGGGGGGCATATTTTCGAGGTAGACGAGTTTCTGGGGGAGAATAAAGGGTTATTGCTGGCTGAAGTTGAATTAAAGCAGGAGGATGAACTTTTTGAAAAGCCGGAATGGTTGGGAGAAGAAGTGACCGGAGATCTGCGTTATTATAATGCAATGCTGGCACACCGCCCCTATCGAAGTTGGAAGTAATTCCGGATTTATGCATGCTTAACAGTTTGAGAGTTCGGTTATTCCATTGTCTGAAACTCTGATTGAAACAATAGAGTAACCGAACGATTCGAATCTGTATTTATTTCATTTTTTCTTCTGATTCGGTACTGAGGGGCAGGTGGTCCTGGAAGTGGACCGTGACATGGGTACCGTCGCAATAGGGGTTATTAGCGGATGCTCCGCAACAGGACAGGGGGACCCGGTTGCGTTGTTCGTATTCGGTGCCGTTAGGTCCATTCACAGGAATACCTCCTTTGACCCAGAGCGGACCACTACATTCTTCCTGTGGGTCTTCGATCAGGCCTAAAGCCGGTTTTAAGGGGGGCTCATAAAATTTTTCCTCTTCTTTGTCCCAAAGTTTTAACCGGCCGGAGGGGCAGTACATACTTTCGTGTACGGCCAGATCATGGGCTTCGGTGTTGTCGGAATCTTCCGTCAACTGCCAAACCGTTCCTCTGGCCATACAAAAACGGGCATGTACACAATATTCGGTGTTGTCGGCCAACTGAACTCCAGGACCGTCATACAGATCGGCATTCTCTAAAAGAGGGATATTGCCGGCGGTTAGCGTCGGATCCCAATCGGCATGGTGATGGGAACCGTCGCAATACGGATGATTTTTGGACTGACCACAGCGGCATAAAGCAGTGGGTTCATTGTCGGTCGGGTATTTATGCCCTTTGGCATATTCCCAGGGGATTTGTTCTTTATTTAAAACGAAGATCTCTTGTTGAAGAGGGGGATTTCCATATACCAGATAGGGGCCGTCTGCTGTAATTTCAAGGTGATATTTCGGGTCAGGAGTAGGTGTACCCGGTTCGATTTTACGAGTGTTTTTTTCCATAATTAAACGTTTTAATGATACTTGTTATACTTAAATTCGGATGGAAAGTTCCGGGTTGACTGGGAGAATTTTCACCGGTATAAGTTTTGGAATAGAATTTGTTATAAATGTATTGTTTGGTTTATTGAAATATTTTACTTAATTTTACATAAAATATTGGATTCCTTTTGAAGGAATAAGTTATGAAAGTTTTGAAAATATTTAAATCGTTGTTATACAGGACTCTAATTCTTGTTTTGATAGGTTCTTTGGGAGCTTGTTCGGAGGAGTGTGGTTATGATTCTCATGCTGGTTATCAATTAGGTAAACAAAATTTCGATTATTTGGAAGGTAATATGGCTTCTATTTTGTCGTTTTGGGATCTTGCTTTGAGAATGAACACGTATTTGACGGCCTTGGATGAGGAAGGAGAAGACCGGGTAGAAGAACTTTTCCCGGACTATCGTCTTCAACAAGTGAATGAACACGAATGGATCGGATGGAAGGGACAGGATTCGGTTTTTAAGGTTGTAACAGACGATCTGGCATTGACCACTGAGACAGCTCATTGGGAAATTGTGGGCTGCCGGGCTCCGTATGAGGGACAGCTCACCGTTTTGTGTTCCGGTTTAAGGACCTGGGTGTTTCATGTTTCCGCTTTGCAAAACCGGAAATGGATATCCGATGCCAGTCTGAAAATTAATTATAACGGAGAACAAACGCCCCGGAATTTTAACGATGGGGATTGGATTGTTTCCGGTGTGGGGAAGAGTATGACCGATGAGGAAGAAATACTGAATTTTGAAATTGCAGAATCGCTGATCCGTTATGCGGAGAGTCATTATCTTTTCGATAAAGGACTATTGTATCTGCGGTTGAAAAATAGGTTTTCTCCGAAAGAAGAGATTGTTAAGGCTGAGATGAAGACACTTCCGGGAAGTGACCGCTCTTTGCAAATCACCTATAAAGGAGAGGTTTATTCTTATTGATGGTTACAGAGGTTTCCCCCGGCAACATCGGTGGCCGGGGGAATAGGTAAAATCAGTATAGTTCCTGTAAAACAGCATCCAGGGCGGCTCCCCGCATTTCGGTTTTAAAGATACGGCCTTCTTTATCGAGAAGGATACAAGTGGGGACTCCTGTGATATTGTATTTTTGGGCGACAGGTCCGTTAAAACCGTTGGGATCACACAGTTGCTTCCAAACCATTTTTTCTTCTTTCATCGCCTTGTCCCAGTCGGTTTTCTTTTCGTCGATAGAAATACTGATGATTTCAAAGCCTTTGTCTTTATACTCCTGATATACATGACGAAGGTGTGGAATCTCGCCCCGGCAGGGACCACACCAGGATGCCCAGAATTCCAGCATCACATATTTTCCTTCGGGTACACAGGAAGAAAGCTTGACCATTTTCCCTTCCGGATTCATCAGTTCGATATCCTGATATTTTTCGCCGATAGCCATCGTTTTGGCTTTGTCAGCTATGGTTTTGAAGTTTTCGGCCATTGGGGGAATATTCGCCCAGGCTTTGGTGATGAGTGTAGTCAATTGTTCGAGCTGAGGGACGGTTAAATTGACATACATGCCTTGTAGGAATTGAAGGGCTAAATCATATCCTACTATGCTTTCGGGATGTTCTTCGATAAATTTCCATTGGGCGATGTTTAATTTCTTGTTGATCTCGTTTTCTTGTTTGATTAACGCGATTCCCTCTTCTGTATTGAATATGCCGTCCATTGCCGGCCGATGATATACTTCCAGATATTTTTCATTTATGGTTCCGGATTGTTTTCTGAGATCGGCGATACTTTTCAAATACCGGTCGTACAAATCCTGGGAGGCGGAGCCCTTTATTACCGGATCTTTCCGGAAGGTTTCATCGCTCCAATAATAAGTACGCAAGCTGTCGACATGACCGGAATAACTGATAACCGAATTTTCCAGGTAAAACCGGCTGGCTAACATTTGGGACGGGTCATCCTGGCCGGTTTTGTCGATGATTAATTGATACATACCGGGACGGTCGACTTTACCTTTCAATTGGAACCTGCCGTTTTTAATAACCGTGCTGTCGATGGTGACCGGAGGATAGACGGCTTCGTTTACTAACTGTACTTTCATGCCTTCACTGTTTCCCCCGATGTTACCGTTGAGGATATAACCGTCATATTTAGTTTGGCAAGCGACTAAACTACTGCTGCATAAAAAAGCTAAAAATATTTTTTTCATCGTATTAAGGAATTAATTGTTCTAATGCGGCATCCAGGTATGCGCCCCGCATATTGGTTTTGAATATTTTACCTTCTTTGTCCAACAGAATACAATGGGGTACTCCGGTCACATTATATACTTGTATGGCCGGTCCGTTTTCTCCTTGCGGATCATTTAATTGTATCCAGGGCATCTTTTCTTCTTTCATGGCTTTTTGCCAATCTTTATTCTTTTGATCGATCGAGACACTGATGATCTCGAATCCTTTGTCTTTGTAATTCTGGTAGACGTGTTTCAGATGAGGAATTTCACCCCGGCAGGGGCCGCACCAGGATGCCCAGAATTCGAGCATCACATATTTTCCGGTTGGAAGGCATTCGGATAATTTTACTTTTTTCCCTTCCGGATCGGTGAGTTCGATGTCTTGAAACGGGGCTCCTATAGCGATTTTTTTGGCCATCTCTGCTTTTTCCTTGAATTCGGTCATACGGGGACAATTTCCCCAAACCCCGGAAAGTGTATTTTGCAGATCTTCGATCTGACCGGAGGTTAAGTCGATCTCTCCGAGCAGGAAATAACCGGCTTGATCGAGAGCCACTACAGAAGCCGGATTTTGTTTGATAAATCGGATCGTGGCCTGAATGATCTGCCGATCCAGTTCGGAGATCCGGCGGGCCAGGCGAATGCCCTCCTCGGTATTGAAGATGTTGTCTAATGCCGGACGGTGATATTGCTCGAGGTATTCGCCGTCTGCCTGATTTCTGGCTTTACTCAGTTCTTGGATAGAAGTTTTGAATGACTGATACAGATCTTCTGTCTCCGAACCCTGGATTATCATCTTACCTTTACGTTCCGGATTCCAGTAATAAGTGGGTAAAGTATGGATATCTCCCTGGAAAGTGATATCCGAATTTTCCAAATAGAAATTGCCGGCCAACCAGTTGGCTTCCGAGGATTTTTTCCCTACGGGAGTCGTATCGATGATCCAACGATAAAAGCCGGGTGCCGGAATTTCCCCGGTCAATTCGAAACAATGATCTTTAATGACCGTTGTTGCAATTGTTTGAGGAGGATAGCTATTATCCAACAGTTTGAAAACCATTCCTTCACATGGGCCTTGGATAGAGCCGGTGATGTGAAAAGATTTATTTTGTGCCTGGCAATACTGAATTGCCAGAACAAGGAATAGCACAGTTAACAGATTTTTCATTTTTGGGGATTTTAAGGGTTTTCGATGAGTAAGTTGTTACCTGCTTTGGCCGATTGCGGGATGGGTAGGATCAATTGTTTATCCGACTTTATATTCGGGCGTATGGTGGTGATGTCTAAATCGCCGTGTTTATAATACCTGATCATATCGTACCACTCTTCCTGGTTTTCAAAAAGCAGGTCGATCCATTTGTGCTGGCGGATCATTTCTAAAAGCTGGTTGTCAGGAATAGTACTCACGTCATATACTCCCGGGACATGGGCATCCAAAACGGTTTGCAGACTGGTACGGGCTGCCGCAAGATGATTGCCTCCCTGCCGGGCTTCCGCTTCTGCATGGATATAATATACTTCTCCCAAACGCAGGAAGTAGTAGGTATTGCTCTTGCCGTCATCATTGGTACTGTGAGGATATTTCCCGTTTTTGAAAGAAGTTGTGATGACGTCCGGTGTAAGAAACGGGGCGGCAAAACGGGGATCGTAACCTTCTCCTGTTTCTTTGTTCCCTGGAGTGGGATCCATCGCATCGGCTATTTTTTGAGAATAAGAACTATAAGTTGTCCGGTCTAAAATGAAACTACATTGTTCTTCATAGTTGGAGACATAAGGAGCGAACAGCACTTCAGGAGAATCGAACATATCGCTGAAGATACTCATAAAGTCAACCAGCCCGTATCCGTAGTTGCCGGCTGTTTGAATCACTTCATCGGCCAGTAGGGCTGCATTTACGTAATCTCCTTTACTTAGTAATACTTTTGCTTTCAGGGCTTGTGCGGTTGTTTTTCCGGCCTGCGCATGAGTGGGCGTATAATTACTCATAGGCATGTCCGGAGCATATAATATAGCTGAATCGAGATCCGATTCGATAAATTTATAGCTTTCAGCTACAGTCGAGCGGGCCTTTGCTAACGGTTCCCGGTAAGGTTTGTCGGACAGGACGATACCATATGGAGAATCGGTATCGTAAAATTGCCCGAAATAGCGTAACAACATAAAGTGAGCCATGGCCCGGTTGAAATAGCCTTCGCCTAATATTTCCATACGTCTCGCAGGGTCCAGGTCTTTTACCGTATTGTTTTCCAAAAATTCGATCATAAAGTTGGCCGCGTTGATTACATCATATAAATTATTATAGACATTTCCGATGATACTATTGTCTTCCAGTACATTGTTGTCGGTGAAACCGGTTTCTCCTGCCAATCCACCACTACCCGAGAGTGCTAATGAACCGGCGAGCAGGCCGATATGGCTTCGGAAGTTACAAAGACTCATGGCCCTCCATTGGGTATATACCCCGCGTAACACCTGTTCTGCACTCTGGGCATTCCGTATTGCGGTTTGGTCTTCCAGTTTATAATAAGGTTTTACTTTATCTACGTCTCCCATCAGGTCACATGCCCAAATCAATACAGAGAGAAATAAGGTAGAAATAATATATGTTGTTTTCATAGTATGAGATTTTATCGTTAAAATTCAACTTTAACACCTAAGGTAAATGTTTTACTCAATGGATAGGGATCTTCATTCAGGGTCATCTGTGAAGTAGTGAAACTACTGATCAGTTCCGGATCGATACCCGGCCATTGGGTCACGGTCCAGATATTAGAGCCGCTGACAAATAACATGGCCGATTGTACATTGATTTTCTTCAGGAAATTCTGTGGTAAATTATAAGAGAAAGTAATATTCTTTAAGCGTAAATACGATGTTTCGTAAATGTAACGATCGGAGAAACGAGAGTTTTTGGAAGGATCGGTATAAACCAGACGTGCATAACGAGCATCGGGATTTTCGGGACTCCAGGTTTTCCCATAGAGTTCGGGATAGATGTTATTTCCAATATACCCATACATATCGCTCATCATATTATAAACAGCAGCTTTAGCTCCTTGGGAGAATTGGAAAACGAACGACAAATTGAAATTTTTGTAATTGACCGAATTGAAAAATCCTCCGAAGAATTTAGGCTGAGGAGTAGCAATAACTTCCCGGTCTTTACTGTCGATATAACCGTTCCCATCCAGGTCCTTGTATTTGAAGTCACCCATACCGGTCGACTTTTCCTGGTAATAATTCGCTCCACGAGCTACGGCTGTTTTATTTAGAGTAACTACTTCATCGTCGTTTTGGAATATTTTTTCGACGATATATCCTTTTAAAACGCCGGCAGGCTGACCTTCTATATAGGTATCGACATCGTTACTGGAAAGCTCGGCTCCATTGAGTTTTTCGATTTTGTTCCGGTTCAGGGCTATATTGAATTTCGAGGTCCAGGTCCAGTCGGCTGTACGGATAATATCCCCGCCGATTTCAATCTCAACGCCTTTGTTGGAGAGGTCGATTAAGTTGGACGTATAGGAAGTGGAACCTGATTCGAGCGGATAGGGGGAAGGAGCCAATGCACCTTTGGTGTAACGATAGTATCCGTCGATGCTACCGAACAGGCGGTGGTTGAAGAAAGCGTAATCTAATCCACCGTTGAATTCGGATGTTCTTTCCCATTTGATATCCGGATTAGGTAATAAACCGGGAGTCAGAGTCGATTGTCCTATATAAGGATTGCCTTTTTCATAAAATTGTCTGTAGACGAAATCGTCGATGTTGGTAGAACCGGTTTGTCCCCAACTGAAACGTAATTTCAGATCGTCGACTTTTTCTGTATCGGCCATGAAATTTTCGCTGCTCATCCGCCATCCCAGGGATATAGAAGGGAAATAACCTCTTTGATTACCGGGGCCGAATTTGGAAGAGGCATCGGAACGGAAATTGATTTCTGCCAGATATTTGTCGAGATAATTATAGCTGGCACGGGCATAAATGGAATTGAGGGCACTTTTGGACTTTGCGTCTCCGATGCAGTGTGTTTCTGTTGCAGACCCCGCATTATTCAGGACTTCATCATCCGGGAAGCCCATGTAGTAATGCGAAGTATATTCACTAAAAGAACGGTCCCAACCATAGCCGACCATAAAGCTGAAATAATGGTCTTCTATCTGGAAATTATAGTCGGCCCTGAAGTTGATCGAAGTATTGGCGGCTTTGCTGCGGTCGTCCTGAAGGGTGGACATGCCTCCGCCTCCCCAATCGTCTTGGGCGACCAGCGGGTTGTAATTACTATACTGATCCTGAAACATAGAGATATTGATATCTCCTCTGATTTTCAAACCGTTGAAGATTTTGTATTCCAGATAACTGTTTCCCAGGAATTGATAAGATTCTTTTTTGTTTTTATTTTGCCGGTTTGCGACTGGATTGGCTAAACCTACGGGGAAACCCCAGGTCGGAGTTCCGTCGATGCGGTATAATTCTCCCGTTTCATCGTATACGGGTACATCGGGTCTGACATTCCATTCTCGGGTAATACCCATTTCTTCGCCTGCAGCTCCGCTATGGCGTTTGGTCATTGTATAACCCAGGGCTGCTCCTACTTTGAAGCGTTTCGAGACATCCGAGTCAAAGGACAGACGACTGTTGTAACGTTGCATATCGTCGTTGATAAACAAACCTTCCTGGTCGATTGCATTGAAAGAAAAGGAGTAATTGGATAATTTTCCACCTCCGCGGATAGCCAGATTATACATGTGAGTCAGTGCATTCTTATTATTGGTCTCATCTACCCAATTGGTATTTTCTTCACCGAAAGCCTCGTCTTTTAATCCGTCGAATATCATATTTCCGTAATTATCATAGGAAGTATTGGCCATATAATCGATTGCAGGATAGATTTGGCCGTATATGATATTATCGTCTGTGATTTGTGCTTTGTTGATGGCTCCGAGTGTATTTTTAATGATTAATTCCTGGAGATTTTTAAATTTAGTTGTGTTTAATGGTTTGAATTTTTTAATTTGGTTACCGACACTCAAGGTATATCCCAGACTGATTTTCATTTGTTCGTTGCGGTGACCGTCCTTGGTTTTGATGATGACTACTCCGTTGGCTCCTCTGGAACCATAAATGGCTGTTGCGGCAGCGTCTTTCAATACGTCGATACTTTCGATGTCGTTGGGGGAAAGAGTTGAAAGCGGATTCAGCATATTCAGGCTGCGCTCGACAAAGAAAGGTACACCGTCGACGACATACAAGGGTTCATTATTGTTTTGCGATTTTAACGGGGAAGTGATTCCCCGGATGTTTAAAGTTGCTTTGGCACCTGGTTCTCCTGAGTTTTGATTGACCAATACCCCCTTCACTGCTCCACCTGGCATGTTGTCGAAAGTCGTGGCTCCGTTGGCATATTTTTCCAGGTCTTTCGCTTTGACCGACGATACGGAACTGGTCAGGTTTCTTGCCGACTTGCTTCCGTAACCGATAACTACAACGTCTTGCAATTCAACCTGATCTTCTTCCATGACGACATTATGACGGACATCTTCCGTTGCCGGAAAGTTATAGGTGACTTTTTTCATTCCGATAAAAGAATAGACGATTTCCACCGCATTACCTTTGAGGATGGCAAGCTGATAGTTACCATTGATATCGGAAGAAGTACCAATGTCCGAGTTACCGATGAAGACCGTTACTCCCGGTAAAACATTTCCGTTTTTGTCCTTGATATTACCGGAAAGTTTCACTCTTTCCTGTTTGACTTGAGGAAGATCGCCTACCGGACGAGGGGTGATATAAATAACGTCGCTTTCATAAGCACACTGATAAGGCGTGTTTTTGAAGATATGGTCTAAAATTTCGTCTACTTGCTTCTGCTGGGCGTTAACGTCAAAGCGTTTTAGTCGGGCGACATCCTGTTCGTTATAAACGAACCGCAACCCGGTTTGTTTCCAGATTTCCTGTAATAGCGTATTGACGTCACATTGCTTTAAATTCAAAGTGACGACTTGCTTTTGAGAGTATCCGGAAGCAAAACCTCCCAAGGTGAATACCAGCATAAAAATTGAGAATAACTTCATAATCCTGACAATTTTTAATCTTTTTAAGTTTGAAAGGACAAAGATTCGTTTACATTCCATAAATTTGTATTTTAAGGTAAAACAATCCGACAGCCTACAGTTAGCTTTGTCCGCTGTCTTTTTATCTGATTGCAGCTGGGAATGGTGGTACATTCCCGGCTGTTTATTTTGAATAAACGAACATTTATTTTACCGTCACGGTCCGGCCTTTGATGATGAAACGGGCGGTGGAAATTTTTTCAAAATAGTGGAAAAGTTCCGATACCTCTTTATATCTGGTCATCATACCTGACAGGTGAATATTTTTAGTTTGCTCGTTGAGGTAGAATACGTCCAGATCGTACCATCTGGCTAATTTATTCATGACCGATTCCAAGGACTCGTTTTGGAACATGAAATTTCCGTCTTTCCAGGTGATATAAGGTAAAACATCCACTTCTTCAATCGTTAGTTTCCCGGAGGAGGTATAGGCTGCCTTTTGGGAAGGGTTTAGGTGAGTCTCCTGGTCGTGGTGGCGGATACTGACGCTACCGCTGACCAGAACGGTTTCGATGTTGTCTTTATTTTGAGTACTGATATTGAATTGGGTACCATATACTTTGACTTCAATATCGCCGACTTCGACAATAAAAGGCTGTTTTTCATTTTTAGCAACTTTAAAATAGCCTTCTCCCTGAAGTTTTACTCTTCTTTCCAGGCTTGAGAAAACCGTTGGGTATCGGAGTTCTGTCTCTGCATTCAACCATACTTCGGTCCCGTCTGCCAGTTTGATTTTGAATTCTCCACCTCTGGGGATTTCGAGTCGGTTTATCAGGTTTGCAGTCGAAATGTTGGCTGATTCTGCGTAATTCAAGACTCCTTCATTGGAAATACGGATTAGTGTTCCATCTTTTTCCTTTAACTCCTGCGAAGTGGTGTTTACGGGAATCGCAGTTCCGGAAGAAAGATGCAGAATCGCCTTTGACGAACCCGGATGAATCGGAACTTCGGCTAAAGTCGGAATCAGTGAAGGGGTATGGATCAGGTAAAAGGAAAGTCCGCCTCCGAGCAGAATCAGGGCGATGGCTGCAACTCGGATAAAAAGACGGCGGATATGACGCCGTTTCAGACGGAAGGCAAATTCAGTATATCGGCCTTGAATACGGCTGGATTGGATAGCAGCCTGAAGGTGAATGTGATGCCGACGGAATCTTTCGAAGTACCTTTGATGTTCAGGATCGTGTCCCAACCATTCTTTCAGAAGCTGTTCTTCCTCTACGGCGTTTTCCTGTAAGAGATGCTTTAAAAGTAATTGATCGATGTTGTCTTTATTTAGCATATCGGTTGCATTTATCCATAGTACGGGAAAATATTAATTTTCATTGAATGGAAAAGACAACTTTTTTTGAAATAGTTGAAAAAATAATTATAATGAATTGGAATTTAATCTTTTGTGTTTTTGGTTTTTTATCTTTTTTTGTCGGATAAAAGCAAAAACAGGATGATATTTTGGGTTATATCGGGATAGGCCTGACGAATTTTTTTGAGGGCGTTGACTAAAAGCGTATTCACCGTAGCGATAGAAATGCCTAGTTTAGCTGCAGTTTCTTTATAATGTAATCCTTGTAAATAGATACATTGCATGATTTGACGGCTTCTTTCGGGAAGCTTATCGATTTCGTTTTTGACCCGGGCCAATACTTCTTCTTCCAGGGTATCGTATTCTTCCCAGGCTTTGTCGGAAGACTTCAGATCGGTAGCATGGCGCAGGGGATCTTTTTTTTCCATCCGGTCGAATGCCAGATTGCGTACAGAAGTGTAAAGAAAAGATTTAAAGGTGGTTGCTTGTAGTGAGGTTTGGGTCCTTTTTTCCCATAAACGGATAAAAACATCCTGTACAATATCCTCTGCCACTTCCCTGTTAGCGACCAATTTTCCGGCAATCACACACATAGAGGGATAATACTGCCGAAATAATGCCTCAAAAGCACTCAAATTCCCACACTTGATATCTTCAAAAAGGATTTCTTTATTCATTCACGTTGCACAACTTTTACCGACGAAGCTAAAAATAATAATCAATTTCAGACCTCAGGATATTTAAAACCACGGTATCAGCACTGAAAGTCTCCTTAGGATCACTTCCGTAAAACCGAACAAATATAATTACTTTTTTCTTATTGAAAAGCAAAAAATATTCGTTTCTTCAGGCTATTCATATCCCATTACACTGATTACAAACCACTTAACCAAACAAACTTCTATTTATTTTTAAGCGTTCATTCATTTCCCCGACCGTTTCTATCCACCGGATAAATATTGATGCAAAAAGTATATCTTTGCATTCAGATAAAATAACAAAATCGTATGGTATTGAGAAATCTGACCCAGGAGGAAATCACCCGGCTGCAAGCACAAGGCTGCAGTTCGACAGATTGGCAACGTGTAAAAGTTGCTTCCGGATTTAAAACCGATTATATACAAAATGTCCGTTTTTCAGGAGATATCGAACTAGGTATATTCGATTACGAGTTCATTTTAGAGGGAGGACTCCCTAAACATGCCGGTTTGTTCAATGTCACTTTACACAATTGTCGGGTGGGTAATAATGTCCTGATCGAAAATATCCCCAATTATATCGCCAACTACCGGATCGGAGAAAATTGTTTTATACAGAATGCCAATCTGATCGTAACGGAAGGACGTTCGTCTTTTGGAAACGGAACTTTAGTGGCTGTATTGAATGAAACCGGAGGACGGGAAGTACCTATTTTCAATGAATTATCGGCCCATTTGGCTTATATTATCGCCCTATACCGCCATTTCCCTGTCCTGACCGAGCGTCTCAAGGCACTGATCGAACGATATACCGAGCAAGTGTCCTCGACAGAAGGAAAAATCGGTAATCACGTACGAATCATCAACACCGGAACGATCCGTAACGTCTGCATAGGCGATTACACGACCATCGAAGGTACATCCCGTTTGAAAAACGGTTCCATCAACAGTAATGCAGAAGCACCGGTATTTATCGGTCATAATGTGATGGCTGAAGATTTCATTTTTTCTTCGGGCACCTGTATCAACGACGGAGCAGCTTTAGTACGGTGTTTCATCGGACAAGCCTGTCATTTAGGCCATCTGTTCTCAGCTCATGATTCTCTATTTTTCAGCAATTGCCAGGGAGAAAACGGAGAGGCTTGTGCCGTATTTGCCGGTCCTTATACGGTGACCATGCATAAATCCAGTCTGTTGATCGCCGGTATGTTCTCTTTTCTGAATGCCGGTAGTGGTTCAAACCAAAGCAATCATCTTTATAAATTGGGACCCATCCACCAAGGTATCGTCGAACGCGGTTCGAAAACAACCAGTGATTCTTATATACTCTGGCCGGCGAAAATCGGGGCTTTTTCTTTGATTATGGGGCGACATGTCAGCCATCCGGATACTTCGGACCTGCCTTTTTCCTATCTGATCGAACAAAATAACCAGACTTATCTGGTACCGGCAGTCAATCTAAGGAGTGTCGGTACGATCCGGGATGCTCAGAAATGGCCCAAACGTGACAAACGCAAAGACAGCCATCAACTCGATTATATTAATTTTAACCTGCTCAGTCCCTATACCATTCAGAAAATGCTGAGCGGTATAGAAGTACTCCGCACCCTGCAACAGGTGTCCGGTGAAACTTCGGAAGAATATTCATACCAAAGTGCACACATCAAAAGTAATTCCCTGAAAAAAGGTATCCAATATTATTCCATGGCTATCAACAAATTTCTAGGGAACTCGATCATTAAAAGGCTGGAAAACCTGACATTTCACAACAACGAAGAGATCCGCCAGCGCCTGGCCCCTACCCGGACAGAAGGTAGCGGCGAATGGGTAGACCTTTCCGGTCTGATCGTCCCCCAACAAGGGATCATCCGCCTGATCCGCCGGATAGAAAACGGAGAGATCGAATCTGTCGAACAGATCACGGATACTTTCCGCCAACTTCATGCCGACTATTATCAACTCGAATGGACCTGGGCTTGGGAAGTCATGCAACCCTGGTACCGGGTCACACCTGAAAGTATCACAGCCGGGGATGTGATCCGGATAGTGAATACCTGGAAAGAAGCTGTGGTCAATCTCGATAAAATGCTTTATGAAGATGCGAAAAAAGAATTTTCCATGACAGCTCAAACCGGTTTCGGAGCCGACGGTAATCAAAAACAAAAGAAGATCGATTTCGAACAGGTACGGGGAGCTTTTGAAAATAATCCTTTCGTGGAAACCGTCCAGGAACACATAAAGGCAAAAACCGCTTTAGGTGATGAATTGATCGAACGATTAAAAAATATTTAAAAATAATTGGATATAAACTAAAAATTATATTTCTTTATAAAGCCGGATACAAGAGGTATCGGCATTTTTTTATTTCATGTAGCGTTTTCAAAAGCGCCTTAGAATCAAGAAACTGGTAATTTCAATTGTGATTCATTTACAACAACTAAGGCGGATATTGACAACGCTCGCGTAGTGAGTACGTATATAAATATACATATTCTAAGCGTGAGCTTGTCTTACCCGGTTGTTGTGGAATACCAGTTCCCTTGATTCCGGGTATGTGCAAGTTCCACGCTTATTTTTTTATTAAAAAGTACGCAAAACTTGCCTGTCCCCTATTATATAGCGGAGTTCCAAAAAACCAGCAGGCAGTCGGCAAATCAATCGTTTCTTTCCAGACTTTCGGTTACCGGCTGTTTTTTATGAAAATCCACCTTTTTATCCTATCTTTGCGTGAAACAAATCAAATCTGGGAAATTATGTCAGAATGTATAGAACATCCGGAGAATGCTCCGGAATATGAAGGATTAAAGGTGAACAAAGGCATCGAGCAGCCCGATCCCATGAATCCCAATATTGCTGCGCGCCTGAAAAATATACGGAGGCAAACCCTGACCACCGACGATTATGTCGAAGGTATTCTGAAAGGAAACATCAACATCCTAAGCCAGGCGATCACGCTGGTAGAAAGTGCCAAACCCGAGCACCAGGCCGTTGCCCAGGAAGTGATCAACCGTTGTCTGCCCTCCTCCGGACGGTCTGTACGGATCGGTATCACGGGTGTACCGGGAGCCGGCAAGAGTACTTTCATCGAAAGTTTCGGAAAATATCTCACCGGCCAGGGACATAAAATCGCTGTATTGGCCATCGACCCGAGTAGTGAACGGTCGAAAGGAAGTATCCTGGGCGACAAGACCCGTATGGAAGAGCTTGCCTGTGACCCTCATGCTTACATTCGGCCTTCCCCGTCAGCAGGTTCCTTAGGTGGTGTCGCCCGGAAAACCCGCGAAGCCATGATCCTTTGTGAAACAGCCGGCTTCGACATCATCCTCATCGAGACGGTCGGTGTAGGCCAAAGCGAAACAGCCGTACACTCGATGGTCGACTTTTTCCTGCTGGTACAAATTGCCGGAGCCGGAGACGAGCTTCAGGGCATCAAACGGGGAATCATGGAAATGGCCGACAGCATCATTATCAACAAAGCCGACGGGAACAACATTCAACGGGCAGAACTAGCTAAAGCGCAGCTCCAGACCGCCCTGCACTTTTTTCCGCCCCACGAATCCGGCGTCATGCCCAAAGTCATGACTTGTTCCGCTTATGAACGCACCGGTATCGATGCTATTTGGGAAAATATCCTGCACTATTGCAGTGAAACTCAACAAAACGGTTATTTCGATGTCCGCCGTGCCGAACAATCCAAATACTGGATGTACGAAACCATCGACGAACAATTACGCAACCATTTCTATCAAAGCCAAAAGGAAAATTTAAAAATAGCAGAAAAACAGGTCATGAGTAATCAGGTCAGCTCCTTTGCCGTTGCTTTCGAACTGTTGGACAACTATTTCAATACAAACAAATAAAGGAGCGCTATCCCGATTACCGAGACTGCCCGAAAAGTCGAATCTATGACTTTTCGTAATTAGCATCTTATTCAAAAATCGGCCCCCTGCTGATTGGTGGAACTGAAACTACTGACCTATCTATCAGAACTGCAGATTCGCCAATCAGCATACTGAAAAAGGTAAACTTAGCAAAGTGAATACAAACCTTTCGAACCAAATATGAAAAGCTGTCTGTTCATCTTTATTTTTGCAAGCCTTTGGGGCAGTTGCCGAAATCGATATCCTTCAGAAAGAATGCTGAATCAAGCTGCACAATTGATTTATTCCTCCCCTCAACAAGCTTTGAAGCTGCTGGATTCCATTTCCCCAAAAATATTAAAACGGAATGCCCGTCACAACCTATATTTATTAAAAGTTCATGCTGCTTACGAAGCCTATCAGGATATCTCGGTATATCCTCCCCTTTCTAATACAGCCCGATATTTTCAGCAACAGGGTGATTCAACCAAAGCAGGGTGGGCCCATTTATTTACGGGTATCATGGACAGCAAGAACGGTTATTATGAAAAAGCCTCTATCAACCTGTCGGAAGCAAAAGAGAATGCACCACGACAAGACAGTATGCTCTTATTTCAAATTCATTATCACCTCGGAGAGCTATATAAACTTCGCCGTGACCAACAAGCGAGTATCGAATCTTACCAAAAAGCCATAGAATATCACTCTCCCCAGAATAAATACAGCAATTATGAAATGGGCGACTGTCTGCTCAACACCAGACAATATGCAGCAGCCCGGACATATTATAAAAAGGCCGAGCTAAACGCTTTGAATTTACAGGATTCGGTAGATGTGGCTTACCTCATGTTGCAGATCAGTATTTCTTATTCGAACACACAAAATACAGCGAATGCAATTCTTTACACGCATAATGCCTTAAAATATGATCCGAATCCGGAGTTTCAGAAACAGGGTTATCTCCTTTTAAGTGAAATTCATCTACATCGCCAACAGCTGGATTCTGCCAGGTATTATCTGAAAAAGGCATCCGTGTCAACGGACGATTCGGAAAAATTACAAGCCCAATATTATAAACAACTATACCAAATTGCCGAGTTAAAGAAAGACTATCAGTCGGCATTAAATCATTATAAGAAATATACAACCTATATTACAGATTACCAACTAAACAAGACCGAAGAACGTATCGACAATATCGTCAACCGCCACCACCAAAAGAAATGGCAACTCGAAAACCGCAGGCTGGTCCGCCAGCGCATGCTATTGGTCAACGGTAGCCTCGTTCTGGCTTTACTTTTTATACTACTAGCCACTTATATCGGTATCTTATTGAAAAAAAGACGGGAAAAATACCTGAACGCCTGCCAAATGATCGAAACTCTACAGCATTTATGCCAAGAACAAAACCGATGTCAGGATAAATTTAAAGAACTGTTGCTGAATAAATTGGAAGTATCCAAAAAATTAGCTTTTATTTCAAGCTATCCCCATGACAAGCATCAGGCATTTTTAAAAATGTATAATGAAATTCTGGGAGACATCGGACAGACCGATTTAAACTGGGATGAACTCTATTTCACCATAAATTATTTATACAACAATTTCCAGCAAAAATTGAAGGATAAGTTTCCTTCCCTGAACGAAAAAGAAATTCAATTGTGTTGTCTGATCCGAGGTGGTTTCAAAACCGATGAAATCGCTTTTGTCATCCGGCAAAGTGTCTATTCAATCCACAAACGGAAAACGGCTATCCGGAAAAAATTGGGTATGGACGAACGGGCCGATATCTTAACAATAATACTCTCCTTACTGGACAATTCATAGAAGAAAAAGCAGGATAAATACGACCTTACAATTCAATTTCATTTTTTTACCAAATTTACAAACCTGTCCAATCACAACAAACTGATTTACAGACACACATTTTTCTGTTTTACAATTACAAAAACACAAATTACAAATACAGAATCCACAAAATAAGATAAGGCACCTACATACCAGATTACACCATTTAGAATTTGTATTTAATAGAATTTTGACAGTTAATATATGTTTACCCTAAATGTATCACTGAATTGCAAACCGACTCTGATCCGGGAAAGATCATTCTCCCCCGGGAAATCCATACATATCTTCGTTAAAATCCATACATATCTTTTTTAAAATTCGTCCGTATCTTTTTGGAAAAACATACGGGAGAAAATCCGGAAACATACGCCCGAATGAAACAAAAGGACGAATATCCTGAAATCACTCACCGAAACCCTACAGCAGGAATATACGGCAAGCAGTACTCCTATCATTTACCTATAAAACAGACTGCCCCCGTTTAGATTCCCGAATAATAAGTCTCCAGTTTCCACCCCTTATAAACGAATTATCACCTTTTACCAATTTTTCTTAATACTATTTTTATAACAAACTCACAATCAGTGTATAAAAAAACAACATTACAATTAGAAACAAGAGGTATATTAATTG
>OGOK01000383.1_pt1 | contig 40830 bp, 34 predicted proteins | sample 1552661 | NCBI WGS metagenome assembly OGOK01 (sample SAMEA2580172, study PRJEB22360) | human gut metagenome | biome: human gut; feature: human-associated habitat; material: faeces | place: Denmark | collected 2008/2010
GCGCTGAGACAAGCATCGAGGATCGTAGATGGTTCGCCAAAGAGGCGTTCGCCGTTTCCTCGGGTTACGACTCCGCTATCTTCAATTATTTTGATGGCCGCGAAGGTTCCCATTTCCGTGCAACGGTAGATAGCCCGATGCATTTGCGTTATGGCGAGAATCCTCATCAAGCCGCTAAGTTCTATGGTAAGTTTAACGATATGTTCGATCAAATCCATGGAAAAGAGATTTCTTACAACAACTTATTGGATATCGACGCCGCCGTGAACTTGATCGATGAGTTCGACGAGCTGACGTTCGCTATCTTAAAACATAATAACGCTTGCGGTATCGCTTCCCGCGGTAATGTGGTTGAGGCTTGGAAAGAGGCTTTGGCCGGTGACCCGGTTTCCGCTTTCGGTGGCATCTTGATCACGAATACTACGATTAACAAGGAAGTGGCCGAGGAGATCCATAAGATCTTCTTCGAGGTGATTATCGCCCCGGCTTACGACGCTGACGCGCTGGAGGTACTTCAACAGAAGAAGAACCGTATCATCTTGATCCGTAAGGATTGCAAGACTTGCCCGATGCAGTTCCGTTCTTTATTGAATGGTGTCTTGATGCAGGAGAAGGACTTGAGTATCCAAGGTAAGGCTGATTTGGAACCTATGACGGATAAGCAGCCGACAGCCTCGGAGGTTGAGGACCTGTTGTTCGCCAACAAGATCGTGAAGAACAGCAAGTCCAACGCGATCACCTTGGTGAAGAACAAGCAGCTTTGCGCCAGCGGTATCGGGCAGACCTCTCGTGTGGACTCTTTGAGACAAGCCATAGAGAAGGCTAAATCATTCGGCTTCGACTTGAATGGCGCCGTGATGGCTTCCGACGCTTTCTTCCCGTTCCCCGATTGCGTTGAGATCGCAGACCAAGCAGGTATCACGGCCGTAATCCAGCCGGGAGGCTCTATCAATGATAAGTTGTCTGTCGAGTACTGTAACCAACATGGTTTGGCTATGGTGAAGACAGGTGTTCGTCATTTTAAACATTAATAATAAGACTAATGGGATTGTTTTCTTTCACACAAGAAGTTGCCATAGATTTGGGTACCGCTAATACCATTATCACGTGTAATGATAAGATGGTGGTAGACGAACCTTCGGTGATTGCTTTGGATGCTCGCTCGGACAAGGTGCTGGCTGTCGGTAAGGTGGCCCGTGAGATGTACGAGAAGACGCACCCGAATATTCGTACCGTACGACCGCTTCGTGAGGGAGTTATCGCGGATTTCTACGCTGCCGAGCAAATGATTCGCGGCTTTATCAAGATGGCGAGCGGAAGGAAGCGCTGGTTCGCTCCGTCCTTACGTATGGTGATCGGTATCCCTTCAGGTAGTACGGAGGTAGAGATACGTGCCGTGCGAGACTCTGCCGAGCATGCCGGTGGACGTGATGTGTACATGGTTTTTGAGCCGATGGCTGCCGCTATCGGTATCGGTATCGATGTGGAAGCGCCGGAGGGTAATATGATTGTTGATATAGGCGGCGGTTCTACGGAAATTGCCGTTATTTCGCTGGGTGGTATCGTTTCCAACAACTCCATCCGTATTGCCGGTGATGACCTCACTGCCGATATTCAGGAGTATATGAGCCGCCAGCACAATGTGAAGGTCAGCGAGCGTATGGCAGAACGTATCAAGATTAACGTAGGTGCGGCCCTGACCGAACTGGGCGAGGATGCTCCCGAAGATTATATCGTTCATGGTCCGAACCGCATTACGGCGCTTCCTATGGAGGTTCCCGTATGCTATCAGGAAGTGGCACACTGTCTGGAGAAGTCCATTTCTAAGATTGAGACTGCTATTCTAAGTGCATTGGAGAATACGCCGCCCGAATTGTATGCCGACATCGTGCACAACGGTATCTATCTGGCAGGTGGCGGTGCTTTGCTTCGCGGACTGGATAAGCGTCTGACCGATAAAATCAACATACCGTTCCACATTGCGGAAGATCCTTTGCATGCCGTTGCCAAAGGTACAGGCGTTGCACTGAAGAATGTCGACCGCTTCTCATTCCTGATGAGATAGGTATGCGGAATCTACTGAACTTTCTTATTAAATACAATTACTGGTTCCTCTTTCTTCTGTTAGAGGTTACCAGTTTTGTTTTATTGTTCCGTTTCAACCATTATCAGCAGAGCGTGTATTTTACTTCGGCAAACGGAGTAGCCGGGAAAGTTTATGAGATTTCGGGCGGCATCAGTTCTTACTTCCATTTGAAATCGGTCAATGAGGACTTGCTCGACCGGAATATGTGGCTGGAACAACGGGTAGCTTTTCTGGAAAAAAGCCTGCAGGAGCAGGGCTTGGATTCCGTAAAACTATATAGTATGGCGCGCCTTGCTCCGGATGATTACCGCATATTCAAGGCGAATGTTATAAAGAACAGTCTGAATAAGGCAGATAATTATATAACATTGGACCGTGGCTCGTCAGATGGTATTCGTCCGGAAATGGGGGTAGTGGATGCAAATGGAGTGGTAGGTATCGTATATAAGACTTCTCCCCGCTATTCGCTGGTTATTCCGTTGCTGAACAGTAAGTCGAGTATCAGCTGCAAGATTGTGGGCAGTGAGTACTTCGGCTATTTGAAGTGGGAAGGTGGAGATTCGCGTTTTGCTTATTTGAAGGACTTGCCCCGTCATGCGGAATTTAATCTGGGTGATACGGTGGTGACCAGCGGCTATTCCACAGTATTTCCTGAAGGAGTTATGGTAGGAACGGTCGATGATATGTCCGATTCCCATGACGGACTTTCATATCTGTTGAAGATAAAGTTAGCTACGGATTTCGGTAAGGTGAGCAATGTGCGTGTCATTTCGCGCAGCGGACAGGAAGAACAGAATATGCTGGAAAAAGAAGGAGAGAAATGATAATCAATTATTTGCATAAGATAGGGTGGTTTGTCGGTCTGGTATTATTGCAGGTGCTGATACTGAACAATGTGCATATTGCAGGATATGCCACTCCGTTTTTATATATATATCTGATATTGAAGTTTGAGTCAGATGTACCCCGTAATGCCTTGATGCTATGGGCTTTTTTTCTTGGACTGGCGGTTGATGTCCTTTCCGATACTCCGGGAATGAATGCGGCAGCTACGGTGCTTTTAGCCTTTTTGCGCCCTACATTCTTACGCTTGTTCGTGCCTCGCGATACGCTGGATACATTGGTTCCGGCAGTCCGTACAATGGGAATCTCTCCTTTTTTGAAATATTTGGTTGCCAGTGTCTTGGTACATCACGGGATGTTGCTTACTCTTGAATTCTTTTCTTTTGCCCACATAGGTGCGTTATTGCTGAGAATTGTAACAAGCACTTTGCTGACTGTAGCTTGTATAATGGCAGTAGAGGGCATACGGAAGAAGTAAAAAGAGGTTGCAAGTTATGTTACTTGTATTTATAACTCATATGTTGTGATTGAATGAAGGATTATACGCTGGAGAAACGAAAATATGTGATAGGCATGGCGGCTGTCGTCATTGTCCTTATCTACGTGATTCGTCTGTTCGACTTGCAAATCATGACGGATGATTACAAGAAGAATGCGAACAGCAATGCCTTTTTGAATAAGATTCAATATCCTTCGCGTGGAGCTATCTATGACCGTAACGGTAAACTGCTGGTTTTTAACCAGCCGGCATACGATATTACGTTTGTGCCTCGTGAAGTGACGCAGCTCGATACGTTGGATTTATGCCGTGCGTTGAACATCACGTTCGAGCAGTTCCAGAAGCGGATGAAGGATGTAAAGAACCGTTGGATGAATCCCGGTTATTCCAAATATACGCATCAGGTGTTTATGACACAACTCTCGGCAGAAGAGTGCGGTGTGTTTCAGGAGAAACTATTCAAGTTTCCCGGTTTCTACATCCAGCGGCGTACTATCCGGCAATATACTTACGATGCTGCCGGACATGCGTTGGGGGATATAGGTGAAGTGTCAAAGAAAGATATTGAGGCGGATAATTATTATATCCGCGGGGATTATATAGGCAAGCAAGGTATCGAGAAATCTTATGAAAAGTATCTTCGTGGCGAAAAAGGGGTGGAGATTCTGCTTCGTGATGCCCATGGACGTATTCAGGGGCATTATATGGATGGGAAGCTCGACCGTCCCTCTGTGCCCGGTAAGAACCTGACTTTAGGTATCGATATTGAGTTGCAGAGGTTAGGTGAGCGTTTGTTGCAGCATAAAATCGGAGCTATCGTAGCCATTGAACCGGCTACGGGAGAGATACTCTGTATGGTTTCTTCTCCTACTTTCGATCCTCACTTGATGATTGGACGTCAGCGTGGAAAGAACCACCGGATGTTGCAAAGAGATAAGCGGAAACCTCTCTTGAACCGCGCAATCATGGGAGCGTATCCGCCGGGCTCTACTTTCAAGACTGCGCAGGCATTGACATTTTTGCAGGAAGGAATAATCCATGAAGATTATCCTACTTTCCCTTGTGCACACGGTTTCAACTATGGAAGTTTGCATGTAGGCTGTCACGGGCACGGTTCTCCTTTGCCTTTGGTTCCGGCAATAGCCACTTCGTGCAACTCTTATTTTTGTTGGGGGCTGTTCCGTATGTTCAGCGACAAGAAGTACGGTTCTCCGCAAAATGCCATTACCGTATGGAAAGACCATATGGTGTCGCAGGGATTCGGCTATCGCCTTGGTACCGACCTTCCCGGAGAGCAGCGCGGCTTGATTCCTAACGCCAAGTTTTATGATAAAGCATATCGGGGCTCTTGGAACGGACTTACGGTAATCAGTATCGCTATCGGACAGGGAGAAATTCTTGCGACCCCGTTGCAGATAGCCAATTTGGGTGCAACCATTGCCAACCGGGGGCATTTCATTACTCCACATGTTGTAAAGGAGATACAGGATAATGAACTGGACAGTATCTACCGCACCCCCCGTGTCACGTCAATCGACCGGGAATATTACGATGAAGTTGTGGAGGGGATGCGTGCCGCTGTTACAGGTAGTACGGGTAGTGCAACCTGCCGTATGGTCGGCACAATCCTGCCGGGTGTAGAGGCATGCGGTAAAACCGGTACGGCACAAAATCGCGGTAAAGACCATTCGGTGTTCATGGGATTCGCTCCGATGAATGATCCTAAGATTGCTATTGCGGTGTATGTGGAAAATGGCGGTTTTGGTGCAACCTACGGCGTCCCTATCGGTGCGATGATGATGGATCAGTACTTGCATGGCAAGTTATCGCCGGAGAATGAGATACGTGCGGAGGAATTCAGCAACCGCGTAATTCTGTACGGAGACGAAGAAAGGTAATAAACAGTCAAACAGTAGCAGTATAAATGGTAAGAAGAGACAGTATATGGAAATCATTGGATTGGGTGACGATTATAATCTACCTGATGTTGATTGTATTCGGCTGGTTCAGTATTTGCGGGGCAAGTTACGACTATGGTGACCGTGATTTTCTTGATTTCTCTACCCGTGCCGGCAAGCAGTTCATGTGGATTGTCTGCTCATTCGGGTTGGGATTTATTCTGCTGATGCTGGAAGACACGCTTTATGATATGTTCTCTTACATTATATATATAGGACTCATTCTCTTGTTGGTTGTCACTATTTTTATCGCTCCTGATACCAAAGGCTCACGGTCTTGGCTGATTTTGGGGCCTGTCAGTCTACAACCGGCTGAATTTGCCAAGTTTGCCACGGCATTGGCGTTGGCCAAGTATATGAGCGCCTATTCGTTCACTATAAAAAGCTGGAAGAGCGCGTTGATGCTGGCTTTCCTTATTCTTCTGCCGATGACGCTGATTATTCTTCAGCGGGAAACGGGGTCTGCATTGGTTTATATGGCTTTCTTCCTGATGCTTTATCGTGAAGGTATGTCTGGAGTAGTGCTTTTCTCCGGTATTTGCGCTGTGGTATATTTTGTGGTGGGTATCCGTTTTGATCAAGTCTTTATTGCAGATACTCCAACACCTATCGGAGAGTTTGTGGTACTGTCGATGATTTTGCTCTTTGCCGGTGGAATGGTATGGGTATATAAGAAGAAATGGGAGCCGGTTCGGAATATCATCGTCGGTTCTTTTATCGTATTGCTTGTCGCTTATTTGGTTTCGGAATATATAATTCCTTTTAATCTGGTATGGGTGCAATGGGGATTGTGTGTGGTTGTAACGTGCTATTTATTCTTCCTTGCTTTGAGTGAACGCCATTGGAGTTATTTTCTTATTGGTTTGTTTGCCATAGGTTCGATAGGTTTCCTCTACTCCAGCGACTATTTTTTCAATAAAGTATTGGAACCTCACCAGCAGATTCGCATCAAGGTTCTGTTGGGCATGGAAGAGGACTTGGCAGGAGCGGGATATAACGTAAATCAATCGAAGATTGCTATCGGTTCGGGCGGCCTGACCGGGAAAGGCTTTTTGAACGGTACACAGACCAAACTTAAATATGTTCCCGAACAGGACACGGATTTCATATTCTGTACCGTAGGCGAAGAAGAAGGCTTTATCGGTTCGACGGCTGTATTACTCTTGTTCCTGACTTTGATACTTCGTCTGATAGCGTTGGCAGAGCGGCAACAGTCCGCATTTGGCAGGGTATACGGGTATTCGGTGCTGAGTATTTTCCTGTTTCATCTTTTCATAAACATCGGGATGGTGCTCGGATTGACGCCTGTAATCGGTATTCCGTTGCCTTTCTTCAGCTATGGGGGGTCTTCGTTATGGGGCTTTACGATACTGCTGTTTATATTCCTGCGTATTGATGCGGGGAGAAATAGAAGGTTGGTATAATATTATCGTTGTAATTTGATTCCCACATCATTGATACCGGGCAGGATGCTGTCGGGTAATGTATAAGCTACTTTGAAAAGGTAGTCACCGGGTTTCCCTATCTTGATGCTTCCTGCGGGAAATGCAGACTGATATAAACCGCCCCAGCCATCTCCTTTCCATATGCCTTCTTTATCGGCTAAGACGGCTGCCAGTGTATCTGTCTGTAGCTTTTTCAATTCCGGACTGTCATAGCAGATGGATAAGTTGATGTTTTGGTAAGGGTAGGTGCTGCGGTTTCTAATTTCTACGGTCAGGTTGTAATAAGTTTGGGAATCGGGCACAGCGACATTGAAAAGGAGTGTATCCTGTCGTTTCCAACCCTCTTGCGGAATGGATTGGAATGCATGATATACAGTCTGTTTATCGCAAGCGCCTAATGCGCTTACAATAAACAGCAGTATGATATATCTCAGAGTCTTTGTCTTATTATTGAGCAGGCTTGTCATTTTGAGCAGGTTTATCTCCCTGAGGTTTGGGCTTGTTGTTGTGAGGACGTTTACGGTTGTTGCTATTTCGTTGTGAACGTCTTTCATTTCCTTGCGGCCGTTTTTCGTCTCCCTGCTGTCTGGGTTGCTCTTGTTGTTGCGGAGCGGCAGCCTGTTCTCCGCTTTGCGGTCGGTTATTGGGAGTCTTTTTCTTCTTTTTATTCCGGTTGCCGCCGTTATTTCCATTACCGTTTCCATTGTTGCCGTCTCCGCCGTTCTTGTTCTTGCGGTTACGGTCGAAGCGGGTCAGACTTTCCTGCTCCAGCAGGTCTACCGGTTTCTTGGGTTCGGTGCGATGTGTCTCTTCCAACAGGCTCTCCGGTTTGATGCCCCTTTTATTCAGGCCGATAACTTCAAAGGCGCGTCTTCCGCTGATAGTAACCAGATTGGCAGGGATACTCTTGTCGGTGGAGTAAGTTATCTGGTTGCTGAGAATGTCGGCTTTAAAGAAATAGAATACGCCGTCTTTGGTTTCCAATTCGATTTCTTTGGAAGGCAGGCGTTTTTGCGCTTCTACGTAACAGTCCACTTCGTAGTTGAGGCAGCATTTCAGTTTGGCGCATTGTCCGGCAAGCTTTTGCGGGTTCAGTGAAATATCCTGGTAGCGGGCGGCGCTGGTCGAAACGGAAACGAACGATGTCATCCAGGTAGCGCAACACAACTCACGGCCGCAAGGTCCGATACCACCGATACGGCCGGCTTCCTGACGTGCACCGATCTGCTTCATTTCGATGCGTACATGGAAAGCGTCGGCAAGCACCTTAATCAGTTGGCGGAAGTCTACGCGTTCATCGGCAATGTAGTAGAAGATTGCTTTGTTGCCGTCTCCCTGATATTCCACATCCCCGATTTTCATATTGAGGTTGAGGTCAAGAGCGATCTGGCGGGCACGTATCATCGTGCTGTGTTCACGCGCTTTCGCCTCGTTATACTTGTCCATATCCACCGGTTTGGCTTTGCGGTAGATACGCTTGATATCCGCTTCCGATTTGATATTTGCCTTACGCATCTGTAGCGGTACAAGTCGCCCGGTAAGGGTTACTACGCCTATATCATGTCCGGGAGTAGCTTCCACGGCTACTATATCGCCTTTTTCCAAAGGAATTTTGTTGCTGTTGCGGAAATAACCCTTGCGGGTATTTTTGAACTGAACTTCCACCATGTCCGATTCCTCTGCATTGCCGGGGATGTCGGCAAGCCAGTCGTAAGTGTTCAGTTGCTTGTCTTGCCTGCCGCAGCTTTTGCAGCAGAGACCGCCGCTTCCGTTATGTAGTTTAAATTCCATCATTCTATCTGTTATTTTGATGATTTACTATGTTATATGTTAGTTGAAAAGGATTCTTCTATTGCTTTAACAGAACAATCATTTTCAGTGAAAAATCAAAGAATACCATACGGGCATTCACATTCTGCTCGATGTGTACTTGCGCTTCGCTGAGTTCATCCATAATACCCATAACATTCCGTTCGTTGACAAACGGGGCAAACCGGGTAGCGAAGTTCTGTTCGGGCAGGGTCATGTAGTTCATCTCTTTCCGATGCAGGTTATAGATGAAATTTTCCCGTATCATGCGCTGGCAGTATTCCAGAAAATTCTTTTGGCGTTCGCGCCCCATAGCCGCCAGTTGTTCGCTCCATTGCTTCATTTCCCGTATTTTCCGTTGATAGGAGAGGCGCATCAGGCTGACGAACAGATTGAAAAACAACTCATTCTCTTCATTCAGGTGGATTGTTTCCAATGCCTTGATGAAGTTTCCGTTTGCCAGATGGGCTATGGTCTGGCTGTCCGCCGGTTGTACACCGTACTTTTGTTGCAGTGCGTTTGCCATGCTCGCTTCATCTATTTTGCGGATGTTGAAACGTTGTGTACGGCTGAGTATGGTAGACAATATCATTTCGGGTGCTTCGGAAACCAGCAGGAAGATGGTCTTCTCAGGCGGCTCTTCCAGTAGTTTCAGTAATTTATTGGCGCAGACCTCGTGCAGCTTTTCAGGAAGCCATACAATGGTTACTTTGTATCCGCCTTCGCTGGATTTCAAACTGAGCTTACGGGTGATTTCATCGCTTTCCTTTGCGTAGATAATCGCTTGTCCGTTTTCCGCTCCCATTTCGTCCAGCCAATGATTCAGTGAGAAATAGGGGTTGCTTAGTACAAGATGCCGCCAGTCGGCTATGTAGTCATCGCAAACTTCTTTCTTCCCTTTGGCGCTTTTCACGATGGGGAATACGAAGTGTACGTCCGGATGCACCAGTTTATTCCACTTCACACACGAAGGACACGTGCCGCAGGCATCGGTCTCCGTGCGGTTCGGGCAGCAGATGTAACGGGCATAAGCCATAGCCAGCGGAAGTTTGCCTACTCCTGCCGGTCCGCAGAACAGTTGCGCGTGAGGAATACGTCCTTCCCGCACCTCTTGTATCAATTGTTGTTTGGCTGTATCCTGGCCTATTACATCTTTAAAAAACACGGCGTCGGTATTTGGTTAATAAATCTGTTTGGCTACTTCCTTGATGCTGTCCACTGCACCTATGGAATAGAAATGGATGCTGGGAATATGGTGTTTCATCAATTCCTTGCATTGCTGCACGCACCATTCGATACCTACCTGTTGCGCTTCGGCATCATTCTTGCATTTCAAGATTTCGTTTGTCAGCTCTTCGGGCAGGTCTACTTTAAATGTTTTGGGTATCATGCTGAGTTGCGAAAGCTTCTTGAACGGCTTGATGCCCGGTATAATGGGGATGGTAACTCCGGCTTTGCGGGCGCGTTCTACGAAATCGAAGTATTTCCGGTTGTCATAGAACAATTGGGTAACGGCATATTCCGCTCCGGTTTCCATTTTCTTTTTCAGCCAATAAATGTCCGTATCGATGTTGGGCGCTTCTTCGTGTTTCTCCGGATAACAGGCCACTCCGTATGAGAAAGGAGTATTGGTGACTTTCATCTCGGAGCCGTCTACAAAGATGCCCTTATTAAATTGGTTAATCTGTTCCTGCAATTCAACGGCATGATGATAACCGTTTTTTTCGGGAGTGAATACCGATTCGTGTTTTGCCTTGTCTCCGCGTAACACCAAAAGGTCTGTGATGTTCAGGAATTGCAGGTCAAGCAATACATATTCGGTATCCTCACGGCTGAAACCGCTGCAAAGAATATGCGGCACCACCGTTATGTTGTATTTATTCTGGATGGCTGCGGCTACGGATACGGTTCCCGGACGGCGACGGAGACGGTTGCGCTGGAACAGCCCGTTGCCGAGGTCCTTGTACACGTACTCGCTGCGGTGTGTGGTGATATTGATGTATTTAGGGTCGAACTCCCGTAATGTATCTATCGTTTCGTACAACTTTTCGATGCCTGTACCTTTCAGAGGGGGCAATATTTCAAAAGAAAAAGCTGTTTTTTCGTTACTGTTTATCAGATCGATTACTCTCATTTCTTTTCCGTTGTCTTTGTCTAATTGGCAAAATCCTGCACAATCCTGCACATTGGGAACAAAAATACGAAAAAGAAATGAGAAATGCTTTTTTGGCAGGCTATTCTTTTATGCAACGGATGGAAAACGCATTATAATAATCTTTGCCTTCCGGTTTGACGGCGTTCTTTAAGGCGATGTCGTTATTGCTGTTCGCAAACATTACGACTTTGTCCAATTGCTTTTGTGTGCCGTCATATAGCCAATAGGCGGTCGATGAGTTTGCGTTTACCAAGGCCGTCTTGTTTTCCCTTTCCAACAGCAGCCCTGCGGGTTGAATGCAGAATCCGGTTTCATTGGTTGCGGAATAAACATCCGAGCTCCAGGTATCTGTCTTTTTCAGTGCGGAAGCATTCTCTCCTATGTATTCTTTCAGTCTGTTCCAATCGTTTTCTGTTGGCAATCTCCAATCCAACGGAGCCAATTTCCCGGTAAGGACGGCCTCGCCGTTGTAAAAATGGGAGTCGGTGCCCGCCCATTTGAGGTAGCCCTCGCCATCTCCCAAAGCTTTTCTGAGGGGCATACTCTTGCTGTCATTATAATGGGCCGTCTGTAAATCCTCTTTCATCCAATATTGTGCGCCTATTTTCACGATGGGGTAGGTGTGCAATATACCGTTCCGTATATCTCTGATTACGTAGCTGCTGACGTTGATAGCCAATGCTGGTGCGGCAGGCTTTTCCGTTACTATCTTTCTGTTTTCGTCTATGTAGAATTTTTCGATAGGCCGGGAGTGGCCGCTAACGTAGGTCAGCGAGTTGTCCGCTTCATTCCAACTTACTTTACCGCCATGTGTCGTGGCGGTTTTGTCCGGTAGTTGTAAAACGATTCCATTTGTCAAGTCCGTCTGTTCATTGTCCTGTACGGAATAGACTACAATCGCTTTAGTAGCGACAGCATCGGCGGGGGTAGTGTAAAGATACTCCCGGCATACTTCTGCCACGGGCTTTCCTTGATGGTATATCCTGTAGATATCAGACGTGCTGAATGATAGTGAGGCTGTGTGTACGGCAGTGATTTCGTACCGGTTTTCGCTCTCTCCTTGTTCGCTGAGCTCCCATTCCTTGATGTTGGCGATAACTCCGGTGAGGGTTGCACTTGTGCTTTGCAGTGCGTTGATGCAAATCTCCAGTTCCGTGTCTTCCTCAATGGTTGCCGACGGGAGAGGGCAGGTATAGATTTTTCCGTTCCATTCCAGGGTAAAAGCCTGTCCGCCGTCGGAGTGTGTTTGCGGAATTACAATAAGCTCCTTACCGGACAGCGTATTACCCTCTTTCTTCCATGTGCCGAAAGGAATGATATCCGTTTCGCTCGCATCGTCAACCGAAGAAAGCTTGTCCGATTGCAGGTCATATACGGCTTGTGTCCTGAAACCGGTAGCTATGATTCTGGGGTTGGCCTTGAGCATCTCGTCCGTATCTTCGCCTTCTTGGGGTATAAGAACTAACTTTATTTTGGCAAACCGGTGCTTGTATTCCAGCTTTACGGTTTTCTCGCTGTTGGGTACGTTTCCAATGCGGGCGGTCATGAAGTTGGATAAGCTGTAATTGGCGGTCTTGTTCTGGTCTGCTTGTACTGTGACGTCCAGCAGTGAGCTTCCTTTGGACACGTTTTCCTCCTGATACGGATAGTAGCTGATGAAGTCCAGCGTGGCATCTCCTTCCGGATAATAAACTTCTTTCTTGGATATCAGTTTGCTGTTGTCGCTGCATTCCAGAAGCAGGTTGTCGATGTATCGTTGCTGGTCCAGGGAATTGCCTGTCAGCATGGCAAAGATACCGCTTCTGTCTCCTATGTCGAAAGTGTTTTTAGTTACTTTGGTAGCGGCTTTACTTGCTTCAAAGGAAAAGGAGATGAGGATACTGCCCTCTTTGATTTCATCATTTAGCCTGTTGATACAAGATGTACCCGATAAGGCAAGGAGCAGGCATAACACATAATTTGCCCTTTTGAAAGCGTTTCTCATGATATTCATGTTATAGTAGTTTTATAAGACGAAAACATCTTCGCCTTTGGTTCGTACTTAAAAACTTACGTGTCGATATATCAGATTAGGCAGAACCGCAAATGTTATGAGAAAGTAGTTTACGCTTTCAGATTTCTATTAGTCAGTTATCACGCTTGATAGCTTGGTGCTTTTTCTTCTCTTTACATATATCTAAATAAAAACAAGGATGTAAAAGTATACTAAATCTTTGGAATAATCACACAAATAATCGCTCAAATTAAAATAAATGTGTGATGAGTTACAGCGCGGAGCAATGCGTAGTGATTTATTTCAATAACTTACGGTTATCTTTATCACCGTTTCCCAATATATTCATTTGATGAATGGCTATTTGGTTTAGTTTAACGAGACGTTCTCTTTGTGTCATACTCTGTTCGATAAATACTGCATTGAGGTTTTCCATATTCGACAAACAGATAAGTTCATTAATAGTGGCATAATCACGAATATTACCTTTCAGTTCGGGATTGGCTTCCCGCCATTGTTTTGCTGTCATGCCGAACATGGCTACATTCAGCACATCGGCTTCATTGGCGTAAATAATACTTGCTTGTGCCGATGTGACTTCCTGCGGAATAAGGTTTTGTTTTATGGCATCAGTGTGTATGCGATAGTTAATTTTCGACAATTCACGCTTTGCTGACCAACCGAGTTGCTGTTGCTCTTCAGTCTTTAATCGTTGAAACTCTTCAATAAGGTAGAGTTTGAAAGGTACGCTGATTGCAGAACCGAATTCAAATGCAATATCCTTATGGGCGTACGTCCCACCGTAGCGTCCTTTTTTAACGATGATACCGATTGCATTAGTCTGCTCTATCCATTCGGAAGCACTTAATACAAAAGATGGCAATCCGGCACTCTTTCTAAAGTGGTCGAATTCGACCACTTTAAAATTAGGATTATGGATGATTTCCCATGTGCCAAGAAATTCAATTGTATAACGGCTTCTTATCCAATTTTTAATTACGTCTGCCGCTCTGCTGTCCCCTTCTTTGGCGGAAGCCATGTCGGTAAGGGATATATAATCTTGTTCCTTAAAATTGAGAACATTAATCTGCGTGTTTTGAACGATGATTTTCGCCATTATGTAATTGATGCTTTGAGTTTCAGCCACAAAGGTAGTACAATTCACAAGATTATCTTCTTTTCAATGAACTATTTGCAAAATATAGAATATGGAAATACAGCATCTAATGAAGGCGTTTTATAACCTGATAGATTGATTGTACTCAAGTATACGGTTATCCGACAATTGAAAGTTCCGAAAGAAATAAATAGTGGGATTTTACTGAAATAATATCGAATCATTTTGTATTGCCTGCTTTAATTCAACAAAAACTTCCGCAATTTATTTATACCGCTCTGATTTTTTATCTAACTTTACACGCTAAAATCGTAAACAGTAATTAGTTAAACCGTAGAACAGAGCTTATGCCTTTAAATTTACCCGATAAACTTCCCGCGATAGAGCTGCTGAAAGAGGAAAACATATTCGTCATTGACAATTCACGGGCCACCCGGCAGGACATCCGTCCGCTGCGGATTGTCATATTGAATCTGATGCCGTTGAAGATTACGACAGAGACCGATTTGGTGCGTCTGCTCTCCAATACTCCGTTGCAGGTGGAAATTTCGTTCATGAAAATCAAGAGCCACACCTCAAAGAATACTCCGATAGAGCATATGAAAGCTTTCTATACGGATTTCGACAAGATGCGTGACGAGAAGTACGACGGTATGATTATTACCGGAGCCCCTGTGGAGCAGATGGACTTTGAGGAAGTGACCTACTGGGACGAGATAACCGAAATATTCGATTGGGCGCGTACGCACGTTACGTCCACGCTTTATATCTGCTGGGCGGCGCAAGCCGGACTCTACCACCATTACGGTGTGCCCAAGTATCCGCTGGACGCGAAAATGTTCGGCATATTCGCACATCGCACCTTGCAGCCTCTGTATCCCATTTTCCGTGGTTTTGACGATGTGTTTTATGTTCCCCACAGCCGCCACACGGAAGTCCGCAAGGAAGATATTCTGAAAGTTCCCGGACTGACCCTGCTTTCGGAATCGGAAGAGGCAGGGGTATATATGGTAATGGCACGTAACGGGCGCGAATTTTTCGTAACCGGTCATTCCGAATATTCCCCCCTGACGCTCGATACGGAATACCGCCGCGACCTGGCTAAGGGACTACCTATTGAGATGCCCCGCAATTACTATGTGGACGACAATCCGGACAAAGGCGTATCGGTACGGTGGCGGGCGCATGCCAACCTGCTGTTCTCCAACTGGCTGAACTACTTTGTATATCAGGAAACCCCGTTCAATATTGAAGAAATTAAATAAGAACTCCGAAAACTCTGTGGGGCTTTGTGCCCCTTTCTGTGGTGAAAGAAATATGATGAAGCAACGAAAAATAGAACTATTGGCCCCCGCCAAGAATCTGGAGTGCGGTATTGAAGCAGTCAATCATGGTGCGGATGCGGTATATATAGGCGCACCGAAGTTTGGCGCACGTGCGGCTGCGGTCAATTCTTTGGAAGATATAGCCGCTTTGGTGGCGTATGCCCATTTGTACAACGTACGCATTTACGTTACGGTCAATACCATTCTGAAAGAAGAGGAGCTTGCCGAAACGGAAAATATGATTTGGGAACTGTACCGCATCGGTGTAGACGCCCTGATAGTGCAGGATATGGGAATTACCCGTCTGAACCTGCCGCCTATCTCCCTGCACGGCAGTACGCAGATGGACAACCGTACACCGGAGAAAGTACGTTTCCTGGCGGATGCAGGCTTTCGTCAGGTAGTGCTGGCGCGCGAATTGTCATTGCAGGAGATACGCCGAATTCACGAGGCTTGTCCGGAAACGCCTTTGGAAGTCTTTGTGCACGGTGCGCTTTGTGTAAGCTACAGCGGCCAGTGCTACGTCAGTCAGGCATGTTTCGGCAGAAGCGCCAACCGGGGAGAGTGTGCCCAGTTCTGCCGCCTGCCGTTCAGTCTGGTAGATGCCGACGGGAAAACAATCGTCCGCGACAAGCACCTGCTCTCCTTGAAAGACCTGAACCAAAGCGAAGTGCTGGAAGACCTGCTGGATGCCGGCGCCTCTTCCCTCAAGATAGAAGGGCGGTTGAAGGACGTTTCCTATGTGAAGAACGTTACGGCTGCCTACCGCAGCAAGCTGGATGCCATTTTCGCCCGTCGCAAGGAGTACGTACGTGCTTCTTCGGGTACTTGCCGTTTCGACTTCACGCCCCGGTTGGACAAAAGTTTCAGCCGTGGCTTCACCCATTACTTCCTGCAGGGTCGCGACCGGGAAATCTCCTCTTTCGATACGCCGAAGTCTTTGGGCGAGGAGATGGGTACGATGAAAGAGCAGCGCGGCAATTACCTTACCGTTGCCGGAGTGAAACCTTTCCATAACGGAGACGGTGTCTGCTTTCTCGACGAACAGGGCCGTTTGCAAGGTTTCCGTATCAATCGGGTGGATGGCAACAAACTGTATCCGGCAGGCGATGTGCCCCGTATCAAACCGCGCACCCGTCTTTTCCGCAATTTCGACCAGGAATTTGAGCGCATCCTTGCCCGCAAGTCCGCCGAACGTAAAATCGGCGTTGAATGGGAGCTGGCAGATACCCCTTCGGGCTTTGCCCTGACTGCGGCGGACGAAGACGGCAACCGCATAACCTTGTCTTTTCCCTATCCAAAAGAACTTGCGCGTACTCCGCAATCGGAAAACCTGCGCACCCAACTCGGCAAATTGGGGAATACTCCTTTCGAGGTCATGCCCCTCGGCGGCACGGACAGCCCCTCGGCAACAACAGCTTCCGCCATTGCAATCAACCTGTCGCAGAATTGGTTCATACCCGCCTCGGTGATAGCCGACTGGCGTCGCCAGGCGATAGACAAGCTGACTGCCGCCCGCCGCATTACTTACCGTCGTGAGTTACATGTGTGGAAACCCACCCGCCACCGTTTCCCGGCAACGTCCCTGACCTATCTGGGCAATGTGATGAATACCGCCGCCCGCAGCTTTTATCAGGCTCACGGAGTAGCTTCCGTAGAACCGGCATACGAGAAGCAGGCCGTGCCCGAAGCCGTACTCATGTTCTGCAAACATTGCCTGCGTTACAGTATGGGCTGGTGTCCTACACATCAAAAGGGACATTCCCCGTACCGGGAACCCTACTACCTGGTAGGAACAGACGGTAAACGTTTCCGCCTCACTTTCGACTGCAAGAACTGCCAAATGAAAGTCAGCAGTTAAAAGCCAAGGATGAAGCTTACGTATAAAGCATACGGTATAAAGAATGAAGTATAAGGTATGGGTGAATACGCATAACGGATAGTGAAGATGATTGAGAATGAATGCCCAAAGTATATAATATGAAGAAAGAAGAAACAAACATAAACAGCCGTAAACACAGCGCCACCGTACAACGTGCGTCCCGCTCTTTATACCTTATGCCTCATACCTTATACTTAAATTTCATATTTTATATTTTATACCTTATTCTCGGTTCTTCTTGCCATTATCCCCGTCCGGACCTGGAAGATGGGAAACTGGGGGCAAAGACCCGCGATTCGCTGACTTATCTGTACGAGCGTCACTATACGTGGAACACGAATCTGGAAGTGCAGGAAGATTCGGTGACGATAGCCTGCCTGCCTGTAAAGGACTGCTATAATACACTGTACAAGGGAGACAGGGTGGTGGTGGCGGAGTTTGCCATACACCCGACGGACAGTGTGGACAGCGTATGGGTCAAGCTCGCCCATTCTCAGGAAGTACAGGGCTGGCTTCGGGAAAAGGACATGATCCGGGCGTTTGTACCTACAGACAGTATCTCGCAGGCCATTTACCTGTTCAGCGATACGCATGCTTCCTATTTCATTGTTATTTTTGCGCTGTTTGTGGCAGCATGGCTGTTTCGCGCGTTCCGGCGGAAGCAGTTGCAAATGGTCTACTTCAATGATATAGACAGTGTATATCCGTTGTTGCTGTGTCTGTTGCTGGCGTTCAGTGCCACGGTGTACGAGTCGATGCAGGTGTTTGTGCCGGAGACGTGGCAGCATTTTTATTTCAACCCCACACTCTCACCGTTTAAAGTGCCGTTCGTGCTATCTGTTTTCCTGATGAGCCTTTGGCTGTTTGTCATCGTACTGCTGGCGGTGCTCGACGATTTGTTCCGCCAACTGAGTCCGGAAGCGGCTGTGTTCTATCTGTTGGGGTTGGCTTCCTGTTGCATTTTCTGTTATTTCTTCTTTATACTGACTACCCATATATACATCGGTTATCTGTTTATAGCTGTATTTGTGTGGGTGTTCTTCAAGAAACTGCGTTCGTCACTGGCGGCATCCCGCTATCGCTGCGGCAATTGCGGACAGAAAATAGGGGCGAAAGGGGTTTGCCCGCATTGCGGGGCAATCAACGAATAGGTTATTTGCCGGTACCGGCTGGCGGTACTTCGCGTTCCAAAGGGAGGTACCTCGGCTACCGGCAGTTGGTACTCCGTGTACCAACGCTTGGTAGTCCGCGTACCATAGTGTGGTACTTCCCGTACCAATGCTTGGTAGCTCCCGTACCAACGGTTGGTATTTCGTGTACCAAAGCGGGGTATTACTTTGGTACACGCAACCGGTTTATATTAAGAGGCTTACAATTCTGATTTACCTGCTTGTAAAAGTCGGCAAACTCTGTTTGCTAAAATCTGCAACGCAGTTCTATTCCGGCCTGGACGGGACGTCCTTTCTGCATAAATCCGTTGCCCATGCTTTCGAAATAGAAGGCGGCGTAATCTTTGTCCAGTGCATTGCGCACCCAGAAGTCTATCTGTCCGCGACCTTTCTGGAAACTGATGCGTCCGTTCAGTGTGCCGTAGAATGATTGGCTGACGGTGTTCTCTTCCGTCCAGTACACGCGTCCCGCACCGGTGTATCCGGCATTCAACTGAATGCGCTCCAGCCAATATCCCGGGTTGATGCGGAAAATGTACTGTCCGCCTATGGTCAGCGTGTGTTTGGGAACGAAAGGCACGTAGTTGCCGTTGTAGCTGATTTCCTGAAGCTGTCCGTTGACGCGGGCATTGGTCACGTAGTCCTTAAAAGTGGCATACGTATAGCCGTAGCTGGTGTTCAGCGTGAAGTCGGCAGTGATGGCGGCAGCCAGGGACAGTTCGGCGCCGAGGCTGCGGCTTTTGCCTGCATTCACCGTTTCGCGTCCCAAGCCACTTGCTCCTGCAAAGCGTGAGATTTGCTGGTCGCGCGTCTCCAGCCAGAAGAGTGCGGCATCGGTACGCAGACGGTTATTGAAAAGATTCAGGTGAGTACCGATTTCGTAGTTCCAGGTTTGCTCCGGTTTGTATTCGGTGGCGGAGCGGGCGTCGGGATTCTCGCCTGCGTCGGGGAACATTTCGTTGATAAGGTCTTTGTAGGATGCGCTGGGAGAACTCTCTACGGCTTTCAGAATCTCCTCTTTCGTCTGCCGCATCATGTCGTTTTTCAGGCTGGACTGCAACAGGTCGGAGAACATCTGGATGTTGTATCCGCCCGAACGGTAGCCCTTGCTCACGGTTGCATAGACGTTGCCCCGATTGTTCTTGAAGTCGTATTGAAGGGCAAACTTCGGCAGCAGTTGCAGGTAATCCTTGTCGATGGAACCGTGGTAGCGCGACTGTACGGTGAGCGCCGTTTCGGGCATCATCGGTATTTCTTTGATAACCTGCCCGCCCCGTACCATTTCTCCTTTGATACCTACCGTATAGTCCATTGCAGTGCCGGAGTCGTAGGTCATCTTCATCTTCTCATAATCCAGGCGCAGGCCGGCGGTGAAAGATAATCTCGTAAGACCGAACAGATCCCGGAAAGTAGACTGGTGGAACAACGCTCCGTTGAGAAGCGGTGTGTCGAAATTACCGTTGATGAGCAGATTGCTGTTGCGGGGTCGCAAGGACGGCAGGATATTGATTCCCATACCGGGCATGGGCAGGGGAACTTCTATTTTGGACGGGATTACACTGCCCAGCATCTGCCCCAGCATTCCCATGCCGTCTTCCCTGAAGGTCACCGGAGCGTCGGTTTTCAGCCACTGGTAGAAGCCGAAGACGCCCGTAGCCCATTGCCAGCGGCTGCTGCCTTTGCTTTTCATCACAATCTCTTCGCTCAGGGTATGGATGCGTTGCTTCTGTTCCAGCGTATAGATGTCTTTCGCCGTAAAATCCTGGTCGATGAACATGCGGTCTTTCAGGAACTGATAGCCCGTTACGGCGCTCAGGGTGAAGCGCTGCGCCTGATATTCGAGGTTCAGCCCTGTATTCAGCAGGTTACGGTAGTAGCTGCTTTCGCGGTTGTTGGAGATTGTGCCGATGTAGGATTTCATCTCTTCGCTTTGGGTGGCGGGGTTGACGCTGCCGGTATAATAGTACGGATAGCCGCCCTGGTCGCTGTATTCGTAGCTCACGTTCAAGTCTGCTTTCCAGTTCTCGGAAGGCAGGTAGATGCCGCGGAAGCGTCCGCCGGCCGATTGGCTCTTGTCTGTTTTCTTATTCTCCAGCGCTGCGTTGCGGAAGAAGCCGCCTTCGTAGTCATAGAAGCCGCCGGTAGAGAAAGCGAAACGCTCGGACACCCGATGGTAATGCGTCAGCGAAGTGTTGTAGGCATTGTGCGTGCCTGCGCCGATGCGCAAGTCCGTGCCCTGATAGGAGAAAGGCGATTTGGTGTGAATCTTAATCAGTCCGCCCATCGCATTGCGTCCGTACAGCGTTCCTTGCGGGCCGCGCAGTACGTCGATGCGTTCGATGTCGGAGTAGTCGAAGTCGAAAGCGGACTTGTCGATGTAGGGGATATTGTCCACATACAGCCCCACGGACGGCGTGTTGATGCGCGAACCGATACCGCGGATATAGACGGCGGAAGTAAGGCGCGAACCGTAGTCGGGGATGAACATGTTGGGAACGAGTCCGGTCAGGTTCTTGATGGAGTTCACCTGTGCCGCCTGCATATCCTGCTGCGAAAGCAGGGTGACGGCTGTGGGCTGTTCGCGCAGCTTGCGGTTTTCTTTGGGGGCTGCGATGACGAGGACTTCTTCCACGTCTACTACTTTCAAGGTGTCCAAATCTGCTGCCGACACATTACCGGCAGTGAGGAACGTCAGAATCAGGGGAATAATCTTATATTGTTTCATAACTGGTTTTGTTTCGCTTGCAAAGTAACGCGAAATCTCCAGCCCGTGCAATCCTAATTTATGAGGATTATGATGCCGGGAGATGCGGGGCGGCAGGGGGATTGCCATCCGGTTTATATCCTGTCGGCATCGATGTAGCCGTGCATCACGGCATAGATTGTCAGTCCCGATACGGACTTGATACCCAGTTTCTCCACAATGTTCTTGCGGTGGGTGATGACGGTGGTGAGGCTGATGTTCAGTTTGTCGGCAATCTCCTTGTTGATAAGCCCTTTGGTGATGAGCACCAGCACTTCTATCTCGCGGGCGGAAAGTTCGTGGGCATCGGCGTTGCCGGCGGCATGAGGCGGCATGGCGGAGCGGAGACCGTCCGGTTGCTTGTCGGGGTGTCCGTGCTGGTGTCCGTACCGATGGAGTTGCAGAATGTCTTTTACGAGGCCTTTCTCGTCCTGATAGATGTTCAGGATCGGCACGCCCGATAGCTGAGGCTGGTTGTCGCCGCCTGCCAGTACGATGGTCTTGGGCTTTCGGGGCAGGAAGAATGAGGTATGCTCGAAATATATTTGGGAAGAGATGAAATAATGGGCATACATGTCGGGCGTATCATCCATGAGTTCGGCGAAGGAGCGGAACACACGGATGGTAGCCATCGGGATAATCTCTTCCAGAAGGTTCTGCAATCCCAAAGAGGTCAATGTGTTGGGAGCAACGATTGCTATTTCGGGAGCTGTCATAACGGTATAGGTTTGCCCGCACAAAAGTACGGATTATTTTTATATCATCCTTGCAATGCGGGGAAATGAATTTCACCTGAATGCGGAACTCTGCTGCTCTCATTGCAGCAAAAGCCGGCCTGCGGCTTCCGCACACCGTTCTCCGTCGATACCTGCCGACACGATGCCGCCTGCATATCCGGCTCCCTCTCCGCAGGGAAACAGTCCTTTCAAACGGATATGCTGCAAGGTGTCTTTGTCTCTGACAATGCGCACCGGAGCCGATGTACGGGTTTCAACGCCAATCATGGCAGCTTCGTTGGTGAGGAAACCGTGGCTGTATTTCCCGAATTGCTGGAAACCTTTGCTCAGCCGGTCGGCAATGAACGGCGGCATCCAGAAGTGCAGAGGCGACGATACCAGTCCGGGGGCGTATGAACTTTCCGGCAGGTCGTAGCTGAGCTTTTTCCTGGTAAAGTCCGTCATGCGTTGCGCGGGGGCTGTTTGCTTCATGTTGCCCTGTTGCCAGCAGAGGCGTTCCAGAGCTTCCTGAAAATACATCATGTTGAGTTGGGAGTTGAAAGCCGGCTCTTCATTCATCATTCTTAACTCCTTATTCTCCAAGTCTTCCGGACGCAGCTCCACTACCATTCCCGAATTGCTCCACCGGGACCCCCGGTTGCTGGGGCTCATTCCGTTGACTACGATTTGCTGGGGACCGCTGGCTGCCGGAACTACAAAGCCGCCGGGACACATGCAGAAGCTGTACACGCCTCTTCCGTCCACTTGGGTAACGAAGCTGTACTCGGCGGCGGGCAGGTATTTGCCGCGTCCGTTGCGGTTGTGGTATTGTATCCGGTCTATCAGGGAAGCGGGATGTTCCAGACGTACTCCTACGGCGATGCCTTTGGCTTCTATTTCCACTCCGTTGGCTGCCAGCCAGCGGTATACATCGCGTGCGGAGTGTCCGGTAGCAAGTATTACAGGACCGAGGAATGTCCGGCCGGTATCGGTTACGATGCCTTTCACTTCATCGTTTTCAATAATAAGAGCATCCATCCGTGTCTCAAAGTGCACTTCACCGCCGCAACCGATAATGGTGTTCCGCATGTTTTCTATGACCCGCGGCAGTTTGTCCGTGCCGATATGGGGATGGGCGTCTACGAGTATGGAAGATGAAGCGCCGTGCTGGCAGAATACGTTCAGGATTTTGTCTACGTTTCCCCGTTTTTTACTGCGGGTATAGAGCTTGCCGTCCGAATAGGCGCCTGCACCGCCTTCTCCGAAACTGTAATTGGATTCCGGGTTGACGGTCTGTTCTCTTCCTATCAGGGCAAGGTCTTTCTTGCGGTCGCGTACATTCTTTCCGCGCTCCACGATGACGGGGCGCAAGCCCAGCTCTATCAGACGCAAGGCGGCAAACAGTCCGCCGGGACCGGCTCCCACAACGATAACTTGCGGCTTGTCCGACACATCGTTATAGACGGTTTCCTGATACTCCTTCTCTTTCGGCAACTCGTTGAGATAAGCACGCACGGTCAGGTTTACGAAGATGGTTCGCTGGCGTGCATCAATGCTGCGTTTCAGAATGCGCGTAGCCGTAATGTCGCGTGCGCTCACTCCTTTCTCTTGTATGAGGTATTCTTTTATGCGTTGTTCGTTGGCTGCAACCTCAGGCAACACGCGCAATTGGTATTCTTGTATCATTGGGTTTCTTTCTATATCTATATATAATGTGTATCAATCCGTATCTCCTGCGGCGGACTCATCCTATGGAGGACTTAGCCGAACAATGCCCGGAAGGCTTCTTCCACCTTTCTTACCGGTATCAGCTCAATCTTCAATTTGGACGCGTTCAGTCCCTGCAGATTATATTTGGGCAATATAAACCGTTTGAAACCGAGCTTCTCCGCTTCGCCGATGCGTTGCTCAATCCGGTTTACGGGGCGGATCTCGCCGGACAGGCCTATTTCTCCCGCCATGCAGATTTCGGGTTCTATGGCGGTATCCATGTTGCTGGACAGAATGGCGCTGATAACTGCCAGGTCGATGGCGGGGTCGTTCACTTTCAGTCCGCCGGCAATGTTGAGAAAGACGTCCTTTTGGGCAAGCTTGAAGCCGACCCGCTTTTCCAGTACTGCCAGCAGCATGTTCATTCTCCGTATGTCGAAGCCGGTGGCGGAACGTTGCGGGTTGCCGTAAACGGCACTGCTCACCAATGCCTGCGTTTCTATCAGGAACGGTCGTATGCCTTCTATGGCTGAAGCGATGGCTATGCCGCTCATTCCTTCATGGTCTTGGCTGAGGAGCAGTTCCGAAGGATTGCTTACCTGCCGCAGTCCGTCCTGTCTCATCTCATAGATGCCCAACTCGGCAGTGCTGCCGAAACGGTTTTTGATGCTGCGCAGGATGCGGTACATATAATGTTGGTCGCCTTCAAATTGGAGCACGGTGTCCACAATGTGCTCCAGTACCTTAGGCCCGGCAATGCTTCCTTCTTTGTTGATATGGCCGATGAGGATGACCGCCGTATGCGTTTCTTTGGCGAAGCGCAGGATAGAGGCGGAGCATTCCCTCACCTGGGCTATGCTGCCGGGAGAGGATTCGAGCGTCTCTGTGGAGATAGTTTGTATGGAGTCTATTATGACTAAATCGGGGCATGTATTCTTTATGTGGACGTAAATCTGTTCCAACGAGGTTTCGCAGACAATCAGGCAGTCGGCGGATGTGCCTGACAGACGGTCGGCACGCAGCTTCAGCTGCCGGGCGCTTTCTTCGCCGGATATGTAGAGGATACGTTTCTCCGGTATGCGGAGTATAGTCTGCAGCACCAGGGTGGACTTTCCGATACCCGGTTCGCCGCCTATCAGCACCAGCGAGCCTTGTACCAGACCGCCGCCCAATACCCGGTTCAGCTCCGCATCGTGCAGGTCGATACGGGGTTCGTCATCGGCAGCGATTTCATCCAGTGTCACGGGCTTTGCTTTGGCGGTTTCCAGGCCCGATACCGGACGTTTGTTTACGGTTTCCTTGCGTACAATCTCTTCTACATAGGTGTTCCACGCTCCGCACGACGGACATTTGCCTACCCATTTAGGCGATTCCTGCCCGCAATTGCTGCATACATATACCGTTTTCTCTTTTGCCATAAAAGAACTTCCTTTAGAATAATTGCCCAAAGGTACGATTTTTCGTTTCAGGGCTGGCAGTGTGTCACAGAGTTTTTTCTATATTTGTTCTCAAAAACATAAAACGGGGATTATACTATGATAGAAGATATTCTTGAATACAATAAGCGGTTTGTAGAGAATAAGGGATATGAGAAGTATATCACCAATAAATATCCCGATAAGAAAATCGCCATCCTTTCCTGTATGGACACCCGTCTGACCGAATTGCTGCCGGCAGCTCTGGGCATAAAGAACGGTGATGTAAAGATGATAAAGAATGCGGGCGGAATCATTTCGCATCCTTTCGGCAGCGTTATACGCAGCCTTATGGTGGCTATCTACGAGTTGGGGGTGAAAGAGGTCATGGTCATTGCACATTCCGATTGCGGTGCGTGCCACATGAGCAGCGCCCAGATGATAGAGCACATGAAGGCGCGCGGCATCAAACAGGAAACGATAGATATGATACGTTTCTGCGGAGTGGATTTCGATTCGTGGCTTTATGGCTTCGGAGATACGGAGAAGTCCGTAAGAGAAACGGTGAAAGCCATTCTTGACCATCCGCTGATACCGGAGGATGTCCATGTTTCCGGGTTTATCATCGATTCGATTACCGGGGCCTTGACTCCCGTAGTGGCGTAAGCACCTCTCTTCCTATATCGTTATCTCACCTGCAAGAGGGCGGCTCATCAGGTCGCGTACTTTTGCGGGGGGATAGTTGTGACCTAACAGGAACATCAGTTTGGTTACAGCGGACTCTGTTGTGCTGTCGTATCCGCACACCACGCCTGCCTGCATCAGACGGTATCCTGTTTCATAACGCTCCATTTCTACCGTACCGGCGCTGCATTGGGTAACGTTTACAATGATAATACCTTGTTCGCAGGCATTGTGCAGATGATGGAGAAACCACTCTTTCAGCGGAGCATTGCCCGAACCGTAAGTTTCCAGCACCACAGCTTTCAGTCCCTTTATGGCGAGAATGGCATCCACCACGTTTTCCTGAATGCCGGGGAAGAGCTTCAATATAGCTATATTGGTATCGAGCAGGTAGTGTGGCTGCAACTCTCTTTGTACGTTCTCCGTATGAATCTGCACATTATTATATTTAATATGTATGCCGGCAGAAGCAAGTACAGGGTAATTGTACGAGCGGAAAGCATTGAAGTTCTCCGCATTTATTTTGGTGGTACGGTTGCCGCGTGTCAAGTGATTCTCAAAGAAGATACATACTTCCGGCACGATAGGCCGGCCGTTGGGATGCCGGGCAGTGGCAATTTCGATACTTGTCAGCAGATTTTCTTTACCGTCGGTACGGAGCACGCCGATAGGAAGCTGCGAACCCGTGAGGATGACGGGCTTGTTGAGGCCCTCGAGCATAAAGCTGAGAGCGGATGCCGTGTAGGCCATGGTATCCGTGCCGTGAAGGATGACAAAGCCCGTATATTGATTGTAGTTGTCGCTGATAATGCGTACGAGTTTGCGCCAGGCATCCGGATCCATATCCGAAGAATCCATAGGCGGATCGAACTGATAGGTATCAATGCGGAACGTAAAATTCTGAAGCTCGGGTACATGCTTCTGTAAATGTTCGAAGTTGAAGCTCTCCAAAGCTCCGGTTTCCGCATTTTCTATCATGCCGATAGTGCCACCGGTGTAAATTAACAAAACGGAAGTATTATTTGGGGACATACGCTCAATTCTTACATAATTACCATGCAAAGATAGTAATATATCTCTAAAATAATAGCAAAGTGTTATAAAACTATGCCAGTATTTATATCTCTTTGTTTGGAAAAGCGTGAATATGGTAGCCGTAATATGTACATATTTCTTCCCTTTATAGAATGAATCTGTATTTTTATCGCAAAAAAGTCATAAAATGTAATAGTTTGAATGTTTTTATTGTTACTTTTGCAACACTTATCATAAGCGATAGCAGTAAGAGAGAATGAACAAGTACTATCAACATACAGTCACATCCATGTGTACCATGACCCTTAGGGGTTAGGGATAGTATTTTGTGTTTCTACGTGTTACACCAATTTTTCAGCAGTTTTTCTTATTTAGTTAAAGTCTATACGAGCCATAGCAGCTTGTTTTGACAATTGTATCAACCGTTTCAATCCGATAAAAAGATATGAAAGTAATAAAATTCGGCGGAACATCCGTAGGTTCTGCGAACAGTATTTTAAGCGTTAAGAGAATTGTAGAGGCTATAAACGAACCTTTAATAGTGGTAGTGTCTGCCTTGGGCGGCATTACGGACAAGCTGATCAATACTTCGAAAATGGCGGCTGCCGGTGATTCCTCTTATGAAAACGAGTTTCGTGAGATTGTCTATCGTCATGTGGAAATGATAAAGGAAGTAATTCCGGCAGGTGAGGCGCAAGTATCACTGCAACGCCGGGTGGGGGAGTTGCTTAATGAGCTGAAAGATATCTTCCAGGGGATTTACCTGATAAAGGACCTCTCGCCGAAAACATCCGATACGATTGTGAGTTACGGCGAACGCCTTTCATCCATTATTGCAGCGCAACTGACGGGTGCGGAATGGTTTGATTCGCGCCGGTTCATCAAAACGGAGAAGAAACATTCCAAGCATGTATTGGATACGGAGTTTACTACTTCCCTGGTGCGCGAGACATTCAAGGATATGCCCCGACGGGTGCTGGTTCCGGGATTTATCTCTACGGATAAGATTACGGGTGAGGTGACCAACCTCGGTCGAGGAGGTTCCGACTATACGGCTGCCATCATAGCTGCGGCGCTGGATGCCGATGCACTGGAAATCTGGACGGATGTGGACGGTTTCATGACCGCCGATCCGCGTGTGATTTCCACGGCTTATACCATTAATGAACTGAGCTATGTAGAAGCTACCGAACTTTGCAACTTCGGCGCTAAGGTAGTGTATCCGCCTACCATTTATCCGGTTTGCCACAAGAACATACCTATTATAATAAAGAACACGTTTAATCCCGACGGAGCGGGAACGGTCATCAAGCAGGATGTTTCCAATCCGCAAAGTAAAGCCATTAAAGGTATTTCGTCTATCAACGATACAAGTCTGATAACGGTGCAGGGACTTGGTATGGTAGGCGTGATTGGTGTGAACTACCGTATCTTTAAGGCTTTGGCAAAGAATGGTATCAGCGTGTTCCTCGTATCGCAGGCATCTTCGGAGAATTCTACTTCCATCGGTGTGCGTAATGCGGATGCCGACCTGGCTTGTGAAGTTCTGAACGAAGAGTTTGTCAAAGAGATTGAAATGGGAGAGATTTCACCCATACAGGCTGAGAAGGATTTGGCTACGGTAGCCATTGTAGGTGAGAATATGAAGCATACGCCGGGTATTGCCGGTAAGCTGTTCGGTACGCTGGGACGTAACGGTATCAATGTGATAGCTTGTGCACAGGGCGCTTCGGAAACGAATATTTCGTTTGTGGTAGACAGCAAGTCGTTGCGCAAGTCTTTGAACGTGATTCATGACTCTTTCTTCCTGTCGGAATATCAGGTATTGAATCTCTTTATCTGCGGAGTTGGTACGGTAGGCGGCAGTTTGATAGAACAGATTCACAGCCAGCGTCAGAAATTGATGCAGGAGAACGGCTTGCAGCTGAATGTGGTAGGTATTGCCGATGCTTCCAAAGCAATCTTCAGCCGCGAGGGATTTGACTTGGGACGCTTTCGCGAAGAATTGGCGGAGAAAGGTAAGGAAAGCTCTCTGGATACGCTTCGTAACGAGATTATCGGTATGAATATCTTTAACTCCGTATTCGTGGACTGTACGGCAAGCGCAGGCGTGGCTTCCTTGTATAAAGACCTTTTGATGCACAACGTTTCGGTTGTAGCCGCCAATAAGATTGCAGCTTCTTCGGAGTATGAAAACTACCGGGAACTGAAGCAGATAGCCCGCCAGCGCGGCGTGAAATATCTGTTTGAGACGAACGTAGGTGCAGGGCTGCCTATCATCAATACCATTAACGACCTTATTCATAGCGGTGACAAGATACTGAAGATTGAAGCCGTGCTGAGCGGTACGCTGAATTATATATTCAACAAGATAAGCGCGGATATTCCTTTCAGCAGAACCATCAAAATGGCTCAGGAGGAACGTTATTCCGAACCCGATCCGCGTATCGACCTCAGCGGTAAGGATGTAATCCGCAAACTGGTAATCCTTGCACGTGAAGCCGGTTATCGCATCGAGCAAAGTGATGTGGAAAAGAATCTCTTTGTACCCGATGATTTCTTCGAAGGTTCTTTGGATGACTTCTGGAAGAAAGTGCCGAGCCTCGACGCCGGCTTTGAAGCACGCCGCAAGGTGTTGGAAGCGGAAAACAAGCATTGGCGTTTCGTTGCCAGACTGGAGAACGGCAAGGCCTCCGTAGGACTGCAGGAAGTGGGTGTCAATCACCCGTTTTATGGGCTGGAAGGCAGCAATAATATTATCTTGCTGACAACAGAGCGTTATAAGGAATATCCGATGATGATACAAGGCTATGGTGCCGGTGCCGGTGTAACGGCTGCGGGAGTATTTGCGGACATAATGAGTATTGCGAACGTTTAATTAAGTACGAACTTCGTACTTGGATTTCAAGATTCATGGGTATGAAACACATTATTATATTAGGTGACGGTATGGCCGACTGGCCTGTAAAGTCTTTGGAAAGCAGGACTTTGTTGCAAGCAGCTAAAACGCCCTATATGGATAAGCTTGCCCGGATGGGGCGTGTAGGCAGGTTAAAAACTGTTGCCGACGGATTTCATCCCGGCAGTGAGGTTGCCAATATGTCCGTTTTGGGCTATGACCTGCCGAAAGTATATGAGGGACGCGGCCCGTTGGAAGCGGCAAGTATCGGTGTAGACCTGAAGCCGGGTGAAATGGCGATGCGCTGTAATATTATCTGCATTGAAGGAGGTGCTATCAAGAACCATTCGGCGGGACATATTACGACCGAAGAAGCCGATGTGCTGGTGAAATATCTGCAGGAACATTTGGGTAATGAGCGCGTGCGTTTCCATACGGGTGTGCAATACCGGCATTTGTTGGTAATAAAAGGTGGAGACAAGCGTATAGACTGTACTCCTCCGCATGATGTCCCTCTGAAACCCTATCGGCCCTTGCTGGTAAAGCCTATGGCAGGTACGGAAAGTATCACCGTTCCCGAAGGACAAGCCGATTTGACCCCGCAACAAACCGCCGATCTGATTAACGATTTAATCATGCGTTCGCAAGAATTGCTGAAAGAACACCTCGTCAATAGGAAGCGTGCAGCCGAAGGTAAAGACCCGGCTAACAGTATTTGGCCGTGGAGTCCGGGTTATCGTCCGCAGATGGAAACACTTTCGGATAAGTTTCCTCAAGTGAGGAAAGGCGCTGTAATCTCTGCTGTAGATTTGATTAACGGTATCGGCTATTATGCCGGACTGCGCCGCCTGACGGTGGAAGGAGCGACCGGACTGTACGATACCAATTACGAGAATAAAGTGGCTGCCGCTCTTGACGCACTGAAAACGGATGATTTCGTTTACCTGCATATCGAGGCCAGCGATGAGGCGGGACATGAAGGAGACATTCCTTTGAAGATGCTGACCATTGAAAATCTGGATAGCCGCGCCGTAGGTCCTATTTATGAAGCGGTGAAAGATTGGGAAGAACCTGTCGCCATTGCCGTTTTGCCCGATCATCCCACTCCCTGCGAGCTGCGTACACATACCAACGAACCGGTACCTTTCTTTATTTGGTATCCGGGTATTGAGCCGGACGAGGTGCAGACTTTTGATGAAGTGGCGGCTTGCAGCGGCAGCTACGGTCTGATGAAAGAAGATGAGTTTATAAACGAATTTATGAAGGGATAATGAGATGACATGCCCAAATGTGCTGATTGTCATTTGGTACAGCGTCATAGCCTTTAATTATTAATTCTTTAATATTTAATTTAATATGCAATATTATAGTACCAACAAACAAGCTCCCGATGTTACCCTCGAAGAGGCGGTAGTGAAAGGGCTTGCCGCAGACAAAGGACTTTTCATGCCCTTTACCATTAAACCGTTGCCGCAGGAATTCTACGACAGCATTGATACGCTTGGCTTTCAGGAGATAGCTTATCGGGTGGCGGATGCTTTCTTTGGGGAAGATGTTCCCGCAGATACATTGAAGCAGATTGTGTACGATACATTGAGCTTCGATGTCCCTTTGGTGAAAGTGACGGAAAATATCTATTCCCTCGAATTGTTCCATGGCCCTACACTTGCCTTTAAGGATGTAGGCGGCCGTTTTATGGCGCGCCTGTTGGGCTATTTTATCAGAAAAGAGGGTAAGAAGCAGGTTAATGTATTGGTTGCTACCTCGGGTGATACGGGCAGTGCTGTTGCCAATGGTTTCCTTGGCGTAGAAGGTATTCATGTTTATGTGCTCTATCCGAAGGGCAAGGTCAGTGAAATTCAGGAAAAGCAATTCACTACGTTGGGACAGAATATCACGGCTCTTGAAGTAGACGGCACGTTCGACGATTGTCAGGCATTGGTGAAAGCGGCTTTCATGGACAAGGAGCTTAACAGCCGTTTGCAACTTACCAGCGCCAACTCCATTAATGTGGCGCGTTTTCTGCCGCAGGCTTTCTACTATTTTTATGCTTATGCGCAGTTGAAGCGGGCGGGTAAGGCTGCCAATGCCGTAATCTGTGTGCCAAGCGGCAATTTCGGTAATATAACGGCCGGTTTGTTCGGTAAACGCATGGGACTGCCGATAAAGCGTTTCATAGCATCTAACAACCGTAACGACATATTCTATCAATATTTGCAGACGGGTATTTATGCGCCGCGACCCAGCGTCGCTACGATAGCCAATGCCATGGATGTGGGCGATCCGAGTAACTTTGCCCGTGTGCTCGACCTCTATGGCGGTAGCCATGCAGCTATCTCTGCCGAGATAAGCGGTGCTGCTTATACGGACGAACAGATAGCCGAAACCGTGAAGAATGTTTGGACAGATGAGCATTACCTGCTCGACCCTCATGGCGCATGCGGTTTCCGTGCATTGCAAGAGGGCTTGCAGCCGGGTGAGACGGGCGTCTTCCTGGAAACGGCTCATCCTGCCAAGTTCAAAGATACGGTAGAGAATATTATCGGTGAGACGGTACAGATACCGGAGAAGTTGCAAGCCTTTATGCGTGGCGAAAAGAAGAGTCTGCCTATGTCGAAAGATTTTGCAGACTTCAAGCGCTATTTAATGAATATCTGATTACCAGTTGTTTCTGATAGGATGAGGTGTCAAAACTAAAAAAATATCAAAGGAGTTTTGACGCCTCTTCTTGTTTCCCTGTGGGAATGCTTTTTATCTTTCCGGCTTTATGGCTATTATCCCAAAGCACGAGTATTTCTATTTTCAGAAGGCTGTGACGGTAGAATAGCGTATAGTCGGGACAAGGAGTGATATATCGTATGTTATCCACTTCCGTGGCTTGTCCGATGAAAGGATTTAGAGTAATGCGATGAAGTGCATTCTGGAAGAGTGAGTATATAATCTTTCCCTGTTCTTTGTTTCCAAACCTCTGCACTGAGGATAACAGCAGGCTTCTCAGTTCCCCCTTGGCAAGTGGCGACCAATTTATTTGTTTAACCATGACTTTACTTCCTTATTGATTGTAACATCTTCTTGCCCTTCTCCGTTTTCCAGTTGCCGGCAAGCGATTTGGATGTCCTGGCGTAGGCGGGTGGAGAATACGAGTACTTGTTTGGTGGGGGTTGATGCTTGTTTGGGTTCTGTTTCTTTCATTTTTCAGTCTCCTGTTTCCCTAAAAACATTGCAAAGTTGCGAATTGTTTAGGATAACGCTCCGTATGTTTCCGAACATTTCCCGGTGCTATGTGTTCTCACTACCTCGAACTCAATGTAGATAGTCTCATGAAAGATAAAAAGCTGGAAGCCAATCTCAGTATGGTTGCATCCCGTGTCATGGCGGGTCTGAACATGAACGGATTGAAGTATTTATTGCCTTTGTGGTTGGGAGCTTTAACGGGTGTTACCATACGGTGCGTGTTTGCGGCAGTGGCTTTTTGGTTGACGGGTTGTTTTATAAAAGAAGCGGCGGTTACCAGGAAGCAACGCATCATGCTGTTTTGCCTCGGGGCGTTCGGGCTTTACGGATTTATGTTCTGCTATCTGCTGGGCATCAGCAAGACTACTCCGGTTTCGAGTGCCATATTCAATTCGATGCAGCCTATATGGGTATTTCTCATTTCCGTTTTCTTTCTGCACGAGAAAGCTACGGTAATGAAGATTATCGGTATAGCTTTGGGGTTTGGCGGTGCGATGTTGTGTATCTTGACGCAGGGCAGCGATGATTTGGCACACGATGCCTTTACCGGCAATTTGCTTTGTATGATCAGTTCGTTTGTATTTGCCGTTTATCTGATTGTAAGCAAGAAACTGCTGGAGAAGGTAGGAGTAGTGACAATGATGAAATATATATTTGGCGGAGCTGCTGTTTCCGGCATAATCGTTTCGTCCGTTGCAGGGTGGGATGCACCGATGTTTGCAGAAGCCTGGAAGGGCGAGTGGCATTGGACGGCGTGGGCTGTACTTGCATTTATCCTTATTTTCCCTACTTATCTCAGTTACTTCCTGGTTCCTGTCGGGTTGAAGTATCTGAAGACTACCGTTGTCGCTATTTACAGCTATCTGATATTGGTAGTGACCACGGTTGTCTCGCTTTCTTTGGGGCAGGACCGGTTCAGTTGGACACAGGCCGTTGCCATTGCTATGATTTGTATCAGTGTGTACTTTGTGGAAGTGGCTGAGGGAAATTCAAAAAAACCAGATACTCCCCTTCCGCCTCAATCGTAAACTCTGTTCCGATGCATTCGTTGAGAGTGCCCTGCCACCAGTTGGTGAAGTCGCTGAGAGGGTATACCAAGCCGAGTCCATGCAATTTACGGGCATTGAAATTGATGATGGATACTTGCTGTCCCGGTTGGCAGGTAAAAGTACATGTGTTCCGGCAAGGGATGAAGATGCCGTGATCTGTATAAGTCCGTACATCGGCTCCTGCACGCATATAGTCCATAAGCAGGCTGATGTTTCCCAACGTATGGTCTTCGCGTTTGCCGGTGGCGCCTACGATAGCTATCCGGCGTTTGCCTTGCGATAACAGGTAGTTGACGGCTTTGGTCTGGTCGTTCGTTTCTTGTTCGGCAATGCGGTGAAGCAGATGCCCGTACTTCTTGCGGTTCTCCTCACTGATGGAGTCGCCGTCACCTATAATAAGATTGGGGGTATGTCCGTTCCGGATGTATTCGTCTGCACCGCCGTCGCAACAGACTACGTAAGGCGCATCTGCCAATATCTGCAAAGGCAGGGGAGCGGTAGGATATTCCCCGTTTGCTAAAACCACAGCTTCCACTTTCATAGTTGATACTTGCTAAATCGGAATTTATAAATTATAAATCAGCCTCTTTTTTCATCAGCTTCTTCCATTTGAAATAGCCAAAGATAGCGATTATTGTGTAAAGGCCGTACAATGCAGCGGTAAAATCGAGTCCTTTATAGATGTACAATCCTGTACTCACAGCATCTACGCCAATCCAAGCCCACCATTGTTCCACATATTTACGTGCCAGCATCCACATGCCGACAATGCTGAGCGCGGTAGTGAAGGAGTCCAGCCAGGGGACATTGCTGTCTGTAAAGTTGATAAGCACCCAGGCAATGCCGGCAAGCGTAACGGCAAATACCGCAATAAGCGGCAACAGATACCTTGACGGCATGCAGGTTATGGGAAGCTCCTGTTGTTGGTTTTCCATATCCGGGATTTCCCTTTTCAGGATTGTCCGGCGTAAGAATGCTCCGTATTTCCACATCATCCACCCATATATGGCAGCTCCGAGGTAGTAGATGTTGATACCGAAGTCAGCATACAGCCCCGCATTGTAGTACACGAAGATATAGATAGCAGGCATTATGATGCCTGCTATCCAAAGATATATACTTGCCCGATACTCCAGCCAGAGGTAGAGAAGACCGACAAGTGTTCCGATAATTTCGAGTGTCTGCTCCATAATCAAATTTAGAAACTCAAGGAGATATGTCCTAATACATTAGTCCCGGCCTGTGCGGCATATCCGGCATAATTGTAGCGCACTTTCTGTCCGTTTTCATAATAGAAGCCGCTGCCTGCGTAACCATTGTTTTCATACTCTTCGTTGAAGAGATTGTAGATGGTGCAGCCTACAGTTATCGATTTTGTTTTGGGCAACGTGAATGTGTACGATAGGTTCAGGTTGCTGACGAAATAGGCATCCAGAATATGGTCTTTGCAATTCAGGTTGCTCATGTACTGTTTGCTGACGTATTGCGATTGTAAAGATGCTTCAAAGCCCTTGTAGATATATCCGAAACGGTTGTTCAGCAGAAAGTCGGGAGAGAAAGCAATGTGGGTATCGCCCAGATAAGTGCTCCATGTGTCGCCGGTCGGGTCTTCGTTTTCATAAAGTGTTTCGGTAAAGTTTTCTACACGGTTGCGGCTTAGCGTGGCGTTGATGTCCCATTGGAAACCGCAAGGCAGCTTTAAACCTGCCATTAGTTCGATACCCATACGGTAACTGTCGGGTACGTTGGCGGCTACGGCTTCACCGATTTCGTTCAGTTCACCGGTCAGCACCAGCTGATCTTTGTAGTCCATGTAGTATAGATTGGCGCCGAAAGTCAGCCAGGAATTGGCAAAGGTGTATCCCAGCTCGTAGTCGAATAGACGCTCTGCTTTGGGGTGTTCGGTAAACTTGCCGTCCGTATAGTTGTTGCGTGTCGGTTCTTTGTGGGCTACGCTGAACGAACCGTATATCCGGTTGTTGCGGTTGATTTGCCATGACAGCCCGGCTTTGGGGTTGAAGAAGTCGAACTTTTCGTGAATGGCAAGTTGTTGCAGACCTTCATTGGTAACGCTGTTCCACTTGTCGTTCTGTCCGTACATTTTATAAGAGATGTGGCGGTATTGCAAATCTGCATAGGCATTGACCCCGCTGCATAACTCATAGTTGGCTTTCAGATAGAGGTTACCGTCGTTTTTTGTGGCATTGTTGCGGTAGTAGTCTTTGTCAGGGTCGAGGTTGCCGATGTAGTTTTTCACCCACAACACTTTGCCGAAGTGGTCGCCGTCATAGCGGTTCAGTCCGCCGCCGAGGGATGTATGAAGGCGGTTGCCCTTATAATTTACGGAGAAGATGCCGCCGCCGAACCAGTTGTCCATCGCTTTTTTACGGATAAGGTCGCTTTTGCTTACGGTTTCACCCTCATGTTCGTATGGCAACAGGCCATATTCCACCAGTTTGCGTCCGCCTTTGTATTCTTGATAGTAGCCATCTCCTTTGGTGTAGTGCAAACCTACGTTTACATTCCAGGCGGAAGTGAAGTTGTGGTTGAAAAGCAATTGGTAGTTCTTTTGTACGTAGTTGTCCGTTTGGTCTTCATAGAAATGGTCGGTGCCGTTGTCGTCGGTGTACATATATCCGCAAGAGTTGTAACGGCGGCCGTATTTCTCCATTTCTTCTTTACTGGCATAATTCCAGGCATGGTAGGTACGCTCTTTGCCGCCAAATGTTATTAACTTGATAGAAGTGTTGTCGCTGTAATATCCGCCCTGCAGGTAGTAAGAATTCAGTCCGACCGATGCGCGGTCGATGTATCCGTCCGAACTGATATTGGATAGGCGGGCGTCGAAAGACCAATGGTCGTTGATAAGTCCCGTTCCTGCTTTTACCGTTTCTTTGTGTGTATTGAACGACCCGTACGAACCGTTCAGCTCGGCATACGGTTTCAGTGAGAAGTCTCCGGTCTGCATGTTGATACTGGCTCCGAAAGCTCCTGCACCGTTGGTGGAACTTCCTGCGCCACGTTGGATTTGCATGTCTTTGACGGACGATGCGAAATCCGGCAGGTTTACCCAAAATACATTGTGGCTTTCGGCATCATTGATAGGAATACCGTTGGCGGTGACGTTGATGCGTGTTCCGTCCGTACCGCGTACTCTCAATGTGGTATACCCGATACCCGCTCCGGCATCACTGGTAGTGATGGCAGAGGGAGTCATACTCAACAGATACGGCAAGTCTTGTCCGAAGTTCTGTTTTTTAAGCTGTTCTTTGTTGATGTTGGTAAATGCCACCGGAGTGGTTCCTGTGGCGCGTGTAGAGATAATCTCTACTTCTTGTAAGTCTATTACCCGCAAACTGTCTTTTTCCTTTGTCTGTGCGCAGACATTCAGCGCTGCCATAAACAGGCATGCTGTCATTGCATACTTTTTCATTTGCAATTTGAATTATTAAAGATTACTACAGAAAAGGGGAACTTTTCTTCTTTTCCCTACGTCGGCACTACCCGAATCAGGTCAATGGGTATGATCTCAGCCCGTAATATTAGGGCACCCCTTAATTGAAATCAGAGGCAAAAGTATTTCTTTTGGTCGAAAGGTACAAATAATGTGAACGAAAAATGGATTTATTTGTTAATTTTGTATTCATTAATCCATTAAACTATAATCATTATGTTATCATCTTTATTAATGGCGGCATTTGTCGCCCAGGCTTCTGAAGAGGGATTCAGCAAGCTTCAGATTTTTATGCAGCAACTGATTGATTGGGGGGTAGGAGCCGGCGGTCGTATTATAGGGGCAGTTATAATCTTTGTGGTTGGGCGTTTCCTTATTTCTTTCATTAAAAAACTTGTGTCTAAACTACTGATGAAGCGGCACATTGATGCGGGTATCCAAAGTTTCGTCAAGAGTCTGGTGAATATTCTACTGACAATTCTGTTAATTATTGCCGTTATCGGCAAGTTGGGAGTTGAAACAACTTCATTTGCAGCTTTGTTGGCATCTGCCGGTGTAGCGGTGGGTATGGCGCTATCCGGAAATTTGCAGAATTTTGCCGGCGGACTTATCGTCTTGCTGTTTCGCCCGTTTAAGGTAGGTGATTGGATTGAAAGCCAGGGTGTGTCCGGTACGGTGCGCGAGATTCAGATATTCCATACTATTCTTACTACGGCTGATAATAAGGTGATTTATATTCCTAACGGTGCTTTGAGTAGCGGTACTGTGACTAATTACAGTCGTGAGGATACCCGTCGCGTAGACTGGGTTATTGGAGTGGAATATGGCGAGAATTACGATAAGGTGGAAAGTACCGTACGCCGTATACTTGCTGCCGACAGTCGTATTCTGAATGCTCCGGCGCCTTTTGTCGCCCTTCATGCTTTGGATGCCAGCAGTGTAAATATTGTTATCCGTGTTTGGGTGAAGAGCAGCGATTATTGGGGAGTTTATTTTGATATGAACAAGACTATTTATACTGTATTCAACGAGGAAGGAATCGGTTTCCCGTTCCCGCAACTGACAGTGCATCAGGCAAAGGATTGATAGGAAAGTCGAATGTTGAAAGAATATTGAGGTCAAAATACATCTGATGGTTTCTTTTAGGCACGGAATTACACGGATTTCACGGAAAAAGAATAAAGAAAAATCTGTGTTTTCCGTGTAATCCCGTGCTCGGAAAGAAACAAATAATAGGCGAATTTTAGTTTGGATATAGCCTCACTGATATGTATACATTGTTTTACATTTCGTACACTCCTAGTTCTTCTTCTACTTCTTCACAAATATTTTGCTCAAGATTAAGCAAACGGTTTATTTCCCTTCGTTTGTTCAAGTCAGTGAAATAACTCTCTACTACTGCATACAGATTAAATCCCGTTGTGGAACCTGCTGCCAGTTCCAATGACTCAACCAACTGCTCTACCGCCCGATGAATGCGTTTCTTATCAATGAAATGCAATTCATTACTATGAATCAAGTTCTTTTCCATAATGGTCGTTTCTTTAAGTTTGTACAGTTATAACGCTCTGTTAGGTAAGTTAGTTCATGCGGAATGCTGTGTGTGAGAATTTGCAATGTCACTTTTATTTTTATATTTGCAGGAAAATACAAATTAAAGCGATGGGGATTCTGTTTATTAAAATATTACGCATTTTTGTGGTCTTGGCCGTATTGTTCTCGGGCACTATGGGATATGTGATTTCTGAGAAAACATTGGCAGCCTGGTGGATACCTGTTGGCGTAGCATTGGCGGCAGGTATGTTGACTCTTCCTCTCTATCGGAAGTGGATATGGCTGACGACCGTAGAGAACAGGATTGTGAATGTACTGTGTCATTTGGTATGCGTGGGTTCTTTCTGTTATGTATTGTTTCTTTCAGGCAACAATTTGTTGGCGGACGCTGACGAGTATGAGGTAACTGTAACCGTACTTGATAAACGTATGGAGCAACATGAAAAACGGCGCAAGGTAGGAAAGCATCGTTATGTATCCGATGGTATGCGCTATGAATATTATCTCGAAGTCGCTTTTGATAATGGTACGGTAAAAACATTGCATGTTTCTCGTGCCGTTTATAGGAATGCACAGAAAGGGCAGCCGAAAGCCTTGTCTTTAAGTCAGGGCGGATTGGGGCTTCCGGTTATAAGGCAAGGTATATAGTGACAGATAAAGTTTTGTTAGTGACTTTAGGAGTGTATTGAATTATTTCAATATTGGTTTCTGCCACATTATCAAGTTGAAAGAGCATAAAGTAATTCTGTCAGTATGTTCTTATCTAAAATAATAAATAGTTTTTCTTTATTCAGGTAACTTATGGCTCGGTTTCATTGTACAAAAAGAATCCAAGGAAGCTGAAAATGTAATACAACAGGTGGCCTATAAGGTTAGTAACACGTAGATTAAAAAGTGTGAAAAGAAAAAAGGGGGTGTAAGGCGGAATTTTTTTGTCAATGGGAATACACGCAAACAATCGTTGGAAGAAAGTGTAATATGCTGTTCAAAAAAAGGATGATTGATTTGCTGTACAAAAACAATGAACAGAAATATTCTTAAGTATAGTATTCACTTTTTCTGTTTGTATTTTTTTTCCTTGTATGTGTCCGTATTGTTTTCTTCCTGTGTCATTAGTCCTGTTAGCCTTTTTCTTGTGTCTGACACCCGGATGTCGAACATGCCGAGACCCGGGTGTCATACATGTCAAGACCCGGGTGTCATACAATGCCCTTCCGTATCTCCGTATTTTCTTTCAGCCTTCCGTTGTTTTCTTTCGCGCGCATGCGCATATATTATAATGTGTCCCTTTTGTCTGACTTTTCATCCTCCTTTAAAAATATGTTCTTTAACATGTTTATCAATCAGCATGTTACGAAAAAGTTTTCATATTCCGTGTAAAAAATCCCCTGATATATTTGGTGTGTATGTTATAAAGTCCTACTTTTGCACCCGCTTTCGAGAACGGGAGCAGCGATGTATTGACATTCTGACAGGAACGGCGTAGGAACTCTTACATATTTCTTCTGCTTGGGGCTTGTTTCTTTCTGGAATTCCCCTTTGAAAAAGCAGAATGAAAAAAAACTTCCGGAAATATTTGGAAGATATGAAATAAAGTTCTTACCTTTGCACCCGCTTTCAAAAAGTAAGCAGCGTTGGTTGACACTTTTTCTTGAATCCGGGTCGGTAAAACAACCTTTCCTTTGTTCTCCCTTTCGCAAGAGAGATGACGGGAAAAAGGAAAGATGAAAAAAACTTCCGAAAATATTTGGAAGATATACTTAAAAGTTTTTACCTTTGCATCCGCTTTCCTGAAAAGAAAGTCGACATAAAAGAAGCGATCTTTGAAGAGATTTACATAAACAATACAAGTAGTACAAGAGCAAGACTTGTTTCTGAAAAAGAAACGGTCTTGGGTAAAATAAAAAGAACCGTCATTACTTAGTAAATTAGGTAATAGATACTTTTTAAATTCGAGCGTCCTGAACAGAGCAACAACCATTCCTTTATGGAATGATTAACAATACTTTTACAATGAAGAGTTTGATCCTGGCTCAGGATGAACGCTAGCTACAGG
>OGOK01000406.1_pt1 | contig 39092 bp, 31 predicted proteins | sample 1552661 | NCBI WGS metagenome assembly OGOK01 (sample SAMEA2580172, study PRJEB22360) | human gut metagenome | biome: human gut; feature: human-associated habitat; material: faeces | place: Denmark | collected 2008/2010
AAAAACATTTAAATATAAAAAAAGGAGATGTGCCTTAGTTTTGACACATCTCCATGAAAACTTCTACTCCTTTGTTGTACCTCAAAAAGTAGACACAGATATAATAAAAGATGCCGGAAGCGAATATTATTTTTATAAACAAAGAGCTAGTAGGCTTTGTAGACATCAAGAACTATATAGATCTTTATCAGTACATCACTATGCCCCCCCTGTTATTGGATCCCCACTATTAGGGTTCATTCGGGACTTGTACTCCTATAGTGTACGCTCATGCTGGTGTACCCAAAAAGAAGGCACCTTCACAGGCACCTTCTTAAAAACACTTTAATTAAAACACTTTGGGTAAACATACCCAAATATACTTATAAAGTAGAAGACTCTACTTATTGAATGGACCTAATATTTCCTCTTTATATAATTTGATTGTATTTTTAGAATTAGAATTATCTGTCATTGTTATTACAGTAGGATTTTCGTCACTATCGGCAGACAAAGTGAAAGTCTTTCCATTAAATGGATAAACCATATAGCTCCAATTATAATCATTCCATAAAGTGACACCAAAATTATTACCTCTGGAAGCAAATGTAAAATTCACTTGATTGTCGCCCGCAGTTTTGTTATTGAAAAGTAAGAATCCTACTGTACCACCACAACTCCAATAAAAAGCGGTAGTTGTTGCATCATATGGTGTAAATAATGCATAATCCAAAGGAACCCCTAATGCCGGCATTACCTGAGTTTTGATAGCATTCCACCTAGCAATTGCTTGAGGATCTCCTAATCCACTCATTGCAAAATACCAGTCGTTGTTGAGCAAAAGATAATTAAGTGGGAAAGTTGGAGTAAAGAGGGCATTTACACCATTTGTTGGAGAAAAGGTACCATACTTTTCATCAGGCTGATATTTCAATTCCTCAATTGACTTTCCATTCAAAACCACCGGCTCACGGAATTTAATATTTCCTTCAGTCGTTATAATGTATGGCGCTTCTACTGTAACATCATTATCACCTTCCGTATAAGTAATTGCAAGGTTTCTATATGAAACTGTAACATCCGCTTTAAAATCACCCTCTGTATATTTATAAGCTATGAATTGAGAAAACACTTCATCTGCATCCTGAACACCTTGCAAGAAATCTTTCCATGCAACTGTTTCAGCCAATGGAGTCATTATGATTTTGGTAAGATTCTTCTTTCCTTTTAGTATCACCTTATCTTTAGTGGCCTCCATAATAGTAAACTCAAAGTCTCCTTCCATACCTTTTCCATCACTGCCTATTCCTCCGGGATTATGCGGATCTGAGAAAAAGTGCATTATTTCATTGTGGGTGTCAAAACTCAATACCGGACCAGCACTTTGCTTTAATACGTACGTACTGGCAACCTTTGCTCCAGCATCATATATGTCACTTGCTACTTGTACTGTACCATCTTCTGCAAATGAAACTAATATATTATAACCTCCATAAGTTAGGTTTGCGGAAGGATAGTACTCCATCAACCAACCATTCTTGGCACTTGTCAATACCTCTTTATCAGCCTTTAGTGTCGCTTCAATACGATTGGCAGAAGAATCATTAAATAAATTTTCCTCTTCTGGTGTGCAGGATGAATAAAGAGCGACGGCAAGCGATATAAATAATAAATTAAATATTTTTTTCATATTACTTTCTAATTAAGTGTTGTTAAATCAAGAGTAGCTACTTCTGCAGAGCGACGGGTAACGACTTTACGCAACTCATCAATATCTATTTGCCAACTACCTTTTAAATATTCTCTTATAATTTCCAATTTATCAAGGATGGCCTGCTTACCAGATTCATCTTCACCAACAACTCCGGCTGCTAATAACTTTTGCCAAGCAGCTTCTGTGCGAGTTATGTAAACAGAAAGAATTTCTGCAAAATCTTCATTTGCTTCCTTGCTAGCATATCCTGATACAAAACCGGATTTAGGAGCATCAGGATCTTTCAAGTTAATCCAGTCCGTAGCTCTATAATTACCGGCAGAGATCAAATTGAAGTCTGTATCATAGTTTTTCTTCTGCTGCAAAATGTGGGTAAACTCATGGTGCATTGTTTGGAAAAACCAATAATTCAAGTCTGTTGTACTGCCACTCTTATCAGGGAATGGGCTATCGATATCAATATACGGATGCTCAATATCAATAACGTTCACATTATACAGTGTCACCTTTATTCCTCCTTCGGCAGTACCCATCACAATACTACCAGTGTTAGGATAGTACGCCGGAGAACCAAACAGCTGCATCACTCGTGGACAATACATTTTGACGAATTCATCACCGGCTACTTCCTTATAAACATCAATCCATACATATTTCATCATTTTGGCCAGAGCTATAGACTTATCATAGTCTGCAGGAATCAGGTTAAACTCCATGTTCGATTCCTTATCATCATATCTATAATTAAAACTGATATTATAGGGCGTTACATAGTTCTTCATCAGCCAATTGTCGAATTCATTCATTTTCGGCTCTTCCGTATCAAAAATACTCTTTGAGTCAAGATCATCTTCACTGCAAGCCCCTAAGCACAAAGTGAATGTAATCAATAAAAATAGTTTTATATATTTCATAATTATTTCATTTTTAAAGGTTATTATCTTGGGTTAGCAGCCAAACCGGCATCAATAACATCCGAAGGCAACTGGATGGCACGACGCAGATCACCGACTTTCAATATATCTGTAGCCAATCCATAACGGTTGTGCGCTACTTCTATGCCATAGCGTTTAATGTCACACCAGCGTTGTCCATCATGCATTGTCTCAATACGGCGCATGTGCAATACACATTGAATAAAATTCTCTTGCTCACCTGATGCTACAGTAAATCCCTGAGGGTGAAGTTCTTTTTTGATAGTACGATCACTCCCCCCATCAGCCATAGATGGTATAGGGCAATATTTAATATCATTCCAGAATTTATTGATGCTTTCACGAGTCAATGTTTGCAGAGTATGAGTCATGCCATCATCATCAACATACGAAGAAAGGCAATTTGTAACTTGCCAACTATTTAAATCGGCAGCAGCTTCCTCATATTTCTCCAAAAATGTATAAGCCTCTGCACGACAAAGCAATGTTTCATTTGTTGTAAATGGAACAAATACAATATGCGCAAAACCTGTGCCGGATGTTTTGTCTGTATACTCCCAGAATTCATCCAACTTCGGGAAGCGTACAGTCTGATTCGAACCATAAAGTTTTCTACCCAGAATCAAGAAACTGCTGGAACCTGAAGAACCCCATGGACCTTTGGCCCAATAAGTCTCATAAGTGGTTATTTCCCGCCCATGATTGTAACGTGGCCCACTTCCGGAACCGATTCGCCCAGCAGCTGAATATGCCGGAATAATTAAAAGGTTGCAGTTTTCACTTGCCTGCACGTAGGCATTTGTCACGTCACCTGCTCCAAGTGGAATGTAATTGGTCATTTGACGCAATGCCCTATCCGGATTGCTTCCTAATACTTGCGTTGCGTATTCCACTACCTTCTGATAGTTTGACTTATCAGGTTTTACATAGAATAAGTTAAAGCGTGTTGCAAAAGCATAAGCAGCTTTTTTATTAAAATGATATTTAGGGACAGTGTAAACATCATCACTGATATATGGCAAAGCAGCTTCTATGTCCGCATTGATTTTTTCGTAAAGTTCTGCCATGGTTCCTCTTTCATATTTCACAATTACTTGAGTTTCCGGCTTTTCAGAATAGGGAATTCCCATATCCTTATCTGCCGTTTCCGGGTTATAAGGTAAACAGAAGACATTTGCTAATACAAAGTGGGCATAAGCACGGCACATCAAAGCTTCCGCCTTTTGAGGAGCCAGACTGGCGGGATCCCCCAAATCATATATTGCCTGTATAGCTTGATTGGCAGCTGCTATGGCGCTATAATGAGTTTGCCACATGTAACGTGGATCATCATTACCATCACTCGTGATATCTGACCACAAATAGATTTCCTCTTGATCCTTATAATTGACTGAATACTGAGGCCCGTGATCCACTACATTGTCACTACTATATTCCATCATGAGGACAGGGGTCTTGTTTGGATAAGCAGATACAAGTATAGATGTTACTTTTGCTTCCGTGTCAATTTCAGCACGGTTATCCGGCATCGTATTGAGGAAATCATCGCAGGAACCCAGCAAGAATGCAGTTCCTATAAGCGCTATATATATATGTTTCATATTTTTATTCTCTTTTTAATGGTTAAATTCCTAATCTCAAGGTTAGCGTAAATTGGCGTGGTACGGGGACTGCCACACCTCCTGTATTGAAGAATTCAGGGTCTTGTCCGTTCAACGTCTTATCAGCATAAATCAAGAATAAGTTGGTTGCTTGAAGCTTAAGTGATAAGTTGTTGAATTTTAATGGTGCAATCCAGGATTTTGGAAAATCATATGATAATGAGATTTCTTTCATGCGAATGAAGTCACCTTTAGCCACACGTGCAGTAGAGCGGTTGTAAGCATTATAAGCATAACTCAAATGATTATATTCTTGATTTAAACGACGGTCCGCAATAACAGGAATATTAGTCGTATTCTCATCGCCCGACTGCGTCCAACGGTTCTTGAATTCTTTGGGCATGGCTGCCAGGTCAGAATACCAGTTTTTGAAAACCGGATCCAGACGGATAACATTACCAAATGAGTAGGTCATGAATACATTCAGCTTAAAACCTTTATAACTAAAGGTATTTCCAAAACTACCAGTAATAGTCGGATCTGTAGGCCCTTCGTATACCAAATAGTCTTTTACGCGTGATTGGAAGTTAAGATCTGTCACAGTCAGTGTGCCACTTTCATTAATAAAAGTAGGAAGACCCTCTTCGTTCAACCCTTGGAAGTCAATAGAGAACAGAGAACGCACGGGATAACCTTTCATTGTAAAACCGGAACCAATCACCATATCCAGAATACGGGTGTTAGTTTCCAAATCCGTTACTTCATTTTTAGCTTGCGAGAAGATGAAGTCTGTATTCCATTTAAAATCCTTAGTTACAATATTGCGTGTAGACAATGTAAACTCTATGCCATGCGATTTCATACTTGCTACATTGGCATACTTCATCACTTGTCCACCAATACCCATTGTGTTAATAGCACCAATCAAGTCATAATTATCACGTTTATACCAATCAGCTGCTAAATTGATGCGATTGTCCAGAAAACCAATCTCAGCACCGATATTGAGTTCGTGTTTCTTTTCATAAGTAAGTTCACTATTCTCAAGGTCGTCAATCTGTAAACCCGATTCTTTCACTGAAGTAAATGGGCGCCAAGGATTAAAACTACTAATCACTACCCGAGAGTTGGTTACGTTTGCCGGACCACGGTCTGCGGTCAGTGAATAAGATGCCTTTAAAGTCAGGTTTGATAATGTCGGTCGCAAATCTTCAAAGAATGCTTCTTCATGTACATTCCAGGCACCAGACACATTCCAAGTAGGCAACCAACGAGAAGAACGACTCTTACCTAACTTATTGGAACCCTCATAGCGGATAGTACCATTAACAGTGTATCGTCCTTTATATGAATAAGTACCTGTTGCGAAGAATGCCACCTCACGTGAACGGCTTTCTTCTACAGTATAATAATTTGTGTTCTCTTCATTGCCCTGCTTAAAGTACTGATAGTCATAAGAAGGGAGCATCCCCATCTCATACTGCATGCCTACACCATTAAACCATGTTTTCGTGCGATCCATAGAATTCACTTCCATACCGCCGAAAAGGTTGATAATATGATCTTCTGCAAATACATCGTTATAATTCAATGTTCCACGGAAATCCCAACTATTCATTCCATATTTTGTTTCACGATAAAATCCACCTACCGGTAATACACTGACGGGTAGAGAATTCACCTTGTCCGGATCGGTATACAGCCAGGGATTAGCATCACGCATGGTAGCATCATCCATTGCACGAAAAGCCCAAGCCTGGTTAGAATAATCTTTAACATAGTGTGATTGTGTCGTTGTAGAATATTTATAAGCGCCCAGAGCAGAAGCTTCTAAATTTTTGAGTATTTTCCATTTTAATTCTCCTTGAAATTTCATATCAACTACATTTAAGTCCATGTAGTTGTTTTCAAGTTCATGCAGAATGTTGAACGGAGCATAATTGCGGACGTAGGTTTCATTAGCGTCCAATGTGCGTGAGGTATTTAATGCATATGAGTATGGATTAATATCAAAATCGCGTGATACTTCTCCGGTTACATAATTAGGTGTTGAACCTAAAGTGCCGGGAGCTTTTTGTTTACGATACGAAGCATTTCCTATCAGGTTCAATGATAAATTGCTGTAGATATTATACAAGGCATTTACATTGGCTGTATAGCGTTGAACCGAGCTTTGTTTGGTCCATCCCGGATCGTTCATGACACTAAGTGATGTGTAATAAGAGGCTTTTTCTGTACCACTTGACATGCTGATTGCATGGTTTTGTGAAACAGAACTATTGAACAGATAATCAAACCAATCTGTATTTCGGTACTCGGCTTGTTGCAAATAGGTATTGATTGCCTTGGTTGTATTTGGCAGACCAAATCCACCATTTGGAGTATAGTCATTAATCAGATGATACATTTTGCCATAAACGCCACTGTCAGATGCGCGATAAACATTCGAAAAGTTTAAGTAACCGGCGTTTGCCATCTCCTTGAATACTCCCATCTGTTCTTGTGAATTCATTATATTGAAATTGGTATAGCTGGGCTTCATTCGCATCGTAAATTCGCCGGTATAACTAATTTTGTTGGAACCGGCCTTACCTTTCTTTGTTGTCACAACGATTACACCAGCCATTGCGCGTGCACCATAGATAGAAGTGGCTGATCCATCTTTCAAAATCTGGAAGCTTTCAATATCATCCGCATTCAATCCTGAAATGGCTGAGCTAATCAGCGTAACTGCGTCACCGGATGACAAATCATCAGCACTAACCTCGGTAACATCCTCCATAATAACCCCATCTACTACCCACAGCGGCTTAGAACTACCATAAATAGAAGTAGCTCCACGTACGCGGATTTTAGGAGCTGTACCAAATGTGCCGGAGACATTCTGAACGGATACACCAGCAGCACGACCTTCCAGCGCACGGCTTATTTCAGGCAGGCCGTCTAATTTTACGTCATCGGCAGATAATTTTGATGTAGCACCAGTAAAGAGACGTTTGTCCATACGCTGCATACCAGTAACCACAACTTCCTGAAGCATTTCGCTGTCGATTTTCATCGTAACTTTTAAGCGTGGCTTGATACTTACTTCTTCTGTTTTCATACCAATGTAAGAAATTTGCAATGTCTTCGCAGAACTTGGTGTGCGTTATATATTTGGCAAACAGTACTTTATGCGTGTGCTTAGAACTTCTATTTTAGTAAAAACAATTTGTAATACATTGATTTATAAGCATCTAAAAAACAATAAAATGCATTAGCACTTACCACAAATATACTGTATTGATCATTTAAACATTTTATTATCAGTGTATTATTTATCTATGGATAGCATTGATGAGCTATAAAACAAGTACTATGCGTTTAATTCAACTGAGAATGTAATTAATGATAATTTTTTCAACTGAAACTCCGCAAACTTGCCATATTAATAATGGATGCATGTTTCTGTTCGGAACATTTACTTCAGAAATGATTTGTATAGCTAAATATGACGTTAATATATCTATATGCGCAAATTTTTGATGATAATATAGATAAAAGCGATAAATAGACTATTATTTCTATACTTATTTATCGACCTGTAGCTGTTCAATAAAGATTCTTCTTTATGCTCATTGTGTAATATCCCTAATGAGAAAAGTGAAAAAGAAAAATAGAACAAAGTTGTCGGAACCATACTATAACGATCAGATACATTTATATAACTCGCTATGCAAACAAGAGCTTAACTAACATTCCTCCCCTTAGGCAGTGTATTGTATAGCTTTCTCAAAGTCACATGATGGTCATTTGTTTATTTATTCTATTTGCAATAGAGAAAAATACAATTTATCACTATTAAAAATGGAAATAAAATCATATCTATTTCTATTCTTAATAGAAAACACTATATTTGTACTATAAAATACCATCGAGTTTATGAAACAACTTTTAAAGGATATCATAATTGACCAAAAGTCTTTTTTGCCAAGCAAGAAAACTATAATTCGTAGTTTTTCTGAAAAATATCTGAATAATGAAGAAATTATTATTATTTCAGGGGTTCGTCGTTGTGGTAAATCTGTGTTGCTACAACAAATACGTGACAGGCTTCCCCAAAAAGATTATTTTTTCAATTTTGATGATGACCGTTTGGGTAACTTTACCATAGAGAACTTTCAGCAATTGTATGAAGTGTTCATTGAACTATATGGAGAACAAAATTATTTCTATTTTGATGAAATACAGAATATTGCAGGATGGGAGCATTTTGCCAAGCGACTGTATAATTCAGGAAAAAAGGTTTTTATAACAGGTTCCAATGCTCGTATGCTAAGTAAGGAGTTGGGAACCTACCTGACCGGATGCTATATTGCGATCGAACTCTATCCTTTTTCATTTTCTGAATTCTTAAATTTCCGTGAACAGCAACATTTGTTGGGAGATATATCCGGCACAATTGCGCGTGGAGAAATACAATCGGCTTTTAACGATTATTTAAAACAGGGTGGATTTCCTATTTATTTGAAGTCTGAAGATGGCATTGTTCTGAAAACACTGTATGATAACATTCTATATAAGGATGTTATGGTTCGCAACCAAATTGTAAATGAACGTGAAGTAAAAGAGTTGGTCTATTATACAGTCAGCAATATAGGGAAACCGTTAACTTATACTTCATTGGCAAAAGTGATTGGAGTGAAAAATCCCACGACAGTAAAGAATTATCTGGAGTATATTGAGAATACATATTTACTCTTCTCTTTATCGAAAATCGATTGTTCCGTCAAAGCCCAGCTCCGTAATCCCAAAAAAGTTTATGCAATAGATAATGCCTTAGTTTCTCGCTTGGGCTTCCATTTTTCTGGTGAAGAAGGGCGCTTGTTGGAAAATATGGTTTACATAGAATTACGTCGCCGAGGCGGAGAAATTTTTTATCATAATTCAGGAAATACCGAGTGTGATTTTGTGGTTCGTGATGGTTTTCGTGTTGTGCAGGCAATTCAGGTTTGTTACTTATTGGGCAGTTCCGACACCCGTGAGAGGGAAATCTGCGGCATTCGGGATGCTATGGATACATACCATCTTTTGGAAGGAACAATAGTCACAAATACCCATGAAGAAGAGGTGAAGTACGGAGATAAGATAATACATATTCTGCCGGCATGGAAATGGTTACATTTTTAATATAGGACGTATCTCTTTGTGTAAGAGAGGTTGAATTCTGGTTATAACAGTCGATAATATTTACACAAGGTTATGATATGCAAACTTAGTAAATACGGTAAAAGTTTCAATTACAATTGATGTTTTTATCGTATTTAGCTTTCTGATATCCTCTGATTTTGATCACTTTTCTATTGTTCATCCTCCGATTTTGTATGATTTACTCCCAAAGCATCCTCCGAATATGTTTTTATGTTGTCTTTGTATTTAGATTGAAAGCCTTCTCTAAAGTTAGCAAAGTATGTTATAATGAGATGAACTAAAGAATAACCAGTATGATACAAAAAAATATTAGCAAAATAGCAGAAATGGAAAGACAGTGAATACCAAACCGCTTATCCCCCGAGGGGCACGACAAGTGGGAAAAACAAAAAGGGCACCCATAAAAAAGCGCCCTCTTGCTAACTGTTTTTCTATTAGATATGCGAATATCTATTAGTGATTTATCCTTTAATTTATTCAGGTAATTCCAATGTTTCTGTAAAGCCACTGTATAAAATTCCATATCCTCCTTCTACAGCAACAGCTCCACGCATTGCAAATAGCAACTTATTACCTTGACGTTGCATGTCAGTAGGAGTAAAATACACCATCCCATAAGTAGCATGTTTATATCCGGTAGCTTGTAAGTCCCAATTCATCAGAGTTTGGCCGTCTTCACTCAATGTAAATACCATGGGATAACCTTCTGTTATACAATCCGGCAACTTGTATATATTACCTTCTTTAGCTTTCAATATAGGCTGTTCCCATGACTGACCGAAAAGCTCTGAAGTATATATTCCGGTTCCGTAATCCTCCCATGTTAACTTTCTCTGAGCGGTCACTGTTATCTTTCCGGACTTGGAGGGTGACAATGCATTCTTGTCATCTATGGTCAGTGTAATTTCATATTTGCCGGTAGCGCTCAAGTCATCTATAGATCCAAAAGCTAATTCCACGTACCCCACTGCTTCGCCTTTTGCAAAAGCTATATTGGAACTTTTCAAGGTGAACACACCTTCTTCTACCGTAGCTTCATCCATGCTAATGCCGACTGAAGCCTCTACAACTGTATTTCCACGATATACGGGAACCCGGATGACGCCATTGTTTTCAGCATCCACTTCCACATTCATTTGAGTAGATGCAAAAGCTGCCTCAACTCCGTTTACGCCATATTTCTTACCTTCCGCATCTGTATCGCAGGAGGTAAAAGCTGCTAAACAGAACAATATAGCAGCATATTTCTTTATTGTATATAGTTTCATATTTTCCTTCATTATGTAGGTTTATAAATTATTGAACTATAGGATTCTGATCCGCAGAGGTAATATTTTCATTACCGTCAATTTCAGATTGCGGCAGAGGAAGGATAAATAATGGAGAAGCGGCATTAGTGTTCTTTGTCGTTACCTTCTCTGTATGGTTAGAACCTTCATAATTACGATTATATCCCAAACCTAAACGTTGCATATCGAAGATACGCCCCACTTCACCCCAAAGTTCAACACGACGTTGGAATAAAATTTCATCCATTAATGTTGCCAAAGGAGCATTAGTGTCAGAGTTATAAGTATTGGCATCTGTACGGGCTGCCAAACGTTCTTCAAACTTACTGTCTCTTGCGTTTCCTAAAGCTTTTATTGTGGTACGGGCAGTACTATATTCTTTCTGATGACATTCGGCTTCAGCCTTGATTAATATCATCTCTTCTGCTCTCATAAGCAAGTAATCGCCTGTACGGGTCGTGTAATCTGCCATCTTAAATTTAATTTGACAGTAGCTCGTATAAGATGAAGCTGCCTTCTCTTCATCAGAAGGAATAGCTCCACGGAACCACGCTGTTTTACGCTCATCTGTGTCAGAAATCAGTTTATACAACCCAGTGCTTATACATTGGCGTGCTTTAGAAGCATACATACCCGGTGCGTCAGCATCCATATGCGAGAAGAAGCTTGCAAAACCGCTGGACTGATCGGCTATAATTTCCATTCCCCACAAAACATCTGCTGTTTTTACACTATTGTTCCCGCCCAATTCGGCTATAGTAGCAACTTTCAATGAAGGTTTCTTCAAGGCTTCGGCAGCTGCCGAAGCAGCACCTGCATAGTCATGCTGAGTAAGACAAATACGGGCTTTAATTCCATTAGCCACATAGTAATCTATATGAGATACATGTGACTGCACTTTATTACCGATACTTCCTAACAGATCAATAGCTTTTTCTATATCAGAATTGATTTGAGTATAAACTCCCTGAACGGTTCCACGAGGACTTCCCTCCGAACCGGCAACCGTTGCTCCTGTATATAAAGGTACACCGGGCGCATCCTCATGTCCCTTATATGTTTGTTGGTACAATTGTATCAGATAGTAATACGCAAAAGCACGCATTGCATAGGCCTGTCCTACAACGCTGTTCTTAAGTTCCGGATCACCTCCCATTGTGTTTTCTGAGGCAATGATATAATTTACGTTACTAACGATAGTATAATAGAAGTTCCAAATAGAATAAGGACGTCCTGCTTTATTTGAGTAATCGCCATGAACATTCAAACGATAATCTTCATAAAACCAGCCTTGTCCCTGCTCTTTCATTAAATGATCTTCAGCCATCAGATCTCCAAGCAGCTGGATAGCTGTCTGTCCACAATTTTCCGAGCCCCAGTTTGAACTCCATCCTGCTACATATAACATACGGTATATACCATTTATAGCAGTTTCCGCGCTACTTGCATCTGCAAATATCGTAGAACCTGATACCTTGTCAGTCGGTTCCGTATTCAATTCATCGGCGCATGAGCTGAATGCAAGAAGGCCGATTAAAGAAAATATATATAATACTTTTTTCATCTTTTATATTATTTAATCAGGTTTAGAAAGTAATGTCAATTCCGAATGAAATTGTTCTGACAGGTACGTAACCAAAATCCGTTCCACCAGTGAAATTATATTGAGGGTCCATACCTTTCAGTCGATTGAACAGCACGACATTGTCTGCTGTTGCAGTCAGGCGTGCAGAGTCGAATCCGATAGATTTCATCCACTTTGAAGGCAAGGAATATCCTAAAGCAATATTTTTAATAGCAAAATAGGAAGCGTCAATCAAACTGTTATCAGTAATAATGTAACTCTTTCCGATTTCAATACGCGGGAGGTCTGTGATATCACCCGGATTTCTCCATGCACGTTCCAGCATTTTACTCTTTGCCTGTCCTACATAATTGCCATATAATAAGTTATTATAAATACCATCCAATACTTTGCCGCCAATAGAATATGTGCAAAGGATACTCAAATCAAATCCTTTATATTTGAATGTATTATTGATAGAACCATATAAATCAGGAATACGGCTGCCCTGAATTTCTTTGCATGCGGTAGCCTTGGCCATATCGTTAGTTATATACTTTTTGCCTTTCACTCCGTTTTCATCGGTATCCCATGCCCAATATAATTGTTCTCCGGTTGCGGGGTCAACGCCGGCGGCTGTTGCAGTATAGAATGAGTATAAAGTTTCACCTTCGCGAATGATATAAGATCCGGAGATGATTTCCGGTTTATCCGCCAGCTGTAAAACTTTGTTTTTGATAGTAGAACCAAGGAGTGTTAAGTTCCAAGTAAACGGAGTATCCTTAAAGATATCAACTCCTAATGTAAGGTCAATACCTGTGTTACGCATACTACCGACGTTTTTGTTGTAGCCATCAAAACCGAGTGAAGATGCCATTGGAAATGACATTAACATGTCTGTAGTCTTACGTTGATACCACTCGATAGTAGCAGAAACACGATCAAACAATTTTGCTTCAATACCAATATTCAGATTGGCATTTTTTTCCCATTTCAGTTCTTTATTTTCCAAGGAGGTTACGGCCGCACCACTCATCGACGAGTTTGCATACCCCAAATCATAAAATGACTGCCAAGCATAAAAATTCTGTTTGGTACCACTCAATATGGCATCATTACCTTGTACACCGTAGCTAGCCTTTAATGACAGATTATTAATCCAAGTAATATCACTCATGAAAGATTCGTGAGAGATACGCCAGTTGCCACCAACCGACCAGAATTTACCCCAACGGTTATCCTTATAGAAACGAGAAGAACCATCCGTACGAAAGCTGGCAGAAAGGTAATACTTATCGGCAAAGTCATAATTCAAGCGTGATAACACAGATTGAACTGCATAATTGTTCTGATAAGAAGATGCTCCTGTAATGGTTGTAGCTGCATCCAGTTCATAAAGCCCGCCAAATGGGAATCCTGTCTTGGTTGCTGACAAATAATCATATCTGTATTTATAAAATTCATGTCCAACCAAAGCTTCAAAATGATGATTACCGAACTTTCTGTCGTATGTCAACAATTGATTAAAAGTGTAGCTGAATGTGCGTGCAGTAGCTTTCTGTATAGTACCTTTTACTGCTACAGAGTTACCGTTATACGGATTATAATAAGTTGCTCCGGCTGAATTGATTAAGTCAAAGCCATAATTAACGGAGAATTTCAATCCTTGCAGGAATGTGTTTTTCAAATCCCCCAATTCCGCATATACACGTCCACTCAGGTTGTCACTTTGAGTAGAATACATATCATCATATAAAGTAGCAATTGTGTTCCACTCTGAATTGGCACCAGCGGGTCTGTTCTTACCATAGTCAAAAACGGCATTTCCCAAATTGTCATAAATGGTAGCACCATTGGCATCTTTCTCAAAGACCGGGAAAATAGGAGCCATTAATTGTGCACTGTACCAAACATTGGATGAACCGGACGAATTTTCAACAGCTGTATTGCTCTCATTGCGAGAGTAGTTGGCGCTCATTCCGGCTTTCAACCAGTTTGTAACTTCAGAGTCTATATTCAGACGTCCATTATATCGGTTAAATTTTGTTGTCTTCAGCAGACCTTCTTCATCAAGGTAACCTAAAGAAAACATATATTTGGTCTTGTCGCTTCCACCACTGAATGAGGCAACATATTCTTGACGTAAAGGACTGCTTTTTAAAGCTTCATCCATCCAGTCTTCACTATATCTTAATTTGGCATCACTACGTACTTTTCCTGTCACTGGATCGATCAGTTCTGTAATACTATAGTTAAAAGGGTTGTACTGTTCATTCTGGCCCAACATAGCAGTGGATCCGCTTCTCATAGCCTCTAATGCGGCAGCACCCGCTAATTCCGGAGAAACTCCACCGTTGATAATCTGATTATTCTTATATGACTGGAAGATTGTTTCCAAATAGCCGGCTTCGTCCATCGTTTCATAGCGTGGAATAGCGCGTGAAGAAACACCCCAATTTGCTTTCAAGTTTACTTTTACCTTACCGGAATTACCTTTTTTGGTAGTGATCATAATCACACCATTCGCACCACGAGAACCATAAAGAGCACCTGCTGAAGCGTCTTTAAGCACTGTCATCGTTTCAATGTCATTAGGATTGATTGCAGAAATGTTACCATCATAGGGAACACCGTCCACTACATACAACGGTGATTGAGATGAATTGATAGAGCCATAACCACGAACAACTACAGAAGAACCTGATCCTGGCTGTCCTGAACCTGAAGTAGTCTGTACACCGGCAACCATACCGTCCAATGCTTTTGTAACGTTTGCAACAGGTCTTTCTTTCAATTTCTCAGACTTGATGACCTCCGCAGAACCAGTAAAAGACTCTTTCTTTGTGGTACCATAGGCTATAACCATTACTTCATCCAATATTTCAGTATCCGACTTCATGATAACCTTTACGTTCGGCTTTATTGCAACATCCTGTGCTTGCATACCAATATACGTAATTTGAAGCGTTTTCGCAGAACTTATCCTGTCTTATAACGCTGATAAACAGGCACATAAATATAAACAAAGAACTTGTATATAAACGGTGTAGATTTATAATATACTGATTTACAATTATATAAAATATGATATATATTTATTCATATCTACCATCATTCTTCTACTTCAAACAATTAATGTACTTATTATCAGTGCATTGACATTTAATTAAGAATATAAATGAGCTACGGAGTAGAGACTATACAACTTAGTTAACAAGTCTATATAAACAAATATCAACTAATTAACTGTAATTTCATGAAACTGCCATATTAATAAAAAAACGCTTTGCATGATATAGGGCTTACTATGAGTTTATACTTGTTTTTACCTACACGCTTGCACTTGTGTTCCGTACTGCCATATCCATCGGCATTGAGAGGTAGTGCAGGTAAATAAAAAACAGGGTGTAGGCAAATTTGCCTATACCTTTCTAAAACACGCATATATTACTGATTACCTTTTAGTTAATCATTTTGTAAGCAAAAAAAGATTATTTCATAATCTCCGCATTTTCCTGCCTTTTTCTGCTAAAATGTTCCGGATTAGAGCAATTTTCACTATATGGCATTCCATTATTTGCCTACTTACGTCTATTCTAAGCAGGGAGTGTAAGTATCAACCACCCATGTTCATTGAGACAACTACCTATGTTTATTTTGCTAATAAACAATGTTTTACTATTGCCTACAACCATGAAGTACGTGCTTCATGGTTATGAGTCAGCAAATCCACAATTGTGGTTGCATGAAATAAAGCAATATACATGTAAGGCACATTGTATAAAAACAAATAGGAAAAGGGGTATTATGTTAACATTAGATGCTGTTACCCAGTAATAGCATTTGGGTAGACATAAAGAATACAAAAAAAGAAAACAGAAGAAATAAGAGAAATAGAACAAAATAACCAAGATGTTTAGCAAACAGATTTACAAGGAAAGGTGTAAACCATTTATCCAATATTCCAGTAGCTACATGATAAGTGGTTACACCTTAAACTTTAATAGAATTTACTTTCCTTTTTTGCGATGAACCGATGAATGATTTTTTTCCAAATCACTTATTATTGTCGCATCCATTACATTCGTGTATATTTGTGTGGTTTTCACGCTCTTATGTCCCAAAAGCTTCTGCACTGTTGTGATATTGACACCATTATAAATTAATAATGTGGCATTGGTATGTCGAGCAGTATGAAATGACACCTTTTTAGCCACTCCTGCTAACCGGGCAATTATTATTAATTCTTTATTCACATTTGAGTTATCTCTTAAATGGAAAAAGTCTTGTAGGTTTGCCTGATATTTATTCAAAATTAGAATTCCTTTTCCACTAAAAAGTAAATATAGTGGCAATCGAACTTCAGTACCTGTTTTAATAGATTTATATATCAGCCATGTCTCCTGATGCATCTCTACAATGTTATCGGGCTTCATATTTACAAAATCAGAATATCGCATACCAGCATAGCAACAGAACAAAAATGCATCTAATGTTTTCTGGTATTTCGTATAGCGTCCTTTCAATTGCAAGGTCTCTAACTTTTCCTATTCTTCCGGAGACAAATGTGTATGGCCGTTTTCTACAGTTTTAATTTTATATTTTCTGAAGGCATATTTTTGTATATCCATATATTCTTTATTAATGGCTACATTAATATGGCGTTTCAAGTGTTTCATGTGTTTGGCTATCGTATTGGTGTGATATCCTTTTGACTGCAGGAAGTATTCGAAAGAGGATACAAATTCAAAAGTTAGATCTGAAAATGTTACGTTTTTCTTAAAATCTTGTAAAAGAGCAAGCGTAGACAAATGATTGCGTTTAGTACTCTCTTTTAAGCCAGAAGTCATTACCTCTTGCTTAAAAAAAGGAATAAACGAAAATTTATCTTCCTGTTCTTGCTTTTCAGAAAGTACATCTTTTAGAACATCCAAATTAATAGTTTTACCCTGTTGCCAGAGTTCAAGTTCACGCTTTTCTATCATTGCGACAAATTCATAAATTAATCGATTTAAAGCGTCTGCATTAGGATGGTTTTTAACTAGTAGTTTCTTTGCATCCCACTGGTCGGGTCTTAAGTAGACTTTTGTCGAAAAATACTTCTTTTTCCTGTTCAGATAGGCCTCTACCTGCACCAGAGCCATACCTTTCTTGTTAAGGCTCTTTTTCCTGTTGTACACCAAACTGTAAATAATCTTGTTCATCATTAGTTGTTTTAGTTAATACTATGAACAAATAAGACGGGATAATGTGCTATAGAAGAACTAAATAAGGCTTAATATCTGCAAAACTATGCCCCAAAAGAGTTTTTCTATTTTGTATTTCCTTTATAAAAAAGGTAAATCTACGTAAAATGGCTTTCAATTTTATTCCTCCAACACGCATTATTAACACTTTTTGTTTAAAAGAGAAGGGGCATATTAAGGAATAACAGTCAAGAAGGGGCTTCATAGTGATAGCATTTAAATAGTCATTTAGGTTTTTTTAGTGCAAAAAAGCTGCTGTTAAGCATAAAAACAAGCATTCAGTTAACAAATTGATAGATTTACAAGGTTTTTTCAACAAAATAATTGTTCGTTTCAGTTTTATTAATATATTTGCATTTTGTTAGAGTAAAGAAACAATTAATGTAAAGTTAAACTTTAAGAGAGAATTTATGAAAAGAAAATTAATGCTGTTATTGGCCTGTCTTTTTGTTGGAATAGGCCTAGTAACTGCCCAAACTCAGACCATCACGGGTGTTGTGATTTCTGAAGAAGATGGGCAGCCAGTTATTGGAGCCTCTGTATTGGTAAAAGGTACTCAACTTGGTACTATTACCGGTGTAGATGGTGATTTTACTTTATCGAACGTACCAAGTTCTGCGAAGACTTTGCAGGTTTCGTACATTGGTATGCAGACGCAAGAAGTGGCAATTAAACCTAATTTAAAGATCGTATTAAAGGCAGATGCAGCCTTATTAGACGAGGTTGTTATTGTAGGATATGGTTCTAGTAAGAAGCTGGGGTCAGTTGTTGGTTCTGTTACAGCTGTAAGTGGTGAAAAACTGGAGAAAAAACCTGTTGCAAACATCGGGGATGCTTTGCAAGGACAAGTTGCAGGTTTGCAAGTATTTACCCCTAGCGGAGAACCTAGTGGAACGGTACAAATGCGCTTGCGTGGTGTTAGTTCTATTAATAGTAGTTCTGAACCATTATTTATATTGGATGGCTCTCCTATTTCTTCCGGTGCATTTACTGCATTAAATCCCAATGATATTGAAAGTATGACCGTATTGAAAGATGCATCTTCAACTGCCATTTACGGTTCACGTGCAGCAAACGGTGTTGTAATCTTAACTTCTAAAAGAGGAAAAAGAGGAGAAAAGGCCAAAATTACGATAAGTGCCCAATATGGTGTATCGAAAATGACTGGAGATAACATTACCATGATGAATGCCGAACAATGGCTAAACTTGCAGGAAGTACTTGACCCATCATTGAAAACAAATCAGTCTTTTCAAAGCGAAAAGGATTTCTATATTAAAAACGGAATTTCTACAGATTGGGCTGATGTATTCTTTGGGGGTACAGCACCTATGCAGCAATATGACTTGAGTATTTCCGGTGGAACGGAAAGTTTAAATTACTTCTTATCCTTCGGACATTATGATGCCGATGGTATAATGGATGATTCTAATTTACGCCGTGAGACACTGCGCTCAAACATCGAAACAAATATTACTAAATGGTTAAAGGCAGGGGTAAATTTAAATCTATCATATCAAAAGTATGCTACAGCCGCTTTTGGTACTACTGCTAATCAAGTATATAATAAAGCATATGCAGCCCGCGTTTATCGCCCGGACCAGAGCTACTATGAAGTTTTACGTGATGACAATGGAAATTTCATTGGTTATGGTGACCGCTTGGACTACTTCGATAAATTAAATTACTATAATCCATATTATTTATCAGAGATACAACCTGCTTCACGCGATATGGCACGTATCAATGGCAATACATTTATCAATATCAATCCAATCAAAGGATTGAATATTCGTGCAGCTCAAGCTGTTGAAGCTTTTGATTATCGATACTCTTATAAAGCTTTACCTATTGGCCCGTTTGAAGGTGCAGGTAGTGCAACAGAGTCTTTCCAACGCTATTACTCATTTACCTATACTAATACTGCAGAGTATAAATTTACAGCATGGAATAATCATAATTTCAGTGCCCTAATAGGACAAGAATCTATTATTACCAAAAACCAATCATTTACATCTGAGGTAGAGGGGTTAACTGATCCGCGTTTAATGCTATTAAGTGCAGCAAGTAATGCAACAATGCCTTCTCACTCAAAATATGATAAGATTTTTAATTCTTACTTTGCTACTTTCAGCTATAATTATGATGAAAAGTACTATTTAGACCTTACTTATCGTAGAGATGGTTCATCATTGTTTGGTTTGAATTCTCAATGGGGTAATTTCTGGTCTGCAGGTGCAATGTGGGATTTAAAGAAAGAAAATTTCCTGAGTGACATCTCTTGGTTGAATCAATTACAGTTAAAAGCTAGTTACGGTTCTGTAGGTAACTCTTCAGGTCTTGACCCTTATATGTCATTTGGTCTAATTGGAACAGGTCCATTATATGGTGGACAAAGTGGTACTGCAGTTGCCAATCCAGCCAACCCCGATTTGACTTGGGAAGTTGTTAAATCTACAAATGTCGGATTAAGTACTCGCCTGTTTGATCGTGTAAGTTTGGATATAGAATTCTATAACCGCATGACAGAAAATATGCTTATGGAAATCCCTTACTCTTTTACAACCGGTTTTGCATCGGGTTGGGGTAACGTAGCAAATATGCGTAACCGAGGAGTAGATATTACTGCAAATGTAGATGTATTAAGAGATGTGAACGGTTTTGACTGGACTATCTCAGCTAACGTGAACTATAACAAGAATGAAATTACTCAATTATTTAATGGACTGGACGAATATGTATTAGCAAATACCGGTCTGAAACTTGAGGTAGGCAAACCATACGGAGAATATTATTATACCAGATGGGCAGGTGTCGATCCACGAGATGGTTACAATACGTGGTATGATAAGAATGAGAATTTAACTAAAACTTATTCCGCAGATGATGCTGTCTTTTTAGGAAAGCAACGCTATGCTCCATGGTCAGGTGGTTTCGGTACTCGACTCGCTTGGAAAGGTATAACGGTCAGCGCTGATTTCTCATTTATGCTTGGACAGTACATGGTAAATAACGAACGCTGGTTTACAGAGAATCCACAAATGGCCAACAGCCGCAATCAAACCACTGAAATGTTGACTATGTGGCAAAAGCCCGGTGATATAACTAACATCTCAACTCCAGACTCCCCTATGCAGTTTGATTCTCATTTATTAGAGAATGCTTCATTTATGCGTCTGAAAAATTTAACAGTAAGTTATACTATGCCTCAACGTATAATGAAAAAGACTGGATTCATTGAAGATGCAAAAATATTCTTTGTAGGACGTAATTTATTAACTGTTACTAAATACAAAGGATTCGATCCGGAAATCAACAGTAATATGCAATTAGGAAACTATCCGAATACGAAGCAATTCTCATTCGGCCTTGAACTTACTTTCTAAACATTAACTACAAAAGAGATAAAAACAATGAAGAAAATATATATCATATTAGCAACATTGCTTGTTACAGGTCTCTCTTCCTGCGATATGGAAAAATACCCATACAGCTCAGTTGAAGAGTCTCAATACCTGGCAACAATGAACGACTTTACAAATGCACGTATCGGAATATATTCCTACTATCGTTCCATAACGACAGGTGGGTACATATTAACCCCTGAATTACAATGCGATGATTTCCATGCCACAGCTGGTTTTTCCAATTCATATGGTAATCAGTATCGCTGGGACTTCCAATCTTCAGACGGCAACGTAGAAGGTGTATGGCAAAATCATTATGCACACATTGCACGTTGTAACTACTTTATTGATGGTTACAATAAAGTGCTGGATGGTACTGTCACCGATTTGAGTGATGCAAATAAAGAACTTATTGCAGCTTATGCTGGTGAAGCATATTTCACAAGAGCTTATAACTACTTTCAATTAGTGGGGTATTTTTGCAAAGCTTACAACCCTGCAACTGCAGAAAGTGATTTAGGCTTACCCCTACAATTGGTCTATTCTCCGACATCAGATGCAAGTGCTTATCCGGGACGTTCTTCTTTGAAAGCAACCTATGAACAAATCCTCAGTGATTTGACAGAGGCTAAGAAACTTGTAAATGCAAGTAAAACAGTTACTCAAGCACAAAACGTTTTAAACTATATTTCGCAAGATATAGTAACAGCATTTCAAGCACGCGTTGCATTGCAAATGAAAGATTATACAACAGCTATCAGTAACTCGACTTCGCTGATCAATACAGGGAAATACCCTTTATTGAACTCGGAAGATGGAGGAGAAGCTTTCCGTAATATGTGGGTAAAAGATACTGGTTCTGAAGTAATTTGGCAAATTTACATGAGTGCAGATGAATTGGGAAGCGCCACAGGAACCAGTTTCTGGGGACAGTATAAAAAAGATGATCCTTCTTCACAAGTAATGGACTACATTCCTTCACAAAAGCTTATCGACCTTTATGAACAAGATCGTGATATTCGTTTTGCTGCTTATTTTGCTCCTTTCACATTAAAAGTTTCTACCGGTGCAACAGGAGATATTTACGTATTCGACAAATATCCTGGTAATCCGGATATTTATAATGTAGTAAGCGTTGACAATCATTATACTAATAAATCGAAGCCTTTCCGGATTTCAGAACAGTATCTGATTGCAGCTGAAGCCTATGTAGGTAACAACGACATCGTTAACGGAGCAAAGTATCTGAACTTACTAAGAGCTAGTCGCCTTGTAGATTATGTAGATGTTACTTATAATAGCCCGAACACTTTATTAGCTGATATCCAAGACGAACGTCACAAAGAATTAGTTGGCGAAGGTTTTCGTCTGACAGATTTGAAACGGTGGGGATTAGGAGTAAATCGTGAAGATGCAACTCAGGACGCAGCTTTGGTTTTATTGCCTGGTGGTACCAATACAACAGCTTTAACTAAAACAGCTGATGACTTCCGAATGGTATGGCCCATTCCTAAATCGGAAACAGACGTTAATCCGCAGATCAAAGGCCAACAAAATCCCGGATATTAATTTGTTGAATTCTTAACTTTTGAAATATGAAATATTTGAATATATATTTATTGGCTTTATTGACAATCTTTATTGTCGGATGTTCGGATGATGATCCAGCAATGAACAGTGCAAGTACGACAGTCTCATTTACACAATCAGAAGTGACGTTCAATGAGAATGCCGGTATAGTAAAAGTTCCTCTAACAATTGAGGGCGAACGAAATGGAATGATTAAAGTAACATTTAAAGTTGAAGATGGCAGTGCCATTGTAAACGAACATTATATTGTTACCACTACAACCGTTTATATTCCTACTGATGCCAATGATACTTTTGGTTGCGAGATTCGTTTATTAGATGATGGTATGACTGAGAATGATGACCGTAATCTGAAAGTAACTATTGAAAATGTAGAAGGTGCACAGACAGGAGCAACCTCTACATGCAATGTTATACTAAAAGATGTGGATAAGAATCCATATTTCAAACTGATGGGCACTTGGACATTTAATGCTGTAAAAGCAACAGACGGTAGTGCAGTTAGCTTTACTGTAACAATCTCTGATGGCGGAGATGAAGCAAACCTAGAAAAGAGTTATGTCTTCAATGGATTTACAGATGGAAAGGGATATGATGCAACCATACCTTGGACTGTAGATTATAATAAAGCTTCTGAAACACTTTCTGTAGTACAAGGACCGACTTATGCAAAATACAATTTTGGATTTGTGGGTGAAGTACGGGTATGTCCAATGGATCTTACTGCAGCATTATCCAAATCCCTAGAAGGAACTTGGAATGAAACATTCGACAGGATTGACTTTGATCCTAACGGAATTATCGGTGTAGGTGTATTCGACTCCGGAGAGTATGCAGGCTATTGGGCTGTATATGCAGAATGCTACATGGTCAAAAAATAAATTGTTCTTTGAATAATTGACTTTATGTATAGAAAAAGGCTATGCTACTTTTATGGCATAGCCTTTTCATCATTAATAAGATTGAAAATATGAAAAAAGCTATTATCATCCTTATTCTGGCTTTCCTGGTCTGTTCAGGACGGCTTTTTGCAGCTCCGCGCACTCCGCAGCAAGCATTAGAAGTTGCCCGCACATTTGTACGTTCTCATGTCAATATGAAACACATTGATACAAAGGAGTTAAGACTGACAAATGGACAAAACATACAGACACGAACTATGATTTATCCTGCTTATTATATCATCAATACAGGGAATGATAGTGGATTCGTCATCATTTCAGGGGATGATTGTGCACGGGAAGTACTAGCATATTCAGATAAAGGAAATCTGAATTATGAATATTTACCTGCCAACGTTAGGTATTGGTTGGATTTCTATACTGCTGAAATAAAACGAATGAATACAAACGGCAATTCTGTGAAGAACCCAACTGAAGTTCAAAATTCGGCAACAAGAGTAATTCCTCCAGTAGTCACACCTCTATTGGACAAAATAGAATGGGACCAAGGAAATCCTTATAATCTGGATTGTCCGGAAGAAAAAGGAGAACTCACTGTTACTGGCTGTGCTGCTACGGCACTTGCCATGGTAATGAAATATTATGAATATCCCAAACACGGAACAGGAAGTTACAGTTATACAACCGCAACTTTAAAAAAATCACTTTCCGTAAACTTTGAAGAGGCCAACTATAAATGGGATCTGATGCTGCCTCAATACACAAATGCGGCAACTGAAGAACAAAAGAAAGCTGTAGCCGAATTGATGCTCCACTGCGGCGTAGCTATGGATATGGATTATAACCTAAGTGCAGCTGGTGGTAGTGGAGCAGGCATATTCAAACAATATAATGCCCTGACGAAATTCTTCGGGTATAATCCTAATATATATTTTGAAGGACGTGATTATAATACTGAAGGACGCTGGAAAAATATGATTCAAAAAGAATTGATTGCCGGGCGCCCTGTTCTATACAGTGGACAAAGCACCGCAGGAGGTCATGCATTTGTATTGGATGGTTGTGATGAGAATGACATGTATCATTTTAACTGGGGATGGAGCGGATATGCAAATGGATATTATTCCTTAAGCTCCCTGAATCCAGGATCAGGCGGCACAGGAAGTGGAAGTGGCGCCTATAATGATATGCAATATATTATGCTCCTTGTACAACCGAAGACAACAGGAGAAGTTATTAGTGGCTTTACATTAGAGGGAAGCATGGATATTACACAAAAGCAATATGAAAGAAATGAAAGTATCAGTGCAAAGTTTACCAAAATATGGAACACTTCTACTCCTATGAGTGGGATTATCGGATTAGCTCTATATCAAGGAGATGAATTCATCACATTTCTTACAACACCCACTTCAATTTCCAACATTGACGTAGGAAGTGGTTGGAATAGTATTACATTCAGCGGCACAATTCCATCTACTGTACCTAACGGCAACTATCAACTTCATTTTGCCTCACAAAAAGATGGTGAAAAAGTACCAAGCATGTTACGTGGTCTTGAAGGTAAAAGCATCTGTTATAGTGTAGAGATTACTGCTAACAGTATTCTACTAAGCAGCATAGAAAACAATTCCGATTTGTATCAACTTGCTCCTGCAGAACTTATTGGTGAAGCTGTAGAGGGAAAAGATATATCTTTCAAAATACAAATCGAAAATAAAGGTTTAAAATATGAAGATGATTTTGCTATATATATACGTAAGAACGGAGCATTGCTCCCTTACACGCGCATCAGCGACTATACTGTAATACCAAGTAATACTTCCAGCACTATCACTATCACAGGAAACCCCGAATTACCAGCTGGAGAATACTATGCTATAGGAAGTTACCGTAAAGATGACACCTGGAAACAATTTACTAACAGTGAATTAAGACTGGTTTTCACAATTAAAGATGTAGAAACAGGTATTGGGCAAACCGAATCTTCTGAAGTGTTAAAGGTCATTCCTACAAATACAGGTTTGGAGATCACAAGTGAAAATTCCAACGAATTTATTGATATATTCTCCAGTCAGGGAGTTAAGATAACGAGCGTAAAAGGGACACAAATAACCGTTCCATTGTCACAAAGTGGACTATATATTATAAGACAAGATAAGAATAGTCTAAAAGTATTGTACAACCCAAAACATTAAATATCCGTACAAATAAAAAGGATGAATTCACTTGATCAATCAAGAATTCATCCTTTCTATTATATTATTATATAGTTAAACTTCCTTCTTTCAGAATATCCACCAATATCGGCTTTACCCCACTCACGAAACACTCCACAGCAATTACCATCAGAATAAGCCCCATCAAGCGCATCATCACATTATTTCCCGTTTCTCCTAAAACCTTTACCAGTCGCGTAGAGGCACGCAAGATGAAAAATGTAATCAAGTAGATAAAGGCGATCATACCAATCAGTACACCTTTCATTTGGATAGTATGGGCATCCTGCATCAACACAATGGCGTTTGCTATGGCACCGGGACCGCAAAGCATCGGTATCCCTAAAGGGGTGACGGAGATGTCATCGGCATAAGTTTTAATCTCTTCATCTTTCAATTTCATTTGTGTATAACGTGCCTGCAACATATCAAAACCGATTTTAAAGATGATGACACCACCTGCTATACGAAAACCGTTTGTAGAGATCCCAAAGAACTTGAACAGGAACTGACCTGCAAAGGTAAAGACCATAATCGTGATGAAAGCTACTAATGTAGCACGAGACACTACAGACTGTCGCTCCTTATCCGTCATTCCATGGGTCATAGTCAGAAAGACGGGCATAGTCCCGAGAGGATTTGTCAACGTAAAGAAAGAAGTGAAACAAAGCAAAGCGAAAGGTAAAATAGTATCCATAGCTGCAAATTATGTGTTTACGCTGACAAAATTACAACTAATCCCTCAATGTCACAACAATTGGAGCAACTCTTTCAAATCTGTAATCTGATAAGTAGGCTTAAATGGAAACTCGGTACGTCCCGTTACATTATAGAACACCTGATGCATGCCTACACCCTGAGCACCCGTTATATCATTTTCCCAGCTGTCACCTACCATCAACGATTCACGCAGTTCAGACTGAGTAGCCGACATGGCAAAATGGAAAATCTCAGGCCATGGCTTTAGGACACCAATATCATCTGATAGAACTACTTTCTTGAAGTAATGGTCAATTCCGGCAGAACGCATTTTGTGGCATTGCAGTTCCTGAAATCCATTGGAAAGGATATAAAGATTATATTTAGGTGCCAAATATTCCAGCACTTCCTGCGCATGGGGCATCAATCTGCTTTTTGTAGGAATAACCGCAAAAAAGTCATCAGAAAAAGCTTTCGCTAAAGCCGTATCCCCCTCTCCTACTGCCTCCAGCGGATAGAGAAAACGTTGACGATTCAATTCTTCTTTTGTCACTTTTCCATCTGCATATTCTGCCCACAATTCGATATTACGCCTCTCATAGAGTTCATAGAAATGTTCAAAAGACCGAAAATAGCGATCATATTCATATTTGCGATACATTTCCTCAAATGTATCACGGGCATTAAAAGAAAAGGCCCAGAGAGTATCATCCAGGTCGAAAAAAATATTCTTGTACTGCATATAAAAAGAAAATGGCAGGGATAACCTTTCCCCGCCATTCTTATAATTTAATTAAGTTATTTTACTTGGATAACCAGGTATCTGGATACGTTCCAGAAATCTTTCGGATTCGTAATCTTCAGAACGAGCTGATCTTTATCATCTTTCTCCAAAGCATAAGAACCTGCCGGATGAGTAGTCAAGACATCTGCACTCTTGGAATACAACTTAATTTCTTTCGTTGTACGAATATCAACCTGAGTAAAGTAATCCTTATTGATGTCACCATCCTTAAGCACTTGCTTTTTCTGGAAGAGACCGGTATTTGTCAGAATATTCTGATCCTTCAGTTCTTTCTTTGTTCCGAAAACAAACCAAGCTGTGTTCAGTGCCTTATCTTGCTCAGCTACGGTTTTGGCTTTCGCTTCATTTTCGGCAGTAAGCACTTCTTTGTCAGTTGACAGGCCAGTCACAGCTGCATCCAGTTCCTGAATACGAATATTCTTAGAGGCAAGTTCAGCCTGCAATTCCTCGATACGCTGGGTTTTGGTTACCAATTCCTGGGTCAGAGATTCTACAGCTTTCTTCAACTGGGTAGAGTTATTCTTGCTACTTTTCAGCATAGCTTCCAGTTTAGCGATCTGCTCTTTGTTTTCTTGCATTTGTTTCTGGATAAATTCAATATCAGTGGCTATTTGCTGCTTAGCTGATAAAGAACCTTCTGAAACCGCACCACGCTGCAAGTCTACGCGGCTTTCGGCGGCATTGATTTGGCGGAAGCCTTCAGAGATATCATTGAAAGTACCCATCATTTCATCCAGTTCAGCATTACGCTGGGTAAGTTCCATCAAAAGAGAATCATTTTCAGCTTTCAGTTGGTCTTTACTTCCACCTGACAAGCCATCGCACGATGCCATAACGGCCGCACATACAATTAAAACTGCTAACTTTTTCATACGCTTTTGTTTTACGTTGGTTAATGAAGTTATTTAATCGTCTATTCCTGCTACTACTATTACTATTTCTCCACGCGGATCATTAGCTGTGAAATGCTCAATCAATTCAGTCAGACTGCCACGCACCGTTTCTTCGTGCATCTTCGAGATCTCCCGGGATACAGATGCCTGACGTTCCGCACCGAAATGCTCTGCAAACTGAGCCAACGCTTTCACCAGACGGTGGGGAGACTCATAAAACACCATGGTACGGCGTTCCTCTGCCAATATCTTCAGACGTGTCATGCGTCCTTTCTTCTGCGGAAGAAAACCTTCGAAACAGAATTTTTCATTCGGCAAACCCGAAGCAACCAAAGCCGGCACAAGAGCTGTAGCCCCCGGCAAACATTGTACTTCAATACCATTGCGAACACACTCACGCACTACCAGAAAGCCCGGATCAGAAATTCCCGGTGTACCTGCGTCCGATATTAACGCAACAGTTTCACCTGCCTTTATTCTATTAACAACACTTTCCACCATTTTATGTTCATTAAACTTATGATGGGATTGCATTGCGTTCTTTATTTCAAAATGCTTCAGTAAGATTCCGGAAGTGCGCGTATCTTCGGCAAGAATCAAATCCGCCTCTTTCAAAATACGAATAGCCCGGAATGTCATATCTTCCAAATTTCCTACCGGAGTAGGCACTACATAAAGTTTTCCCATATCCGTAACTGCTTTAACTAAAGTATTTCTTAAGAAGTTCTATAAAATCAACCACCGTTTCATTCTCTTCATCAGGATTAACGGTAGAAGAAAAGAGTTCCAATGCCTTTTCCAATGAAGGAGCAGCACCCAACTGGCGTATCACTTCATTCATACGGGCGGTATCACCACCAAAAATCTCGCGGGCAAAGCGAAATGAGTCATTCAGACTGATAGCATGCCGCAGATCAGTAGCCGGTTTTATCCGTTCTGCTAAAATAGGCGATGCAGAAGATATTATTGCGGACGGTTCAGACTCGGGTTTGGATTCGGACTCAGGCTTGGGAGATACGACCTCTACCGGCTTGGTGATTTCAACAACGAGCGGTTCTACAGGAGTCGGCTTTACCGGTTCAGGAGCAACGACCGGCTCGGAAATAACCACTGAAGCGACAGGAGCTTCAGGAATAACAACTACCTCTACGGGAGTTTCGTCCAGCTGTTTCTGCAAAGCATCCAGTCGCGCACGCATCTGCTGTATATTCCGTTTAGCTACCACCTTCAATGTAGGATTGGCGTCTGTTGCAAGAACTTTCATTAAATATTTCAGTTCCTGAATATCCAGTTCTATGTCGTCCAATAATGTCTGCATTTCCTTTCGCATCACAAATGTTAATGCCGCAAATGTAGAAATAAATAATGAAAAAATATCGGAAAGCCATTAAAAGTGTTATTTTTGCGGCTAAAATAAACATTTTAAAACAATGGTATTATTCTCGGAAGACCATATACAGGAAACCAATCGTAGAGGAAGAATTGAAGTTATATGCGGCTCAATGTTCTCCGGTAAGACAGAAGAACTGATCCGCCGTCTGAAGCGCGCTAAATTCGCCAAACAGCGTGTAGAAATATTCAAACCTGCCATTGACACACGCTATTCGGAAGAAGAGGTCGTATCTCACGACAGCCATTCCATTGCCTCTACACCGATTGATTCATCGGCAAGTATCCTGCTGTTCACTTCAGAAATCGATGTAGTAGGTATCGACGAAGCACAATTCTTTGATAATGGTCTGATTGATGTATGTAATGAACTTGCCAATAATGGCATACGTGTTATTGTAGCAGGTCTGGATATGGACTTCCGCGGTTTTCCCTTCGGCCCTATGCCCGGACTTTGTGCCATTGCCGATGAAGTATCCAAGGTCCACGCTATTTGTGTGAAGTGCGGACAATTAGCCTCCTTCTCACACCGCACTGTCAAGAACGACAAACAAGTCCTCTTGGGAGAAACAGCTGAATACGAACCCCTCTGTCGGGAATGTTATCTGCGGGCAATAAAGGGAGACCGGACTGCCGCCGGTGAATAAACTATAAAAAAGCAAAAGCCTTATGGAGCGTAAGAAAATTACATTCGACAGCTTTATCCGTGCTGTCATTCTCGGTGCTATCATCATTGGGGTATTAATGCTCCTGAAGCGATTGAGCGGCGTATTGCTTCCGTTCTTCCTTGCCTGGCTTATTGCTTATCTGATATACCCATTAGTAAGCTTCTTCCAGCATAAGCTACGGCTAAAAAACAGAATAATATCTATCTTTTGCGCCTTGCTTACTCTCACTGTTATAGGAAGCGTTGCGTTCTATCTGCTTGTGCCGCCCATGATTCAGGAATTCCTGCGGGTAAAGGATTTATTGATAGAATACTTCAGCACCACTCATACAGCAAGCAATGTCCCCACTACCCTCTCCGAATTTATCCGGCAAAATATTGACCTGCACATCTTAGAGCAAATGTTCAGCCAGGAGAATATATTGGATGCCCTTAAAGTAACCGTTCCCAAGTTATGGTCGCTTATATCGGAGTCTATCAACCTCTTATTCGGGTTCTTCACCGTCTTCCTTATCCTATTATATATAGTATTTATTCTGCTTGATTACGAAAGCATTTCCGAAGGCTGGGCACACCTGATGCCAAAGAAATATCGGAAAACAGTAACCGGCATACTGAATGATGTAAAAGACGGCATGAACAGATATTTCCGCGGACAGGCATTAGTAGCTTTGTGCGTAGGCATTCTATTCAGCATTGGCTTTCTGATTATTGATTTCCCGCTAGCCATTGGTTTGGGATTATTCATCGGTGCACTGAATATGGTGCCCTACCTACAAATCATTGGTTTTGTCCCCACCATCATGCTTGCCATTCTGAAAGCTGCGGATACCGGTGATAATTTCTGGATCATCATAGCTTCGGCTGCCGCTGTATTCATAGTGGTACAAATCATACAAGATGGCTATCTCGTTCCTCGCATCATGGGAAAGATTACCGGTTTGAACCCAGCCATCATCCTGCTCTCTCTATCTATTTGGGGATCGTTAATGGGAATGTTGGGTATGATTATAGCTTTGCCGCTGACCACTCTAATGCTCTCCTATTATCAACGATACATCATTAATCAAGAAAATATTTATAAGACAGAAACCACTGAGGATCAACCAGTAGAAGGTATAGAAGAAAAATAATGCAAACTTTTTTCCTCATATTCCTTGCAAATTAAATAAAAGTACCTATCTTTGCACCCGCTTAACAGCAATAAAGGTTTGATTCGCTAGCTCAGCAGGTAGAGCACAACACTTTTAATGTTGGGGTCCTGGGTTCGAGCCCCAGGCGGATCACATAGGAACAAAGCCAAACGGCGACAAAAAAGAGACAAGTCCTACAATATCAACGTATTGTAGGACTTTTTTTTATGTTTTAGTCTTGCCTGAAAGACAGAAAAGGGTCACGAAAAGACACACTTTAGTATCCAATTCGTACCCCCTACCCCCAAAAAACGATTAGGGGGTACGATTGTCGGAAAATGGCTTACTTTTGGCGTGATTTGTCCACCCTCTATTTATCTCATATTCAGTGATTAAAATTAGTTTTGCAATCTAAAAGAAATGAGATTATGAAGAATGAAAAATGTACGTTCAGTGTACTGTTCTACCTGAAGAAAGACAAGATGAAAAAGAATGGTTTAGTACCCATTCATGCCCGTATCACGATTAACGGCAAACAAACCCAGTTCAACACCAAGTTAGAAGTCCAAGAAGCCAACTGGAAATCCGGTAGAGCCGTAGGTAAATCAATGGAGATACAACGGCTTAATTCCATGCTGGACGATATTAAAGCCACCATCCATTCACATTTCCACAATCAGTTAATGCGGGATGGCTATGTTACCCCCGAAAGTGTGAAAAATGCCCTGTTAGGAAAAGAGGAAGAAGCAAACACTATTCTAACGTTCTTTAAACAGCACAATGAACAATACAAGAAAAAGGTAGAAGCAGGAGAAGCAACCTCAAAAACATACAGCAGGTATGAATTGACTATGCTACGAATAGCTGATTTTTTAAAGGATGAATACCGGGTATCTGATATGCCTATCCGTCAAATCAGCAAGGTGTTTATTGAGAACTTCTACCTATATATAATAAAGAACCACGACTGTTCCCCCAATACGGCGATGAAATTCATCCAGCGTTTCCGAACGGTGATAAACTTCGCACAAGGAACGGGATTGATTACTACCGACCCATTCGCCAACTACAAGCTAAAATTCGAGTATATAGAAAGAGGGTATCTTGACAAGGATGAGATAAGCAGGATATGTAATAAGGATTTCGCATCTAAACGATTGGAACAAGTACGGGATATTTTCATTTTTAGCTGCTATACCGGGCTCTCGTACGTGGATATATGCGAATTAACCCGCAATGATATAAGGTTGGCGTTTGACGATAATCTATGGATTATAAAGAAACGCCACAAAACCAAAGTGACATCCAACATACGTTTACTGGATATTCCCAAAGCGATTTTAAATAAGTATGAGGGAAAACTAAAGGGTGATATGCTGTTACCCGTTATCAGCAATCAAAAGATGAATGATTATTTGAAAGAAATTGCCATAGTATGCGGAATTGACAAAAACGTGACCTTTCACCTCGCAAGGCACACGTTCGCAACAACCGTCACGCTGGCAAATGGCGTACCCATAGAGAGTGTTTCAAAGATGTTAGGTCACAAAGATATTCGGACAACTCAAATCTATGCAAAGGTCGTAGATACAAAATTGAGTAATGATATGGATATGCTGGCACAGAAACTTAACACTCAACAAACAGCTATCTAAGCTGCCGGGACTTATCACAGCCTGCGATAAGTCCCAAATATCATTTCATATAACAATCTAAAATATCAAATTATGGACTTACAAATCATCCAAAGCAAGATTTATGAAATCAGAGGTTGCCGGGTCATGCTCGACAGTGACCTTGCATCGCTCTATCAAGTGGAAACAAAAGCACTGAAACAAGCCGTCAAACGTAATTTAGACCGCTTTCCATCCGACTTTATGTTTCAGCTAACTAAGGAGGAAGCAGAATTACTAAAATCACAGATTATTGCCTTAGAGAAAGGGACAGACGGTGATACCAACTTGAGGTCACAAACTGTGACCTCAAGTTGGGGTGGCTCTCGTTATCAGAACTTCGTGTTTACTGAACAGGGTGTGGCGATGATCTCGTCTGTATTAAGGAGTGATACAGCCGTCAAAGTGAATATATCCATCATGCGTGCTTTCGTTCTTATGCGCCAAATGTCCATTGGTTACGAGGAACTTTTGAAGCGCATTGAGGAACTGGAACAAAGCACAGACGCACAATTCAGTGAAGTGTACCAAGCACTGACACAGTTATTGAGCAAGCCCGAACCGAAGCCACGCAAGCCAATCGGATATAGAACGTATGATGAATAGCAGCCTAAGGTATTGAGTTGTCTAAGGGGTATCACCAATGATACCTCTTTTTTAGTTCCCTAAAGTAATGTATCTCAATCACAAATTTTAGCAAAGTTACAGCCCGGCGGGGACAAATACCAAATCCGAGCCGTCCCGGTTTTTCTAAAAAATCTCCAACCTACGGATAGTATTTTTTGAAAAGATTAGGTTGAAGTCCCCACCAAACTGTGGGTGTCCGGCAAAATTTCTTATTGTTTAATTTAAAATTCAGTAATCATGAAAACTACAGAATTTACCATGCCGGAAATCACTATTTCCTATAAAGACAATGTAAAAGCATCCGAAAGAGTAAAGATGCTATCCTCTCAAACTTCATATTCTTACCTCAAACCGTTCTATACGGAATGTATGGAGCATCACGAAGAAAGCTATGTACTATTTCTGAACCGTGCTAATAAGGCTTTAGGCGTTTCCCTTATCTCTAAAGGTGGTATGGCAGAAACAGTAATGGACGTGAAAATCATCCTGCAAACAGCCTTGAAAGCTCATGCTTCGGGGATTATCCTTTCTCATAACCACCCATCGGGCAACCTGCATCCGAGTGAACCGGATAAAAGAATAACTTCCAAAATAAAGGAAGCCTGTAAACTCTTAGACTTAAATCTGTTAGACCATATTATCGTAACGGAAGAAAGCTATTACAGCTTTGCGGATGAGGGGCTTATCTAAGCCCTTTTTTTGCTCTCTCAATACCAAGTACAAAAAGCCTGATGGCTTTTGCTTCTATCCTCTGAAAAAGTGAAAAATTTCTCCTAAAACTGATTGGAACATTGTCAAAGGTATATCCGTGCCTGTTACTGTTCAAATTATTTTTTTTTAAATCTCCACACCCACCGATAGTATTAAAATAAGCCCACCGAACAATCGGCAGGCTTTTCAAATTTAGAAGCTTTTTCAGTTTATACTAGCTTGCTCTTGAACTAACTGTATAATTTCTTAGCATTAACACTTAATGAATAGGCATAAGGATTTGTGTGCTTATCTCTATTTATTAATCCTTTTTTTAGATCTAGCATTCGACAACGGTTAGCAACTGATTGCGAAGACATATCTAACTCCTCTGCAATATCTTTAGCGATAACAGCGTCTTCTCTTTTAGACAGTTCCATAATAATCTCAACCTCTGCTGGCATTAACAAAATATCGCTACTTATTTTCTTCAAATCATCTCTTATTTTATCTGCAATAGATTCTATGATAACAGTAGATTGGCATTTATTGCATTTAAAATTAGCAAATTCTAAATGAGGAAGTTGGTCTTGTGTAAACATCTGTCTACACTCTTCATTAGTACAATGTATAGATTGGCTTGAAGATAAAAAATCCCTCAATATATTATTAAAGCTAAAAGGTCGTTCTATGAAATACTTTCTATACTTTGCGCCTTTGGGTTTCCCCCATAACAAGTTATGCTTTTTAGCTAAACCATAATTTAAACAAAAAATGGAAGAGGATTGACCATCCTTATCGCTCATTTCGACATATTTAGAAATGAAAAAATTCAACTCTAAAGTTGACAAAAAACTTTCAAATGCAGTAGCTATATGAAAATGACTAGCATATGGAGACGATTGTATATATGTTTCTCCTGCATAAGCCCCTGTAGCTATTTTTCTTTTATTATCAATCAATTTATCTATGACCTTTTCTAATAGATCTTTTAACTGCAATTGATCTATTTTCTCATCTAAAGAAAGTAAAGAGTATGTAATTTTTAGAAAGAACGGTTCTATTTTCTCCTCATAATACCGTTGAGATGCAGCCTCTATATCAGATCTTGATATAGGCTTATTGTATATGATTCTACTTTGATAGCAGTAAGAAAGTAAATAACCTATAACTCTAGGCACATTCATCGAAGCCTGAAAAATAAGCTCGTAATATTCATTTAAAGTATTCCTTGTTAAATCAAAAAAGAGTGATGGATCCTCTTTTGTGAAATGCTCAATACGCTTTTCTATCAGTCGTTTTGTAAAATCAATAGCCCCTTCTTCCATCCTATTTCTATCAAATTCCGAATATAGATTGTAAAAATCCAAATTTATAATATCAACTTTACCTAAATCAATTTTTCCGTAATATATTCGATTGGGATATGCAGCTATTTTAAACTTTATAAATTCGTCTGACCAGTTATTCAAAGGAGCTAATATCACATCAACAAAAGTTTTTATTGCATAATCATCTATTTCAGAAAAGTCATCAAGCAATATAACAATATGTTTAACCTGTATGTGTTTCAATATTTCTTTTAAATCCTCTATATATGATTTTATTTGGAATATTTGTAGAAAAACAGAAGAAAAGCTATCTTCAACTTCTATAGATATGGTTTCGCCCTTATTTTTTGCTTCTTTATCTCCAACAACCAAAGATGCAGAAATTGTCTCATGCAATCCAAATTGCAAATTATTGCTACATTCATTAGACGTTGATACATTATTTTCCTTAAATGACTTTTCCTTTTGAACTATGTTTTTAACAACAGGAATTTCTATCTCTTTTAAAATCTCATTATCCTCAATTTTTCTTACTAATTCCTCTAGTTTAATTTTCACCTGTCTAGAAGCTGTTTTATCAAAAATGCTATTCTTTATTTTATCAAACCAGTTATCATACTTGATATGGATTTCTTTGGCTATACTTTTCAATGTACTTTGGAGAAAACTTCTTTCAATAAGGTACTTTTTTAAAGCTTTTGGAGGAATATATTCAGATAAATAATCTAAATTTAAATAATCTGTTTGCGCAGATTCATATATTGTCTTTACATCAATATAGCATGGTAAGTAAGCATCTTTCTTTCGTAGTTCTTGTTCTATACGCAAAAATATAGTAGATTTTCCAGTGCCTTTTCTACCTATCAAAAATGTAGTATTATCTTTGATGCTTTTTTTAAGAATATGTTCACTAGGTAATAAGTCAGTATATAGTTTTTCAAGAAGGTTTCGCCCTCTATCGTCAACTAAATCTGCACGTCTATATTTTTTCAACGATTCAATCGCATTAAAAAAATTATCTTTTTGTTTCTGATTGTACATAAATCACAGTTTTTTAAGATTATTTCTAAGTATCGACAAAAATAATATAAATTCTGATATTCTAACTCCTTTATTGGAATCATTATGCACTATGACACAACCATATGACAATAATTTAAAGAAAATCAAAAGAAAAACAAGTGTTGTACTTCGAAATATGTGAAATACTATTTCTCATATTACTAAAGGAGTATTACTAACATAGTAATGCGCATAAAGATCATCCTGCAAGCAGCCCTGAAAGTTCATGTTTCGGGGATTATCCTCACACATAACCACCCATCGGGCAACCTACATCCGAGCGAAGCGGATAAAAAAAGAACTTTCAAAATAAAGGAAGCCTGCAAACACTTAGACTTAAATCTGTTAGACCATATCATAATAACGGAATAACTCTATTACAGTTTTGCAGACGAGGAACTTATTTAAGTCCTTTTTTTTATTCTCTCTATATTCTTAAATAATCAAAGAAAGCCTGATGGCTTCGGTTCTATTCCTCTCAAATAAGAGAAAAATTTCTCCTAAAACTGATTGGAACATTGTCAAAGGTATATCCGTGCCTGTTACTGTTCAAATTATTTTTTAGAAATCTCCACACCTACGGGTAGTATTTCATAAATAATAATTTGTCCTGTACCAGTCCCGAACCTTTGAAAAGACAATGTTCCCATTCAGTTAAAGGAAAAATTTATGTGGTGGGCGACAAGCGATGTGAACAATTAAAATTCAAAAGTCATGGAAGCAGTAACATTATCAGAAGCACAGATTTATGTAGGTACTTATGCCAAGTATAACAACGGTTCGATTTTCGGCAAGAGGTTTGACCTGTCCGATTATTCGGACAAAGACGAGTTTATAGAAGCCTGTCAGGAGCTACACGGGGACGAGGAAGACCCGGAACTGATGTTTCAAGATTACCAAAATATCCCCGAAGCATTTATTTCAGAAAGCTGGCTATCGGAAAAATTCTTTGAGGTACGGGACACTATCGAGGAGCTAAGCGAGACGGAGCAGGAAGCCTTCTTCGTATGGTGCGACCATAAGAGCCACGATATTAGCGAAGAAGATGTGGACGACCTTATTTCTTCTTTCAGAAATGAATATGTAGGAGAATATAAAGACGAAGAAGATTACGCCTATGAAATTGTAGAGCAATGTTATGACCTGCCGGAGTTCGCAAAGACCTACTTTGATTATTCGGCTTTTGCCCGTGACCTGTTCATGACTGATAACTGGATGGAGAGCGGTTATGTTTTCCGCACTGTCTGATTGATTACTAACCGGGTGGAGCAATCCACCCACAACACACCAAGAAATGAAGATATACAAGAACATTATTATCATTTTGCGATGGGCTATACTTGCTTTTATCATTTATCAGGTAGTCACCAGCACCGCCGGGACATGGATAACTTTAATTATCGGCTTTTTTATCATCCAGTTTATTATCCGGCTGTTTATCTCTGCCGTTTACCTGTGTTGTATGGCACTTGTATTCATTGTGTTGCTTTCGCTTTTGATTATCTGATAACTCAATATAAATTATTACATTATGGAAAGTTTAAACAAAAACGGGGTAAGTATTACCCAAACACCGGGAGAAGAAAAGTATCTGCAATGCTGTTTAGGAGCGTTCAGGGGACAGATTTATTATCAGTATGATTATCGCCATTTTAACAGCAATCTGTTTTCTACTTTGGCTAAAACGCTTGAAGAATGTCGCCGACGACGGGATGAATGGCTGAAAACTCAAAAGTAAAAAGGAAATCCGGCAGGAGAAATCCAGCCGGACTACTTTCTTTCATGAGCCTATACGGGAAAGAAAGTAGCAAAGAAACCTACACAATCTCTGATATTTCTTTTGCAAGTTGAATCGGCAAGTTTTTGGAATCAAAATTTATTCTTCCTAATTCAATTTTAGGAATTGTAATACATAAATTATCTTGATTGTACTTTTGAGATAGCTGAATCAATCTATTTGCAGGAATAAAAAACTCATCAGTTCCCATTTGTATTGTTTTTCTAAATACTTGCCATATTAAACGATATACCTTAAAAATATAAAGGGATATATCAAAAGGTTCCTTTTCCAATTCAATTTCTCCTTTGATTCTTGCATTAAAGACTCCTGATGACAATAATTTATCTTTTGACACTAGGGTTTGCACTTCATACCAATTATCTTTATTTGATGGAGAGAAAGTATAATTCACAAATGAAACATATTCGATTGGATACCCAATATGTACAGCATAATCCCTTAATTTAATAAGAAATCTATATGAGAAATTATTATCAAATAGTTCTGATAATAATGTTTTAAACTCTTTTGATTGTTCAGACGAATCTCCAAATATCTTTTTTATTTTGCTTTCGCAATGTTCTACGAATGACTTGAATGAAGATATAAAATTAATCAAACAACGATTTAATTCAACAAACGCTTCTTCTTTATTGGAAAATCCACTCAAAGTAGCCCCCTTAATTCAGAGCAATTTGACCCCTGTT
>OGOK01000456.1_pt1 | contig 36901 bp, 48 predicted proteins | sample 1552661 | NCBI WGS metagenome assembly OGOK01 (sample SAMEA2580172, study PRJEB22360) | human gut metagenome | biome: human gut; feature: human-associated habitat; material: faeces | place: Denmark | collected 2008/2010
CTCGGCCTCACACGGCGGGCCCGCAGCCGTCCAGCCCGTCCGAGCCGAAGATGACGCCCGGGCGCTTGCGCACACGGTCCGCGCCCTTGAGGGACGAGATGCTCTCGTTGCCGTAATTCGTTTTTTTTGCTTCTGCCATTGGGGTTTCTCCATTTCGCCGAAATTTACGATTCTGATCTTCAAACACAAAACTTAGTACATTATACGATTTTTTGACCACAATGGCAAGTGGCCGCGGCAGATTTTTGCCTTTGGCGGGAAAATGCAGAAATTCGTGGGAATTTCTGCGCCAATTATGCCGAAAGACGTCGAGCATAACAAAGCGTTAACCGACGGGAACGCACTGGAGCAACAAAGTTATTCACAGTTTCCACAGAGTTTTCCACATCGTTATGTCAACAGAATAACCGCGGATAAACCATGAATGGACACGCTTCCGCCTCCTCCGCGCGGTGAAAGAGGGAGAAAGCAAATTTCGTCAATTTGCCCCCTTGACGAAATGGCGCGGACGTGTGCGAAAAAAGAGAGCGCCGCGGCGCTCCTTTTTTTCTCACAGCAGCATCAGAACAACGCCGTACACGACGCTTGCGAGCGTGCCGAACACGATGACCGGCCCCGCGACGACGAACATCTTTGACGCCATGCCGGTGATGAAGCCCTCTGGTTGTGTCAAGATAGACATACAGTTTTTTCGGAATTTTTTCAGCTGCCTCCAAAGTGGGGGGCGCTTATTGTTTTAGCTTGCCGTTACAAATTCAAACCCGCTCGAAGTACGCATATCTATCTCAATCTCTCCTGAAGGGTACACACGAACCCGCTCTACAAAATTTCTAATTATTTCCGGATCATAATCTTTAAGCAGGATGATCTGATCTGCTGTTCTTTTTCCCGCCGCAAGATTACCTCGAGACTCATATTGCTCTACCAGAAGCCGCTCAATCTCTTCAGCTCTACTTGAGAGTCTTGCCAGCTTCTCTGAATCTGTCTTCTGGATATCAGCAAATTTCTCCCTGCTTATGCGACCCGCTCGGTATTGCTCATATAGTTCAGCCTTTCTACTTTGGAGCCGTCTTGTCATATTGGTGTTAGCATCAAGCTCCGTTTGAATACTTGAAAGCTTTTTGTCAATGCATGCCTGCATCAAACAATGCTGCTCAAGGAAGCTCCTACTTTGTTCCCGCAGCATCTGAAGAACAGCTTGCTCAATTTGGGTCTGATTGACAAAGAGACCCGCACACTCAGCACCCTTAATACTGTCATTTTTCGGGCAAACAAGGTGTGGTTCTTTTGCTGGATTCTTTCGGAGCTTCCTCCCGCAGCAGCCACAAACAAACAGATTGTTGGCTCGGTTTCCGGCAGTATTCTTGTTAACATTCCGAATACGCCCTTGGAGCGCATTCTGTGCCGTTCGGAACAACTCCTCCGAAATGATTGCTTCATGTGTACCTGGCACTATGACCCATTGATCTCGGGGCAATGATCGCATCTTAGGCTTTCCTACTTCTTCTGTCTCTCGAGTATTGGTAATCATCTTACCGGTATAGCGTTCATCAGTCAAAATCTTTCGAACAGCCCCCTTGAGCCAGATTCCAGTCTCTTCCTTGACCACCCCATTATAAAACCCGCCATTTCGCCGTTTATGCTCTAACGGGGATGGAATGCCCATATCATTCAGCATTTGAGCGATCTCGCTCGTGGTCATGCCTGCAACGCAGGACTCGAAAATCATGACAATGATGTCACGAACCTGCTCATCTACGATCAATCTCTTTTTGTTATGAGGATGGACTTGGTAGCCATAGAAGCCGTTTCCTCCCCAGTATTCACCACGCAGATTGCGGGTACGAAAAGCTGAGCGCACCTTGGTTGATAGATCTCGGCTATACATATTATTGATGAGATTGCGGAGGGCTAACTCAAGTCCGCCCGTGACACCTAAGTAGTCATCACTATCAAAGGCATCATTGATAGAGATAAAGCGGACCCCATAAAGAGGCAGGATCAGTTCGAGGTAGTTTCCCATCTCAAGAAAGTTTCTTCCGAAACGAGATAGGTCCTTCACCATAATGCAATGAATTTCCTGATTGCGAGCCATCTCAATTAGCTCATCGAACTTTGGCCTGTCAAAATGTGTTCCCGTGACACCGTCATCGCAGAACACGATCACTTTATAACCATGGAGCGATTCATGTGTATCATAGTAATCCTGGAGTAACCGCCTTTGGTTGAAAACACTGTTACTCTCATTCTTCAATGCGTTTGTTTTGAGATCTCGGTCTTCACTCGACAAACGAATATAAAACGCCAGCACCTTATCCGGCATATCTCTCCGCCTCCTTTCCTCGGGTCGCAGCGACATAGAGAACCTGTTCAATCTCATCACGATGGCGGAATGCCACTTCAACATGGCCATCGTTAAACAAGGTAAGCGTCTCAATGAAGGCTGCTGCCATTTCAGCGTCAAGGGACTCCTGATCCTTATACTTTTCAATCAACAGTGCCCACTGCATTTTGCTGCCAAATCCCACTGAGTACTTTTCCTTTTCCTTCTCCAATTCAGCAATAAAGATCCTCAAATCATCCGCCCTCCTAGAGTAGTCCTCGCTCAGATCTGTGTAATCTTGATGGCTCAGAAGCCCATCTGCAAAATCGCCATACAGGGCTGCCTTCAGCTGATTGAACTTTTCAATTTTTCTCTTTGCATCATCAATCTGGGTTTCATATATCTGATAGCGGGTCTGCGAAGAAGGCGTAGCATTCAAGTTGGCAATCAGTCTCTGGGCATCGGAGAATGCTCTTATCTGAGTTTGGATAAGCCGCAGGGCAAGGGACTCTACATCCTCCTGTTTGACCGCTTTCTTGGAACAAATGGTGGCATTGTAATTCTCATGGAGAGTGCAATAATAGTAATAACCGCGATTAGATTTACTGCGCAAGTACATACTGCGACCACATTCTCCGCAACGAAGAATTCCTTTGAACATACTTCTTCGTTTACTCTTGGAATCGTAGATAGTCGCAAGGCCCTGTTCACTTTGCCTAGCCGAGAGGATGTCCTGAACCTTATCAAAAAGCTCTTTGGAAACAATGGGTTCATGCATACCTTTATTGATAATCCATTCCTCTTCGGGCGTTTTAACTGTAGTCTTTGTCCCCCGCTCGCACAACTGGCTTCTGTACTTTCCGGACACAATCCAACCAAGATAGACCGGATCGACAAGAATTTTCTTGATCGTTTGCAGATACCAGATGGCATTTTTGAACTTCTCCGTCTTCCGCAAACCAATATCGTACAGATAGCGTCCGGGACTGGGCACCCCTTGCTCATTCAGAGTTTTCGCTATGAAGTGGAGAGTATGATTCTCTGCCACCATACGGAAAATGGCAAGAACGATTGATCCCGTTTGCGGATCAGGAAATAAGTGGTACTTGTCATCCGGATCTAACATATATCCATATGGCGGAGTGCCAGTGGTCCACTTACCAGCAAGCTGCTGCGTCCGTTTCACCGCCCGAATCTTCTTGGAAATGTCTCTCGCATATGCCTCGTTTGCAAAATTTTTCAGTTGGATTGAAATGTCGGCATCATCCCGCAATGAGTCAAAGCGATCGGTAACGGAGATAAAGCGCACACCCATTCTCGGAAAGATCTGCTCAATATATTCACCGCTCTCAATCATATTTCGCCCCAGACGAGACAAGTCTTTGACAATCACACAGGTCACCTTGCCAGCTCGGATGTCATTCATCATTCGAGCGAATTCCGGGCGCACAAAGCTAACTCCCGAGATATCGTCATCACAATAGAGGTCAAAGACAACTAAATCCTGATGCTGGGAAACAAAGTCCTTCAGCAACGCAATCTGATTACCTATGGTGTCTGCTTCTCGCTTTTGTTCGTTCTCAACCGAGATTCTGGCATAGAGCGCTACCTTGTACTGGACGGGTCCTACAACAACTGCGGGTGTGGCTTGGACATTTTTTCTGCTCTTTCTTGCCATGCTTACATCGCCTCCTCTAGTATTCCACGCTCGGCATATTCCTGCAGGCTGCTCACCAAACGGGCATAGTCCTCGGAATGCTCAAAGATGATTTCCAACTTTTCATCTTTGTGAATAACAACTTTTTCAATGCACTCCAGAACAACTGCCCGCGTGAGTGATTTCAATCCTCGATGTTCGGTAAATGTCTTCATCCAGTTGTTCGGGGACTGTTCGTCCGAGAGATAGATACTGAGTTCTCGGTCGATCTGCTCCTGAGCAATCAGCGCATCGGCAATTCTTGCATCATACTGACCTCTGATGTCACAGAAGTCAGTCTTCGAAATGAGTCCTTCTTTCATATCTTCATAGAGAGATGCCTTCAGATCGCGATAACGAGCGATTTCTGCCGCAAGTTTTTCTCTGCGCTGCTCACACTTGGCAACATTGATTTTCTGATATGGCACCTGCTGAATTTCAGATAGACACCGGTCGAGCTCAACCACCGCGCTGATATGCTCTTGCAATAGATGAAGGACAGCTGCCTCAACCTGTGCCTCTGGTACCTGCTTGAGTTCACAGCGATTCTCTTTCGTGCGCACGCTGCAGCGGAAATAGCTGTATAACTTATATCCGTTGTTAATTGTGCTTCGAGTAACTGCGTTCCCGCATTCTCCGCATTCCAACAAGCCGGATAGCGGATAAACTGTCGTTGCTCGTGGTGCTGCTCGCGTATCTATCAGAAGAGCTTTTTGAGCAAGATAGAATGTCCTCTTCGTGACAACAGGCTCATGGGCGTCGTGGATCACAACCCACTCGTTTTCTTCTGTTGGTATTGATTTCTTGATTTTATAGTTTGGTCTACGGCGAAGGCCTTGGCGGAGGGTTCCAATATAGATCGGGTTGGTGAGTATCTGGGCAACTGCCTGCGCTGTCCATTCGCACCGTTCCTTCATTTTGAAGCCGGAGAATAACGGCTCTCCCTTGTGGCGCTTATACTCCAGCGGCGCAAGAATTCCGCTCTCTGCAAGCCGAATTGCTATGCCATTGTTCGTCATGCCTTGAATTTTCCAGTTGAAAATATCCTGGACAACTGTGGCAGCATAGGGATCGGGCTCAATTCGATTGTGGTTTCCCTCGCACTTCTGGTACCCATACGGTGCAAACGGACAAATAAAGTCACCATGTTTCCGCTTCACCTGCAGCTGGCTTCTGACCTTCACTGAGATGTCACGGCTGTAGTTGTCATTCATCAAGTTCTTGAGCGCGATGCTAAACTCGCTACTCTCGTCACGGGTAATCGTGTCGATGTTGTCATTGATAGCGATTAAGCGCACCCCTAAAACAGGAAATAGACGGTGGATATACTTTCCGGAATTGATATACTCTCTTCCGAAACGAGACAGGTCTTTTACGACCACGCAATTGATCCGTCCAGCCTTAATATCGTTCAGCATGCGCTGAAAGGCTGGACGGTCAAAATTCGTCCCTGTATATCCATCGTCTATACGAATGGAGACAATATTAAATTCAGGCTTATCCTTCAGAAAGTCCAGGATAAGCTGCTTCTGGTTGGTAATGCTGTTGCTCTCACGGCCAGATTGCGCCGCAACGATGTCTTCCTTGGAAAGACGCACATAGATGGCGGTATTAAACACAGCCATCTCATTCGCATTATTTTGCATAATCTCACTCCTTTGGCGTGGTCTGTCTGCCTAAGGAGTGAGTATGCTTGATTTAGTCCGAGGCTATTTTACCACATCTATGGCCCTTTATCCAGATGAAAAACGGATCTGGCAAGAATTACATCATACTCTGCTGCTGCAGCAGATGCTTGAACACTTCCTCAAAGGATGGCCCGTCCTCTTTGTACTTCACCTTGACAGCAAAGTTGCCCACTCGGACACAGTACGGATTCTTCACTTGCTTCAGATAACTGAGCACTCTTTCACGCACAGGCAAGGATTCATCAATGTGAACGGTGCTCAAGTCTACAAGCTGAGACTTGTCTACTGTCCGAATATCAACCGCCTTCATCGCTTCCCACTGCTCGGGTGTGATATCTCTTGGATCATCAGGGATTTCAGATGCGATATATGGCACTGTACCAGAAGTAATCTTAGGTTCTTCCATAATACCGATAGCACCTCCTTGGGATATTATCCCTAGTATTATTTGGATTATTCCAGCAGTTCACTCCTCATAATGAATGTAGAAATGAGGGTGTGTTTGACCACCCCCCCTCTACTAAAAATTTGTGATCTGCCCAAAAATCATTCCGGTCTCTCTACGCTGAAAAGAGGGATAATATCATAATTCCCATCTTCTGCAGTTTCGAGCCCCAGCTCTTCCAATACCTGTCTTTGAATGTCAGGCTTCAAGTCATCAATATAGATCTCAACGCTCATTTGTCTTCCTCCTGATAAGACTTTTTCAAATCAATCCACTTGCAGTCCGGATAGTTCCCTCGCTTACAGCCAAGGCAGTTGGTCGTAAGGCACTCCTCGATCCAACAGGTGTAGCAGGTATCCATCCCAATATAGTCGCTTGAGGCATACCAAAAACCTGCAGGGTGGCGCTTAACAAGCCAACCGCCGGCGGCCGGATGGTCGCTTGTGCTGCCCCCTACGACAAGCTTGAGAAGACCACCGCCGAACTTGGCGTGCGCCCGCTGCACAATGCGCTGGAAGTGGTGACGGCCGCTGACGTGGTCATCATCGCCATCAAACAGAGCCTTCTCACAGTTCGAGCAGGTATAGACTGACTTGATGTTCGGTCGCTCTTGGTTTTCAATAGGAACCATATAGATTCTCCTCATACGCAGAGGGCTGCAGCTAAAATGCTGCAGCCCAAGTCATAATCATTTGTTCCGGAAAAGGTGCTTATAGAGATCATCTACGCCTTTCCGCTTTTGTGTCCAGGTAATCGGAGCCACCTCAAAGCCAGCAGCAACCCCCATTTCGATATAGCGATCACGCGCCTTTCGGACCTCTTCTTTGACCTGGTAGTCCGAGTCAACCATAATGTTGATTCGTACCACGCCGATAGAGTTAAGCTCTTCAAGCGCACGCTCGAACTGGGAATAGCTTGGCACTCCGGTAAGGCCGACAAAACCACTTTCATATGAGGTGCCAAGTGCAAAACTGTAGGCAATATCTGCCTTCATCACGCCTTCTGTGAGACAGACTACCTCGTCGCCTTCGTGAACTCCGACATAATGTGGACAGCACTTGGACTGTGTCCCATAGTACTGATCGATGCTCGTTAGGTTATAGAACTTCTGGTTATAAACCTTATCGAGTCGAACCTGAATGGCCTCAATTTGCCCATTAAGATTTCGATCCGGAAGCATGATTCCAGAACCTCTGATGTCGAGCGTCCACTGCCCGGTATCTTTCTGGCAATAGAAACCAGGAACACCATCAAGGACACAACCGCGCTCCAGCAACTCAGTCACGATCCGTCTCAGGCGTGTCGTGGGGGTTGTTCGATAGCCAAGCCAGTCAATCTCATCTCGGGTCAGGCCTCGTTCCTTCAGCGATGCTTGATGTGTGGGGCACAGGGTCAAAAGAGAGAGCAGATTTGAATAGGTGTTATCTCGCACCTCAGCTGAGGCTATCGGCAGTTCCGCTGTCTCAATTATCTTCCGTCTTCTCTTATACTCGCGCGGTTTTTCATTGCTGTCGGGACCGAACATCTTACAAAGCTCCTCATAGGCCGTATGGAGGGTGACTTCGCAAAACTCTGCGTAAAGGTGGAGGATGCCCCCACCTTTGCCGCAGCGGTTGCACCGAAACACATTGTCTCGGATCTTCACATTCATATGAGCTTTTCGATCTGCACAGAATGGACACCTACAATGTAGTTGCGTGCCGGTATCTCTGATCACTTCAATTCCAAGCAAATCAACTACCTGTTCGATGTCACATGGCAGATCTGGTTTTCTGCCCATCATCAATCACCTCCCTCGGTGAGGGGCCCAATCAGCTGGCCATCTGACCAACAGCTTCCAGCAGCTTTGTGGCACCTGCCTTGAGTGCAAGGTTATGGCCAGAATAGTTCTTCACATACCACGCCAAATCTCCGGGGTTCTTCATGGCAATATCGCCCAGGGTCCAACCGTTAAAGCGGCCGAAATCAACCTTAACGGCCTTGGCCTGCTCGATGGTCATGACTCTCATATACTCATCAACCGTCTTGGGCGGTTCAGGCGCAGCTGCTTTCGGCTGCTGTGCGGGTGTCTGAGGTTGCGTCTGCTGAGGTGGCTGAGACACTGGAGCACTCTGAGCCGGAACTGCAGGAGGCATCGGCTGCGCAGTAAAGCTGGCCGCTACATTTCCCGGATGTCCGACGTCTTCATCAGGCGGCATTTTGATGGGAGCGTCAGCGATGATGCTCGCCAGGGTTTCTCCATTCATGCAGAACTGCGTACCATAGCCGGCATCGGCCAGCGCACGCCCTTTTGCCACTGTTTCTGCTATCTCCAGGAAGCGATCTCCAAAACGCTCCTCAGTAGGAAAGCGCTGAGAGTAGGCTTTCCCAATGAACTGGTCAGCAGGGTCAGCCTTGTCTGCGTAGACCTTGCAGCAGACAACAGCGCTCTTCTCGTCTAGATGTACAAGCTCCGGATCAATCTTGCCGTTCGGGCAGTGCAGCCGGAACCAGAGGAGTCGGTACTTGACATCCAAATAGAGATCGTTTTCACCTTCTTCTCCAACGGTGTTACGCACAAAGTCAGCAGGGTTAAATCCTTCAACGGCATTGATGGCCGGGATCGCGTTCGTGTTCAATTCACTCATGTTGAGTCTTCCCTTCATAATAAATGTAGAAACGAGGTGGCTTCTGACCACCCCGGTTCCCAAAAATCAAGTCACTCGCTTGCTGAGCTCGCGGTTGTAGTAAGCCACGATTCGATCAGCGAGGACGGTGTTCCGTTGACCCACATCACATTTGTGGATCGCAATAAATACGGCTTGTTTCTGCCCAATCAGAATGACCTTTGCCTTGGCTCTGGTCACCGCTGTATAGAGCAGGTTTCGCCGCAACATGATATAGTGCTCCTTCAGAAGAGGAACGATGATGACCGGATACTCTTGTCCTTGGCTCTTATGGATGGTCGTACAGTAGGAAAACTCAAGGTCCTCCAACATTTCCTGCGTATAGCTCAGCTCACGCCCATCCAGAAGCTTGACACGCGCAGTCGTATCATCATCCTCTGTCTCCACGTCGGTTATGATACCGACATCGCCATTCGACACATTGATCCTGTTTACAGTCTGCATAATGCGATCGCCCACACGGAAGACCCGGTTGCCACACTTCACTTCCTTTTTCAGGTTGTTCGGAGGGTTGACGAGTTCCCGTATTGTCTCGTTCAATGCATTGGACGCCACAGCGCCACGCTTCCGAAACGGCGATAGGATCTGAACATTCTCTATGCCATGAATTGCAACTTCGCGCAGATAGTTTTTAATGACCAGCCGCGCTGCCTCTTCCGAGTTTTGCACTTCGAGCATCTGGAAGTCATCCCCATACTGTAGATGTGTGTCATTATGATTGATTGCATGGGCATTGGTGATGATCCGACTATTGGATGCCTGCCGGAATACCGTTTCCAAAACTGCCGTTGGCACCTTCTCGCTACGGATCATCTCCCGTAACACATTGCCGGCACCGACAGATGGAAGCTGGTCAGCATCACCTACGATGATCAGTTGGGCTCCTGGCTTGATTCGCTCCAGCAGCACATACGCAAGGCGCATATCCACCATAGAGAACTCATCCACCACGATAAGATCTGCAGAAAGCATTTCCGTATCGTTGAGTGGACTGTCCTCTTCGGTGACCAGACCAAGAGCAGAGTGAAGCGTGGAGGCATATTTCCCTGTTTGCTCCGACATTCGCCGACTGGCTCTACCGGTGGGCGCAGCCAAAAGGATCTCGTTTGACGGGAACGCTGCCTGGTAGATGTCCAAGATAAACCTTAGCGTCGTCGTCTTGCCGCTGCCCGGTCCACCAGTCATGATGGATATGGGATAGGACAAGCACAGCTTCACAGCATTGCGCTGAGAAGGGGCCAGTCTCTGATGCAAGTTTTTCTCCGCCCGATCGATCTTTTCATCCAGGTCACGGATCTCATCGAACCCTTCCTGGAGGAGCATGGACACAATCCGCTTGGCAGCTTTGACTTCGCACATACGCTCATAGCTCAGGTACACACGAGATCCCTCAACATAGACACGGGACTCAACACGCTCATTGGAGATGGCCTGTCGGATCTCCTCCTCGGAGACCACCTCTTCTTCACAATCCGAGTTGAGCAGGTCATAGCACTGACCCACGGTCTCATCAACGGTGAGAAAGAGATGCCCAGACACCCTGGCCTCATCCAGCACATAATTGATTGCGCCGGAGTATCGCATAGGATGCTTTAGGCTTACCTTGGTTTTGCGGGCAATCGAGTCCACGGTCATAAAGCCAAACCCTTTGATCTTACAAAGCTGGAAGGGATCCGACTTCACGATCTTCAGGCTGTTGTCGCCGAACTCTTCTTTGATCATCGTAGCCTTCTTCATTGAAACACCAAACGGCGCCAAGTAGATCATAAGGTCGCTCAGGGCCTTTGTCTCCTCATAGGAGGCGATGATGGCCTTGAGCTTCCTCTGGGCGATTCCCTTGATGCTCAGAAGCTTCTGTGGCTCTTTGTCCAGCACCTCCATGGTCTTATCCCCAAACCTTGCAACAATGGCTTTGGCAATCTCCGGGCCAACGCCCTTAATCACACCACTACTCAGGTATGCGAGGATACCAGCCTGATTTGTAGGAACAATCTCCTTACACATTGAGACCGATAGCTGAAGACCATGTTTCGAGTTCTCCCAGGTGCCATCAAGTTCTACTTCCACGGCATTTGAGGCTACAAGGTGATAGCCGATTGCCGTGAAGTGGATCTTGTCGTCGTGGTAGAACGATCGGTTATGCGCTTCCTTGGGAACTGACTGATCCTCGGTGCTGTAGGAGAAGATGCAGAAGCCCTTATCCGACTTGAAGATGGTGCGCTCATATCGACATAGCATTCGATCACTCCTTATGCGATGGCCGTCTTGACCACCTTAAAAATTCTCAATTCTGTCTGATCGACGAACTCGTCGTAGATTTCCGGATACTGGGCTCTCAGCGCTGACAGCCTGTCCTTGTTGATCCCTTCCCTGTATTGAGGATTGTAGGTTACTCTGAAGCACTCACTGCCGTGCTCACAGGACGCCTTACAGGCAGTCCCCATTTGCTCGACAATGGGGGCGTAGAGCGACTTGATGCGTGTCTCCAATGCTTTGGACTGCGCATCGATCACCTTCTTTTCCTCCTTCAGGTTCAGAATTTCTTTCAGGCTGCCAAGGAACTTGCAGTCCAAATCAACACTCGGCTCAGACTTATCGGCCGGCCCGAAATAACGACGAAGGGACTCCAGCACTGCATCCGGCTTTTCTACCAGAGGCGGTTCAACACGAGCCAGAACATGATTGCGCCAGAACGCCTCCAGCTCCATAATCGTATTCTCCTCCTCATCGAGGTCGCGCTCAATCTTCTGCCATACGAAGTCGTTCTCATTGTTGGAAAACAGGCATGCGATAAAGGCGACATCGATGTTCATGACGGCCATGTAGTGTCGCACCTGCAGCTCATAATGGCGTGGCACAGAGCCATTCGCCCACTTGAACTGCATATCATAGTGCGCGGTTTTGCATTCGAGGATGGCCTTTCGACCATCCGGAAGCATAACGAACCGGTCTACATCGGCAATCAGGAACGGGAAAATAGGATGCTGGTACATCCAGTGGTCTTCAAAGACAGACAGGCCGGTCTTCTTGGCGAAGATCTGAGCCACCACATCCTCGAGCAGATGCCCAATTTGGAAAGTGATGCTCTTATCCGGGCCTTCATCTGCCATGACCACTCCGATCTTGTCATAGTAGAGCTCTCTGGCCGTGCGATACGGAGAGGAATTAAGGGCGACAGCTACATCGCTGCCGCCAATCCCTTTGCGCCGCCAGTCCAACCACTGATCCTCAGTGAGGGTGGTGATATCGACCAGCTTATTGGGTTTGTAATTCAAATTCAGCGCCATAATTCACTCCTCCTCACAACGGTCGAAACCACGTTCACCGCATTCCGAGCACTCAGCATCGTCCAGATCCTCAAAGGATCCGAAGAGGCTGATCTCGCCGCAGTTGCGACACTTGCAGCGGCTCAGGTCTCGTTCAGCATGGTTGAGATTGCCATCCTCGTCGCAGGTGACATGTTCCTCAAAGCACATTCCGGTCTCCGTAGAGCGGATTTCAACAGCTACATGATCCTCCATACAGGCCTCACTCAGCGTGATGCACTCGGCATCATTTCGCTGGGGGTAACCATCAATCATGCAGGACCAAACAGACCAGGCAAACATGATGAGGAAGGAATGCTCAGCAGTTTCGTTATCTGCTTTCCCTTCGAATTCTTCCATGGCATCCTTGACGCTCTGCTCTCGCTTCTGCTCGGAAAAGCTCCGGGCAAAAAACCGCTTTCCGGGGACAGTTGATTGATCATCGCTGCTGATGAAACGCTCCACAAAAGACTTGACACCCTCGCGAGTACCAGTCACCTTAACAGTTCCAAACGCCCAATTAGGCATAATTGATCCTCCTCATTCTTCAAAATCAGTGTTGTAGTGTTCAACAATCGCTGTTGGCTCGTCCGATGCGCAATCGCCATAGACGACTGTCTGGAGCAAATCTTTGTCCGGATCATACTCCACACAAGCCAGCACGACCGTGGCGCCATCCTCGCGTACAAAGTCGATAAAGACGCCGGGATAGTCTTCCGCACAATCGCTCTTATCGTGCTTGACATAGACCTCAAGCTTTCCAAGCGGAGTCTCAATGACGAAGTGTCGTGCCTTATTCACGATCAACCAACTCCTTTTTCTTTTGCTGTCTGTCGCTTGGCAAGCAGCAGATGCCTGGCCAGCTCAAGGCTGCAGGTATGCACTAAGCCAGTCTTCTCACTTCTGAACCGAACCATCGGCGACCGGAGCGTATGGTATCCTCCGGAGCCTGACGGGTACATTCCAGGCTGCAAAACTTCAGACACCACCAACACCTCTTTACTGACGAGAGCATAGTATTGCTGCCCAACTTCAAAGTGCTCATTGATGGCTTTCATGGGTTGCCTCCTGGTTCAAAACCAGATCGTCCACCTGGATCGAGTCATCTACATACTCGCCTTCAGGAAGCGGGCAATCCGGCCCCAAGGCGTATTCGATAGCGTCGTCCAGGGTATCAGCCTCTACATCCACATGCCCGTACATCTGCCAAACCAAGGGAATTCGAAAACTGCTCATGATGACACCTCCGAACCCTCGTTTCCCGCCGGGACACCGAGATCCTTCAGAACTGCGTCCATGTGACAGAACACCTCCCTGATTCCAGCGAAAATGTGGTCGCTATCCAGCACCCACATCAAATCATGGAAAACTCCATCCGGTGTATAGACAGAGCATTCCCACCAGTTGTTATGCTCCATATCGATCCAATACCGATTGTGCTTCCTGCAGATTGCTGCTACCAAAGCACGGTCAGTCTTGAGATAAGGCTGGATATCCGATCCAAATCGGCCGGAGTTGTTCTTGTCCTTCACATAGAGCAGTTCGCGATCGCGGTCGCTCTTGTCATAGAGCCATGCGTAGACATCGCCTAATGCATGGACCTCAAAAACGCAACCGTGAACCCGAATGGCAGCGATCTGGCCGCCGTACCATAGCGATGAATACTGTTTCCGTCGAATGGGCTCCATGAACTCGATTTCCACCGGTTCAGGAATGCTGCCAATCTCTTCGGTAATGCATTTGATCAGCATTCTCCGATGAGCGGCACTCAGTCCCTTACATGTCAGGTTTTCCATGCGTTCTCTCCTTTGTCTGAGTAATTAGGTCCAGCTGTGCGAAAATTCTCCGCCAATGCCAGACATCCCTGAAATACATCGGGGTGAGCCAGACATTGGGGCTGTTCTTGGGGATAAGTCCGTCCTCATCGTAGCTCTGCGCCGGATGGAGGATGGAATCGTCAATGACCACATAGCCGGGACAGCCGAGTAGGCTCATCTGGATGTAGCACATGCAGCCCGCCAAGAAGTCAATGTCTTGCGCGACAAAGAAAACGGAAGTCTGATAGTTGATGTGGTTCCTTTTGCACTCGTTTGCGAAGGCAAGCAGTAATGCGCCGGCCCCACAGGCGGGATCACTCACAGATACCCAGCCTTTTTCCTCTATCTGACTTTTCAGATCCTCACCCAGATTCATGGCTGCCATCGCTCTGCAGATGTCATAGGGTGTAAAGAACTGCCCCTTCCACTCATTCGCAAGGCCCAATGCCATGAACAGCTCGCCAAGCATATCCTGATCTGGATTTTGCTCCATCTCATCGACAACTTCGGCGAGCATCTGCGCTAAGACTTCCAGCTCGGAGGTTGAGTATTTTTTGCTACGCTCCAGATACATCGCTTCGCGTTGCTCTCTGTATGGGCCACCGAAAGCATTGGCAATGCTGACGGCAGACAGGACAATGAAATCCTGCCAAATATCCCACCTGGAATAGCGCCCTTCCAGAGAGTTCAAAAGCTTGATGATGGTCTTTTGCCTCTCACCTTTCGGGTAGTAAACAGCTTTGGCCATCGCAATCACCACTTGAAGTCGCCAGGGTGATCATACTCGTGCCAGTTCACATTCAGCGCCCGAGATACGATCTCCTCAAGCTGTGCAATGCGCATACCGGATGCGCCGTCACACTGGGCAGAGAAGATAACATCGCTCATCTGCATGAACAGGTCATACGCCGTACAGGGCGCATCACCGTGAATGGCCATAAAGTAGTCCATCGCCTCATAGGAAGCCTTCTTGGGCGCCTTGATCCGCTTCAGCACCCGCATTAAGGTAGTAACGGGATAGCGGATCTCGATGTTCATGAGCTGAACCTGCTTATCGACTGCTTTCTCGAACTGCGCATAGACCAAACCAAGCTGCTCCTCGAAGTACTCCATGCCAGATCCGTTCTTGTGCTCGGTGCGGATGGGATATCCCAGTGGGATAATCCGGGACTCTGCGCCGGCCAGGAAGATCGGATAGAGGTTCGCTCCACTCATGCCGACATCGGAGGTGGAGAAACGCAGTGCGGGAACCAGTTTGTCGGCACGCAGGCCTTTGGCGGCAATCTCCCGGTGGTATGTATCAAGGAGTTTGTCTGCCTGGCCATCCAGGCACCAGATAGCGGTTGCGATAGAGTGATCGAAGTGGGCGGTCATGAACCGATTACCGGGATACTCTCGATCGAGGAAGTCATTGGTCGCTTTGAACAGGGGCAGCATCTCCATGACCGTGTAGTCCTTGGGATCTCCACCGTGTACTGCCGATACCTTCTCATCTGCGACTTTGATCAGGCTGTCGCCGGAGGCAACGCCCATGCAGTAGTTGAGAATCTCAGCGAATACGCTTTTGGAGACTTTGTTGAGGGCATGACCGGAGATGCGGGCACGCTCCAGAACGGTCTTGAGAGCACAGGAACGGACCGGGTAGTCCTTACCATCCACCTTCAACAGGAGACTGGTATTCTCCATCGTGTCCTCCAGAACATCTGCGTCGCCGTTGTGGTCGTAGATCTGCATATACAGATTTCCGAGCGTGGATCCCCGTTCCACCGGCTCAAACCGGAGTTCCTTGGACGGAGCTGTCATCCACTTGCTGCGGGCCTGCCGAGCGCTGAGGAACTGAAAGAAGTCCCCCGACTCGCTGAAGCTACGACTGAAGTTGTCCGCGAATACTTTGCTTTCCATCATTTGCTTGTTCCACCTTTCAAATAAATAATTCTCAAACCCGCAATGCGGAATTTGGACAAAAAAAGAGCGCTCTGATCTGAAAATTCAAATCAAAGCGCAAAGAGAGCGGCGAAACAAATTGTCCGCCCAGAAATGCCAGAATGTGTTGGCTCACAGCTTATGAAGCTCCATAACGGAGATGAAATCTAATAAGTACAGAGTCAGAATACCATTGGAGCTTTACTCGTGCCAGAATACCTAATTCTGCTTTCCAGACGAAAAAGGATCGATCCCATTCAACAGAGATCGATCCTTCCGTCTTTATTCAGTTTTTGGGATATCTCATCAAGGTCGTCCAGCCACAGGGAAACCTGTACCAGTGACATGAGACCAAAAAGCCGTAGCAGTGGCCAGTTCCTGCGTTAAGCGAGGAATGAATTGATCGGGCTCAGAGCCCACCTCACAAATCGTCATATGTGTATGGCCTTCGCCCCAACCACACAGGAGCAGAGTCCCTTGCTCAGTCAGCTCGATCGTGCGCCAGATGGGATTGCTCCCATCCCGCTTGATGGAGCAACCAATCATCTTACAGTGCAGAGGCATCGTGGGCTCTGGAAGCTTCATTAAAACGCAGAGCCGGCCAGCCGTGTTGCCGGCCATGACATCGAAGTCTGTAGCAAGATACTCGATAATGTCTTCATTGTCAGCCTCGCTGGGCTCGACATAGTTGTATGCGGTTGCCATGAACGCACCCTTCTTCTTGAGTGCATGTCGGATAAAACGCTGAGGCTGCAGGAAGAAGGAATACGGCAGATGGATGTGCTCATTGAAATATCTCTGGATAGCAGCGCTATACATTGTTACCTCCTCACTTACTCGAAATCAAAAAATATCAACCATCTCAAAAATAAAGCTCACAAAGGCGTCGTGGTCCGCAAACTCACGAAGCGCACAATCTAACACCGGATGGAACGAGCGGATCGTCTCACCCTCGTTCAACCAGCATTGGTGCTTTTTATCATCAGTTCTCATAAAAATTCCTTCAAAGGCACTTTGCGCTCAACAAACCAGCGCCCGATCTTCGTGTCGGTCGGATTGGAGGAGCGTTCAAAATATAGATAGGTTCGTGCTCCGTTAACCTGAATGGTATAACGGTCGCCTTGTCCACCTGCCTTTGCTGCATAGGCAGGCCGAATATCAATCACTCGGTCTATGTCATATTTCAGACCATCTTCCCAGACTATTGTGCGTGGAAGCATTAGTCCCTCGGTAGTGTGCTCTACAAAAACATTGACATAGACCTTAAATGCTGCCCCCGGTAACATACTCAATTCAGAGGATGCCCCAGATCGCGCTTGAGAAAATCCCCATGTGCGATGTAAGGGGCATTGATCTTGATGCCCTGCCGCTGCAAGATTCGCAGCTTGAAGTCCAGCAGCTCGGGCGGTACATACAGACATCTGGCCATCTGGAAGAAGTCCATCTGCATCTCCAGAGACTCCATGACCTCGTCATCACTCAGCATGAACTCCGCAGCGAACACATTTGCCTCATACTCCATACGATCCGTATCATCAAACATCGCAAACTCATGGAATGCGCTGATGGCCGAATCGCTGTGAAGAACAGCATGTCCCAGCTCATGAGCTATGATAATCCGTTGAATGCTTTCGGGTAAATCACTGTTGATCACGATCAGCTTGCACCGAGAAGAGACCAGGAAAAAGCCCTTGCAGGACTGGGCGCTTGCGCCCATAGGCCGCTTTATTACCTGGATGTCCATGCTCGTGCAAATATCATACGGGTCGGTAGTCTGGTATTTCATTTTCAAACGATTTGCTTCCTGTTTAATCGCCATCGTCAGCAATCCACTCACCTCACTTCAGAAGTAGAATAGCCTATCGTACAGCATAAAGGTACCAAAAGGGGTGTCCAATAATCCGTACACACAGAGATGATCCGGCTTATTTCTTATAATCCTTGCGGGTGAACTTCTCGCTGGCACGCTGCTTGTTGGCAAAATAAGCCTCGGTGACTGCCTGGAAGAAGAGTTCCTTATCTTCCTCCGGTACATCGCCACCGGCGAAGAGGGCTCTGGTCTGAGTCAGTAGTTGTTCGACATCAGCGGCGCCTCTCTTACCGTAGACTGCCCGAGCACTCTCAATGTAAGGAGATTCCTCGAGTCCGTAAGCGGGATCTACGATCTCATCGTTGCTCAGATATGCGATGGAAACGCCAAGAACCTCGGCCAGCTTTTGCAAATTGGCGCCACGAGGTATCACACCCTGCTTTTCATATTTGGAGATCGTGCGCAGCGTAACGCCAATCTTTTCGGCCAGCTCAGTCTGGGTAATGCCCAGGTTTGCACGGCCTTCTCTGATTTTTTCTCCAGTCGTTTTCATAACTGTGCCTCTTTCTGCAGATCGGGAAAAGTTTTTGAAAGTTCTATTGACAAACCTATCTTCGACCTGCTATTTTGTTGTTAGAACTTTTATGGAACTATTTAGAACTTGGTTGGAACTTTAGCCTCATTATATTCTGGAAAGTAGAACTTGTCAATAGGAACTTTTAGGAACTTGATTGGAACTTTTCTTAAAAGCCACAGACAGGAGGCACACCGAATATGGGAGGTCGGGTTGTATTGCATAGCGACCTCAATAACTGCTATGCGAGTATTGAATGTATGCTGCATCCGGAATTGCGTGGAAAGTACATTGCGGTTTGCGGCAGCACGGAGGATCGTCATGGAATTGTTCTTGCAAAGAATCAGTTGGCAAAGCAGTGTGGGGTGAAGACAGGTGAAGTGATTTGGGAGGCGCGCCAAAAGTGTCCGCAATTAACGATCGTCCCTCCGCACATGGATCAGTACCTGAAGTTTTCCAGGATTGTGCGTGCAATCTATCTGCGGTATTCCCCGGAAGTGGAGTCCTTCGGCATCGATGAGAGTTGGATCGAGCTCACCGGCTCGCCCCTTTTGGCACATAAGACACCGGCCGAGATAGCCAACGAGATCCGAAAGGCAGTAAAGGAAGAAGTAGGGCTTACCGTATCTATCGGGGTCAGCTTCAATAAGATTTTCGCCAAGCTGGGATCCGATATGAAGAAACCGGATGCCGTAACAGAAATCACGGAAGCGTCCTTCAAGGAGCAAATCTGGCCCTTGCCAGCGTCGGAACTTCTCTGTGTTGGACGAGCCACCACAGAAAGGCTGCGGTGCTACGGGATCCACACCATCGGAGATCTGGCCAAAGCAGATCGTCAGATGCTTGTCCGACTGCTCGGAATCAACGGCGAGAAACTGTGGATCTTCGCCAATGGACTTGATCAGTCCCGCGTGATGCCCTGCGACTATGATCCTCCCATCAAAAGCGTTGGTCACGGCATTACCTGCACGGATGACTTGCTCTCGAAAGATGAAGTGCGCCATGTTCTCATGGAGCTTTCTCAGGAAGTTGGGCTGAAGCTCCGGAAGAATAAGCTGGCTGCCACACGGGTCCGCATCAGCGTCCGCGACAACACCCTCTCGCATCGGGAATACCAAGGAAAACTGACATTTCCAACGCAAAGCTACACGGAAATTGCAGCGGCAGGCTTTGAACTGTTCTGCAAGAAGCATACCTGGAACAACAATATCCGGTCTCTGACCATCAGCGCAATCGACCTTATCCCGTCTGACACGCCGATCCAGCTCGATCTCTGGTCAGACTTTACCAAGCACAACAAGCGCCTCATCCTGGAGCGCACCATGGAAGACATTCGTCGCCGCTATGGCCTCCATTCCATCAATTTCGCCGCACTCACCACGGGGCTGAAGATGCCTGCCCATCGGGAGGTTGAATACAAGATGCCCTCTGTTATGTATCACTGAGGAGGTATTGACTATAAACGCAGCAGTTGAAACGACTCAAGCCAGACACCCCATTTTGAGCAATGGCTATGGCTCCATCCAGATCGACGGATTTTCTGGTCTGATTCCCAAAAAGTGTTTTTGCATTATGGCCGATGGACATCGTTATCAGGAGCACGGTATTTCCACCGGCAGCGTGTTGTTCTGTCAGAGGGCAGCCGAGATCAATGACGGTGACCTGATCGTCGTGAAGGAAAATGGAGCCTTCGCACTCTATCTCTACCTGAAAGATCGTAAAGTCAAGGCGGACGGCGAAAAGCGCATCCTCCACAATAAGTCCAAGGCCTATGCCAAAGTTCTTGGCTCCTTCAACTTTTACCATTAAAGAGGCCTGGCAGAAAGGACGAATAATGAGTAAATTCCAGAACTACTTGAAAACCTTTGACATCACCAGTACCCTCACCGAGGAGGATATTGATAAGACTTTGGCGCTGCTCCAGATTTACGGCCCCGCCGTTCGAAGGACTGCCTCTCGCATCGGTGAGATGGAAGAAGAGTGCTATGAAGGTAGACGGCAAAGCATCTCCGACTTCATCAATCTGGCCATCGACTATGACCGTGACACTGACCGGAAACGCATCGCCGATCGCCTTGCCGAGATGGGCCACTCCATGCAGCTTCTGTCCGTTATGGAGGATGCCCTGGTGCTCGTGAAGGACACGCCGCCCAATGGAGGCACCTATTTCAACATCCTTCAGGCAAGGTACTTTGATGTCTACTGCACCTCAAATGAGGAAGCATATCTCAACCTCGGAATCTCCTCATCTACATACTATCGGCACATCAAGCCAGCTATCCGTGCCTATGCGGCAAGCCTCTGGTGTGTCGTAATCCCTGATCTGATCATCAGGGAGCACCTGCAGCAAAGCGGTAGCGTCACCGCTCAGGTGGAAGTCTCGTGAGAGACAAATGAGAGCCAATGTGGCAGTCAGATGAGAGAAAACATGATAGAAAATTGGGAGGAAATTGAGAGCCAAACGAAATTGTAGTGTAGAGACTCAGCCGGTATAATGGATTATGCTGGAGCACCTATAGCCTCTCGGGTCTATGATCCGAGGGGCTTTTTTCATACCCTTGTGCCCCAGCCAATACCGGAACAAAGAGCCGACCATTCTCGAAAACGAGAGTGGCCGGCTTTTTTGTTGCCCTGATTGGGAGCGTAATCCATGTCAAGAGCCAGCTACTGGGCCCGTGCGCCCCCTTCAAGTCGTTCGTCCGCATCCGCTAATGAAACGACTTGGAGGTAACACATGAAGACAATCAAAATCAAGGACTACTATGGCATTTATCAGGAAATTCCCGTCAGCGATGAGCTGTACGAAGAATGGCGTGCGCTGCAGAACGAAACTCAGCGTATTCATCGAAAGGAAGTATATCACCGCGACTGGACCCCGATGGACGATCTGGAGGAAATGCCGCAGCACTTTACGCTTAACGAGCTTGAGGACGCTCTGATCTGGGATGAGCAGGTCGTAAAGCTCTATGCGGCGATTTCTCAGTTGACGCCCATCCAGCAGCGCCGCATCCGTATGCTCATGGATGATATGTCAATCCGTGAGATTGCAAGGCAGGAAGGCTGCCATATGAACGCTGCATTGAAGTCGGTCAACGGAGCCCTCAAGAAGCTCCGGGGCCTTCTGCAAGACCACTAAACTACACGCAGAAAAACATTTTGCGTAGTTGTTGTTCTAAGAAAACACTATGCGTAAATACTAACAGACGCATCAAGCGGGGCTTCCCGTCTCGCTTTGTTTCACCGGATAAGGAGGTAAATTTCCATGATTATTTCTGTCGATCACGGCAATAAGTCGATTAAGACTCCCAACGCGCTGTTCACTTCCGGCCTGATTGTATCCGAGGGGCTCCAGGGCTTCAAAACGGACTACATCTGCTGGAACAACAAGTACTATACGCTGACAGAGCAGCGCATCGCCTATCTCCGCGATAAGACGGAGGATGAGCGTTTCTATGTCCTCACCCTCTTTGCCATCGCCAAGGAGCTGGAGCACCGCAAGGTGCCCGAGACACTCGATCCCATTGACATTACCCTGCTTGTGGGTCTGCCTCCCGCACACTATGAGCAGCTGCACAGCCGTTTCGAGCAGTACTTCCTGCGTCGGCGCGAGATCGTGGATTTTGAGTATAACGGCAAGTACTACTCGATCCGGGTCAGCAAGGTACTCAGCTATCCCCAGGCGTTTGCGGCTGCCGTTACCCAGTTCGGCACGCTGAAAGCTCATTCCGTCGCCTATATCATTGACATTGGCGGCTTTACCATCGATGTCCTGAAGCTGCGCAGCGGTCATCCGGATCTGGCAGTGGTAGAGAGCTTCGAGAAGGGTGTCATTACCCTCTACAACGGTATCGCAAGCAAGTGTAATGCGCTCTATGCCCGGATCCTGGAAGACTGCGATATCGACGAGGTCATCCGAAACCAACCCACCGTCCTTCCCGGCGAGGTACAGCAGTTGATCCGTACCATGACCAGCGACTTCCTCACGGAGTTCTACAACTTCCTGCGTGAGCGAGGCGTTGATGTCTCCACCAGTAAATGCGTCTTTGCTGGTGGCGGTTCCTTGCTCCTGCGTGGAATGATCGAACGCGGTAACAAAGTAGCTTTCCCCATTTTCATCGAGGATATTCATGCCAATGCTCGCGGCTATGAGCTCCTCTATCAGAGTGAGGTGGCGGCAAATGGGCAGCAATAAAAAGGCCCGTGTGGTCCTTCAGTTCAATGAGATGGACTTCCGGCACCGGCGTGCTCTGGAAATCCTTCGCCAGCGACCACGCAGTATGTCTGAACTGGTTGTAAGCGCCATACTACACTACACCAGCTGCCCTGAGGTTGCTGATGAGCATAGCAAGGAGTGGATCGCAAGCACTGTGAAGGAGATCATTACCGAAATGATCTCCAGCGGCGAGTTGCAGATCTCGGCGCAAACTCCGGCTCCGGAGACAAATGGATCAAGCCTTGCTGCAGATGACCTCGCCGAGCTCGGTGGCGTTATGGGAATGTTCCGGACCAAGGGGTGAGCATATGAGTAACAAACGCTTTGGTTACGTTCGCGTGTCCACCACGGATCAGAATGAGGATCGACAGGTTCTGGAACTCCTGGAGTCTGGGATCGAAGAGCGTGATATCTATGTGGACAAGCAGAGTGGCCGCAGCTTTGAGAGAACCAACTATTTGGCCCTGCGCAACACCATCTTGCGAAAAGGAGATGTGTTAGTTGTCAAAAGCATCGACCGCTTCGGTCGCAACTACTCTGCCATCCGCGCGGAATGGGAGTTTCTCACAAAGACTCTTGGTGTTGATATCGTTGTTTTGGACACCCCCATCCTCGACACCACCCAATATAAGGACCTGCTTGGTAGCGTCATCACCGATATCGTCCTCGCTGTGCTCTCTTTCGGAGCACAGCTCGAGGTCGATACCAAGTCTAAGGCACAGGCAGAGGGCATTGCCGCTGCACACCTGAAAGGCGTCAAGTTTGGCCGGCCACGATGCACCGTCGAAGGCTGGGATACCTACTACCCCCAGTGGAAGCAGGGCCAAATCACCGCTGTCCAGTGCTATAAACAGCTCGGGATCAGCGCATCTACATTCTACCGTCTTGTACGGAAATATGAATTGGAGGACGAAAGCGAATGAGTCGTTGTTGCATATATTGCCGCATTGGTGGCACCGCAAATGAACCCAACCAAATAGCCATGAACAGCCAGCTTGAGATGCTGCGAAAGGCTGCTGAGGATCTCGGCCTTACCGTCGTGGCAGAAGTGACTGTTTTTGAAAGTGGCACTGACCCGCAGCGGCAGAGCATCAAAACGCTGATCCGAGATGGGAAGCACGGCGGCTTTGATTGCGTACTGATTGTTGATCCATCCAGATTATCAAGGAGCACTGAGGGCTGCACCTTGATTGGACAGAAGCTGAACCAGCATGGGATCAGAGTCTATACCCCTCAGGGAAAGATCCAGCTGGCCCCACCTCACGCCTTCTTCTATTCCAGATACCATAAGGAAGGAGAAAACGATCTTGGCTCAGGAAAGTAAAAACGAGGATCGCAAGCAAAGGATCCGCGAGGCGTTCCATGATGGGAAGCAGGTAGAGCGAATGCCTGCCCGAGAGGACATGGCCCCTCAGCATTCCGACGATGTTATCTATCGGGTTGCTCCGTACTGCCGAGTCAGTACGATGTCCGAAATGCAGGCGGAGAGTTTTGAAATCCAGCAACAGTACTACAACGAGTACATTGCCAAGCACCCGAATTGGACGCTGGTTCGCATCTATGCCGATGAAGGCATCTCAGCAACTTCGGTGAAGAACCGCAAGGACTTCAACAACATGATTGAGGATTGTAAGGCCGGCAAGATCGACCTCATCGTCACAAAGTCTGTCAGTCGTTTTGCCCGTAATGTCGTGGACTGCATCAAGTACGCCCGTGACCTGAGAGCCCTATCGCCACCCGTTGGCATCTACTTTGAAACAGAGAACATCAACACGCTATCCCAAAATGGCGAACTGCTCCTAACCGTTTTGGCCGCATTTGCACAGGACGAGAGCGTCAACAAGTCCATCAGCGTTGCCTGGGGTATCCGGCAGCGATTTGCTAAGGGCATCCCCAAACTGGTTAAGCCCTACGGATATCAGAATGATGATGGCAAGCTTGTCGTGGATGAGGAGGAAGCCAGTGTAGTTATTCGGATCTTCGCCTTCTATCTCGGGGGTAAAACCCCATATGAGATCGCAAAGATACTGACGGACGAAGGTGTCCCCACTCCCACAGGAAAGAAGCCGTGCTGGACTCTCTCTTCCGTCACCTACATTCTCGGCAACGACCGATACTGTGGAGATGTGATTATGCAAAAGAGCCTATGTGTAGACCTGTTCGCTCACAAGCGCGTTCGCAATCTGGGCCAGGTGGAACGGTACCGGATGCGTGATGTTCACCCGCCTCTGATCTCCAAGGAGGAGTGGCGTGAGGCAAAGAACCGGATCTCTATGCCCGATCGCGAAGCTGTTATTCTCGAAGAAATTACTGGAGAGGGAATTCTCTCCTCACTACATCCGATACTATTCAAGGAGGACATTGATGTATGAATGCCTGCATGTCTGAATTCCGCATTGTCAACCCGACCCTTCGCACCTTCAGCGCCGCTGAGGCGCGCATCGCCCACTCGAGCATCCGGTTCAATAATCTGAGTGCCGCTGAGTTGGGCTATCCGGAGCATATTCGTCTGCTGATCAGCTCGGATGGCTGCACGCTGGCCATTCAGGCCTGTGATCCGAAGGACAAGTGCGCCGTGCCCTTTATGGCCGGTCGCACTGCCGATGATCTGAAAGGTCAAAAAAAGTGGACGACTGTGAGTAACCGGATGCTCACCCACATCATCCGGAGCAAGCTGGGCTGGGAAACCGCGAAGACGCCGCGCCGGTTCTATGGCGTGCCCTGGCCTGAGCAGGGCGCGATCATCTTTGATCTGACCAAGATTGCACCGCCTCGTACCCGGACCCCGAACCTGTCTGCGGAAGATATGCTGCGTGCCTATGAACTGGCCGAGTCCGGCTCTCTGCTTCCTGTTATGGCCCCCGCATGGTCCCGACAGCCCTTTGCTTCCGTGCCTCCCAGTGAAGTCATCGAAACTCAGTATGTGCAAGTGAGCTAACAAGAAGCCCCCGGCATCCATAACGATGTCGGGGGCCTTCAACCTCTTGATAGTGAAGAGGAAAAATGGTATTGTAGGGTATGTCCGTTCTATTGGACAGCGAGTGCGATATCTTTAGGTAGGCCGGCCCTTTGGCATCCGATCCTCCATGAGCTCTACTTTCCTGAGCATCAGGTCGTAGATCATGCTACGGAATTCAGAATCCGATATCGACTCGTTATTTGCCTCATGACAGACCTTCAGGAGCATTTCATCCAGTTCGCCAACAGTCTGCGCTTTCGGATACTCCTGCATAATTTCCTTTGTCACCATCAGCAGGAACTCGAAACCGGGCAATACGGATTGGTTCATCTTCTCTACTCCTCTTTCGTGTTCTTTACAGGCGATTATAGAGGGATTTCAAAACAAATCAAGACTTGACTTTTTCAGAAGGAGGCATCGCAAGTGATATATTGTATGTCCGACATCCATGGCGAGTTGGATCGCTTCAAGGCGATGCTCGACCTGATCAATTTCTCTTCAGACGATACGCTATACATCATAGGCGATGTGATAGATCGCCATCCAGGAGGCGTGGAGATCCTCAAAATCATCAAGGACACACCGAACATGTTCATGCTACTAGGCAACCACGAGCAAATGTGTCTGGATACCCTTGGCCCCAACAGTGTGTATGGAAGCAGACGGTTATGGCTAGAGAATGGTGGAAGTAATACATATCGAGAGCTGCTCTATGTATGTTCGCTCGCTGAGCGAAGCAGGATCATACATTTCCTGAGTACGCTGCCGGATCATTTTGATGTTGAGGTTGGCGACCGCAAATTCCATTTGGTTCATGCCATGCCGTCAGATGACCCGGATGATCGGATTTGGAGGAGGCCTAAACCGGATGATCCTCCGTACTTCGAGGATCGCATCGCAGTCGTCGGCCATACGCCCACCTGCTACATGAGTGGCGATATGGAAAGTCCCTTCGCCGTCTGGCATGGAAACGGGCTGATCGATATCGATTGTGGGTGCGGGAATAAGACAGAGCTGCGGCGCCTCGCCTGCCTTCGACTGGACGATCTGAAAGAATTCTACATCTAATAACCAATCAACATGAGGATGCCTTCTGCTTATACTGGTAGAAGGCGTCCTTTTTCTTGTCAGCGATAATTCCTGCAATCGTACTAATTTGGTATTATCCGTACTGTTCTGCTCATTTTTGAGTCGCCGTTAATCTCCTATACTTAAAGGAAGATAATGATAGGTAGGAGATGTTCAATGAGCACCAATTTACATGTAATGGGCAACCGAATACGGACTGCGAGGCAATTCAGGAAACTGACTGCGGAACAACTCTCTGAGCAGCTTGGCATTGCCACGGAGTCTCTGCGCCATATCGAAAATGGTACCAGACGACCCAGCTACGCTCTGTTAGACAACATTTCGGATATACTCGATGTGTCCCTGGATTACCTCGCCGGTAAAACTGAACTTCCCCTCGAGCGCAGAGTACGCCGGGAACTTGAGAATATGGGCCTGACAAAAGCCCAAGAGGACGCTTGTGTGGAGATCGCACTCAATGCGATACCTGTCATAAAACGAATCTGCTAAGCCATGCACCTGCCGGTTTTCGGTAGGTGCATATCTTTTTTTGCGCACTCCCCATGATTCGACAGGTTTTGCGCTTACTTCCCCTTATTATGTACTTATCTGGTACGATTAGTATCAATATAGTACAAAGGAGATAGTAAAAATGAGCGTAGCAAGTATGCTGGAAAACATGAAAAGGCGTGCCCTCGACTCCACCTACGACGCATATATCTGCGAGGAGTACGATGCATGGGCAGTAGAGTCATTCGCAACGGAAGAGGGCGAGTATGATGCGGCAAGATTGGAGTTGCCCAAAGTGCTCAGTTCCGAGCAAATGGAGAAGTTGAAGACGATGGAAGAGCGCTATCAGCAGAATCGCAAATACGCCTCCCACTATGGGTTTGAAGCGGGCCTGTTCTCTGGCTTCCAGTTGTTCTTCAGTGGGAATGGGATAACAGAGGATGGCTTCGATCGCTACCTCATGAAAAGCCTTATGGAGATGCCCGGTATGCAGCGCCATGTAGACTACTACGCCCGCAACGACGAGATTCTCCGCCTGGGGAAGGAGCTGGGCGAGGAGCTGACGGATGAAAACAAGGAGCATGTTGTCTCGTTGGAATGCGCTTGGGGCCAACGCATTCACTCCTTTGCCTGCCACGCTTTCTATTGTGGCTATCGTGCGGCGCTGAGGGTTATTGACGCAGTCGGAGGGCTTGAGAGCATGAGTATGATCGACCACACGCTTCTTCTGGAATACAGACTTGGGTACATCGGCTCCTATGAACAGGTTGAACGGGAGCAGGAACGGAAGAAGAAAACCGCATAATAGCGAAAGGGGCAGGCCGCAATGGCCTGTCCCTTTCGCATAAGCTCTCGCTGTAATTCTGCTCGATATCGAATCGCAAAACGGAACATCCGCTTCTCTTCCAATGCAAGGATCTCGTTCTCCGCTTTATCAAGCGCAGAAATCAGCTCTTCCGGCACGCCATATTGTCGCAGGTTTTCTGCAATCTTACAAAGTTTTTCCACGGCTACCTCATATTCACAATATGAGTTCCCGCCATGCTCTGAAACAGGAATGCATTTTCCTTGAAACAGCTTTTGCAATATGTTCATTTTGATCCCCCATATATGAGACACCAAAACAGAGAAAGTGCAACATAGTTTTTGAAAAAACCACGGCGTTGTACTGTAATTACTACCTTCCCGTAGGGTACACATATGTGCTGTCCGTTCTTTTGGACACCCTCTGTTGTATGCTATGGCCATAATCCGATAGGTCTCACAAAGGAAAGGTGACAGAGATGTATGTTCTGATCGATATGGAGTGGGTTACAAATCGACACGGAAATCACTGGCCAACACAGCTTGCGGCAATCCGTGTAGATGAAGAATGGCAGACGGTGGATTCCTTCTCTGTACTCTTTCGGCCCAAGGATATCACCTTCCAGAAGTGGGATCACATGGCCTTCTCCGGTTGGACTCGTGACAACTTTCTGAATGCAGATTCGCTCTATCCGGCACTTGACGCCTTTGAGCACTGGCTACAGCCCGAGGACATTCTCTGCTGGTGGCACCAGGAGGCCTATGACCTCTATACCATGTTCACCAAGGTAGCACAGATCCGTGATCGGGCCTCTATGGTAGTATTCCTCTCCGACTACATCTACGGGTTCCTGGCCGGTCAGAAAGGTGCCGTAGGAAGCCCCTATAAGATTTGTGCGGCAAGAGATATCACGACGCCAGAGCCTGCACACTGTTCCATCAATGATGTTTTGGCGATACAGGCTCTCGTTCAAAGCATCGATTTCCAGCAAAGAAATCTGCAGGCGCCACCCAAGAAGTGGGTAAAGGACACCACTGCTCTGAAAGGATCACCGGTGTTTCCGCTTCTCTACGATACCTCAACCCAGCTGCTGCACCACTCTGATTGCGAGCTGCTTCCGGATAACCGTTACCTGCCGGCATACACTTCGTTTAAGGCACCGATCCGGAAGAGGTATAAACCCTGCGCCTGCTGCCATGATGAATTTCTGGATGCGCTTTGGGATCGTAACCAGGACTCCATCACCCGATCTGATTACAATTATGTGTATTCCAAGCAGTCCAAGGTGTTTCATACACGAAACTGCTCCCATGTGCTGCTATCCTTTGACATTCAGGGTACCGTATCCTATGAGACCTGCTTGAAGAGCGGACGCCGGCCCTGTAAACATTGTAAGCCCGTGCCGATAGAGCGCAAGCGTATTTCTTTGCCGATAAAGCAAAACAAGCCGCAGAAAGCGGAAAACCGCAATCTGAACGGCGAAGAACGAAAGGCCCTAGGTCGGTTCAAGCGAGCTAAGGAAGAACGCGAAACAGCTTTCAAGCGCGGCGATTTGACGGAGGCTGAGCGCAATACCGTCATGGCCCTTTCGCAACCCGGTCTTGCTTTCTGGGCAAGCAAGGGGTATAGCACCTTCCACACAAGAAACTGCTCAAAGATTACTGGGCTCAACCAACTCAGGGGTTTTGCGCGGTATCAGGACGCTGTGCGAGCCGGCTATTCTCCTTGCCGCCATTGCAGACCCAGTCCCAAGCAGGATGTAAAATTCTCAATTCCTATCACCAATAAGGAGCGACACGGCGAGACTACGGACACACTGATTCAGCTCTGTACGCAGCACTGTCTGCCCTTCGAATATGACATGCGATATTTCACGCTGCAGACCATAGCCGGCAAGTGGTGTATCGACATGAGTTTGCGGCCCGTTCGGCTGGAGCATATCAATCTCGTCACCGAGCGCGGGAACACAAAGAAGTTCCATACACAGCCCCGTCTCTTCCTCTCCCTCAAAGACACCTTTGATTACATCATGCGCCATGACAGCAAGTTGATTGAAGAGATTGTCGCCAAGGACAACCAGAGCCAGGAGCTGGCAATGGGTTAAGTAAGAAAGGCGCGGCAATGGGTAGCTCCATCGCCGCGTCAATTTCGTTTGATTCTGTTGTTAAGCAATCCTGTCATCCGTAAGTGGTATTGGGAGTATCCAAACTCCTGCCAACGAAAAGGAGTGAATAAAAATGGGCAGAGAAGAAGCAGCAAAAGAGTTGCTGGCCATGCTCGAAGAAGCACAAGAGGGCCCATACTATTCTGAGGAAGAAGTGCGAGCCCATCTGCTGGAAATCCTGGCCCCTCGCAACCAAGTATATATGACTGGCGACACCCATGGGCAATTTGAGCGCGTGATCGAGTTCTGCGCACGCAGAGAGGTTGAACCGGAAAACACCTTTGTAATCTTGGGCGACGCAGGGCTGAACTACTACAATGACCGCAGGGACCGAAAGAAGAAAGACCAACTTGCCCAGGTACCCATCACCTTCTTCTGCTTACACGGCAACCACGAGATGCGCCCATCCGAAGCACTCGGTTATGAGCTCGCCGAATATCACGGTGGCAAGGTATGGATGCAGCCGGCTTATCCTAATATCCTGTTCGCTATTGACGGCGAGGTCTATGACTTCAATGGCAATTCCTGCATTGTCATCGGCGGCGCCTACAGCGTGGATAAATACTATCGTCTGGCCCGTGGTTGGAGCTGGTTCCCAGATGAACAGCCTTCCGAAGAAATCAAAGCCAAGGTGGAGCGCGTCCTCGCCGAGCGCAGCTGGAAGATTGATATCGTGTTGTCTCATACCGGCCCGTTGAAGTATGAGCCGACCGAGGTCTTTCTGCCCATGATCGATCAGAGCACCGTGGACAAGTCTACCGAAGTATGGCTGGAGCAGATCGAGGCGAAACTCGATTATGAGCGATGGTATTTCGCCCACTACCACACCGAGAAAGAAGTGGACAAGATTCGGATCATGCATAATGACTACACTATGATCCCTCGCGAAGCCTCCGTTGCGGCAGAAAAGGACATGCTTCGCCGCATGCATCGTCAGGCGGAGATTGTGGAAGCGCTGGGACTTCTGGATGATGCACCAAACCAAAAGAATGGAGATGATATCTCATGAGCACCTATTATGATTTCATGGTCGAGGCCAAGTACGAGGGTAAGTGGTACAACATCGACTTCCATACCAAGGATATTGACGGCAAATTGCGGCATCAATATCTCGCCACCATTTCACGCAGTTTTATTGGACTGCTGGAGGATCGGGTGAACGGAGCATGGGCCATTAGCTTTGATGACTTGGCTGAGAGCACGCAGCAGCTTTTGCTTGCAAGCACTTTTGAAGGCCGAGAGGATAGTCTTCGACTGGAGCGCTTCTATGTTGCCGGGAATCTCGATGATTTTGAACGGCTGCTCAACGGCCCGTACCAGATGGAATACTATGTCACCCGCAACCAGATCGCAGCTTATGAAGAGCAAAAGATTGACGAAATCTACGAATACCTGACCGCTCACGAGTTGCTCGAATTGCCTCAGGCTGCCCGAAGCGAGTATGTGCTCTATCGCTGGAACGATACCTTTGCAAACACAGAGAACATCCGGGCCATGGTGGAGCGCCTGAAGTATCAGGTTGAGTGCTTCAATGATGCGCTCCCTTACCGGACGGATCAGTCCTACGGCGATCGGGCTGCCTCTCAGATTCGTGTGATCTACCGTATCACCTGAGGAGGGATCGGATGAATTATTACATTGGAGATTTGCACCTATTCAACCGCAACCAGACAGATGAAGGCAGAAACTACGACAGACGCCCGTTCGCTACGGTAGAAGAGATGAACCAGTACATCCTCGAACGCTGGAACGCCAAGATCAACAACGGTGATACCGTCTATATCCTGGGCGATATGGCCATGCGGGGTAAGAACAGTGCACTACTCGCGCTGGTTGCCCAGTTGAAGGGCAAGAAGATTTTGTTTCGCGGTAACCACGATGACCTGTCCGACTATCGCTATCAGCGGCTCTTTGAGGAGGTCACTGACTACCGGGAGATTGCCGATTCCTTTGATGGAAAGACATACAAGCTCTGCTTGATGCACTACGAAGCGCCGGATGCCGGTTACACCGTATCCTGGGAAGAAGCCGGCAAGGAAGTCTCTGTTGACTTGACTGAGGCCGGCGCCCTCTATGTAAAGAAGTCGGGATGCGAGTTTTTAATTTATAAACAAAATGACGATAATTTAAATCGAAACCAAAGAAAAATCGAATATAACAAAACGAATACTCAAAAATAGCAGGAAAGTGTGAACAAAGATCGCTGATTTTGTAAACGTTGGCACTCGTATATTGACATTGCTAAAAACGGGGTTATAATGAACACGATCTTAGGGAGAGGGATAAAGAGATCCCCCCCAAGAGATCAAATCAAATTATAAATACTCAAGCTCCGGACCGGGAGCTTCTCCCGGAACCGAGAGCGGGAATTGAATGGAGGAACAATTTATGTTACCCAGTATTTTTAGTGAGAACCTGTTTGATGATTTCTTTAATAGCGCAATGTTCCCGAAGGCCGAACATGAGCTGTACGGCAAGCATGCGAAGAACCTGATGAACACCGATGTGCGGGAGGTCGAGAACGGTTACGAGATCGACATGAACCTGCCCGGTTTTAAGAAGGACGAGGTAGAGATCCAGCTGCAGGACGGCTGCCTGACCGTCAGCGCCGCCAAGGGACTGGACAAGGACGAGGAGAATAAGAAGGGCCGTTATATCCGCCAGGAGCGTTACGCCGGTTCTCTCAGCCGCAGCTTCTATGTGGGCGAGGATGTGGAGCCTCAGGATGTGAAGGCCAAGTATGAGAACGGCGTTCTGAAGCTGTTCGTCCCCAAGGCCGAGGTCAAGCAGGTGCCTGCTCAGACCGCTATCGCCATTGAGTGACCAAATGGCCGGGGCCCGCAAGGACGGGTCCCGGCCGGTTTCTTTTAACGGCGGTCCTGCGTCGTATTTCCGTCCGGGTTCCGGGCGGGGATACGAAACAAGATCGAATGGATCGACGGGAGGAAAGTTGGATCCCCCCTCTTTTTCCTTAGGAGGCATGATGTATGAATAAAACCGTTTCCCGCGTGCTGTGGATCGTGGCAGGTGTGCTGCTGATCGTGGCGGGTGGTGCGTGTATGCTCCATCCCGGCGCTACCCTGAGCGGGCTGTCCTTCCTGTTAGGAATGGCCATGTTATTTTCCGGTGTGGTAGATATTATGATTTTTGCCACGGCGGGCAGCAGTATTTACGGTTCCGGATGGTTTTTGGTGGATGGCATCCTTACGGTGCTGCTGTCCATCTTCCTGCTGTGCAACCAGATGTTCACCATGATGACTCTGCCCTATATTCTGGGTATGTGGCTGTTGTTCTCCGGCATCACGAAATTTGTAAACTCCTTTGATCTGCGCCGGTTTGGAGTGCGGGGATGGGGCTGGGTGACAGCCTTCGGCCTGCTGATGGCGGCGGCTGGATTCCTCTCCTTTATGGACCCCTTGGCTGCGGCGGTGACGCTGTCCGTTCTGGCGGGGCTGTTCCTGATGATCCAGGGCGTGGTTTCCATCGCGTTCGGGTGTCTGTCCGGACGGTTCTGGATGTAAAGCTTAACAACAAAAATCCACGGTCGCACAGGCTGACTATCTTGTTGAAGAGGTTGCGCATAGAGATGCCTTGAAGGCAGTGCACGGCAGTCATGACTCATGGGAGGAAACACAATGAGTACGCAATATGAATTTATGAAACGACAGGTCGTTGAAGAAGTGGCTGCTCTTCAGGAAAAGCTAATCGCAATCCAGGCGGATTGCATCAACCGGATCAAAGAAATCCCCGTCACTTCTGACCTGGAGGACACCATGGATGAACTGCTTAATAAAATCTCAAATCAGTTCCTCTTTCAGATTGAGGAACCGGAAAGTGCGTCCGTCGTGATCGGCACAGCAAGAGCCGGTCATTTTTCCTGGAGAGTCGAGAACGGGTTTCGAGACATTTTCTCCGTAGAGCAGTGGCTCCGCGACAATCCCGAGTTCAGCATCTATGATGAATACGGTACAGCTATTACATGGGAGCAATTCAAAGAGGCTGTAGCCTTGTGTAATGGGTGAAAACTGCACTTGAAACGGTTTGGGCATTCTGACATATTGGGACCGCATTTTTTTGTACAAGGAGTCGATGACCATGGAGTACAGGGGCCTTTATGTTTCTGCAACACCAGATTGTGAGCCTAATGAAGGCGGATACTATTGTCAGGTATATGCCGACGAGGATTATGGCGACCAGATCGACGACTTTTGTATCCATCCAGATGAGCTTGAAGAGAATGATGATATTAAGCACTGGGGCAAGGTCAATATCGACGGCAGCTACCGATACTATGTTGAGAATGGTGTCATCTCTCCAGAAAACAGCGATATTTAACCACAAGTTGAATGACAAACCGAAAGAGTTGTGGTATAGTACAGTCAGAAACCAAGAACAAATCTCTACAGAAAGGACGCAGAACCATGAAGACTATTTCTTCCGCTATCTTCTATATGAGCGAATGGCAGGCTATCTTCCAGTGCGAGGAATATAGCTTTTGCGAAGCACGCCCATATCAAGATAAGCAGAAGAATATGATCGGATTGAGTACCTGTTGACCTGAAAGAATCGGTCTATCAGGATCTCCTTCTCTGAATTATTGAAGCCGCTTGTCTTGAGTGCAGACAAGCGGCTTTTTCATGCCCATGAGGCCAAATAATTCAGATAGGAGGTGTATTTGAGAATGAACATTCCAACGATCAACCTTGCTCGCACAGGCACCAATATTGTGATGCTTCGCAAAGCAGCGGGGCTGACGGTGCATGACCTACAAATGGCATTCGGCTTCAATTCCCCGCAGGCCATTTACAAGTGGCAAAACGGCACTGCGCTGCCGACTGTAGATAATCTTATCGCCCTTGCTGCACTGCTGCATGTGCGTATTGATGATATCCTCATTACCGATCACTCGGTTGCTTAATATGCAGGGAGAACTTCTCCCTGCCATACGGTCCGCTCGTCTAAATGGTTAGGACACAGCCCTTTCACGGCTGCAATGACCGGTTCGAGTCCGGCGCGGATCTCCATAATACTGGGATATTGCTAAGCGGCTAAGGCACCGGCCTTTGATGCCGGCCACTGTTGGTTTGAATCCAACTATCCCAGCCATGATACGGTACTCAAGAGGTTGAAGAGGACAGCCTGCAAAGCTGTTAATCGTCGGTTCGAATCCGACCCGTATCTCCATCTGGTGCCTTCGTCTAATTGGTTAGGACGCAAGCCTCTCAAGCTTGTAATGCTGGGTTCAAATCCCGCAGGCATCACCATCATCATACAGGGGTATAGTTTAACCGGAAGAACAGCGGTCCCCAAAACCGCCCGTGGGTGTTCGAGTCGCCCTATCCCTGCCAATATACTGGGGTGTCGCCAAATGGTCAAGGCACCGGTCTCTGACACCGGCATTTGTTGGTTCAAGTCCAGCCACCCCAGCCATATTTGGAGAGTGAACCCGGAAGGCCCGGGGACCGCCCGCTAAGCGGATCGTATCAGAAGTGATATCAGATTCGAGTTCTGCGCTCTCCGCCATATGGGTCAGTGCGCGTAGTTGGCGATCGCAGCGGTCTGTAAAACCGTGACATCTGAAACATCGTTGGTTCAATTCCAACCTGACCCACCAAAATAGAGGGGTACCCGCTTCTGGGTGCCCCTCTTTCATAATGGTCACATCATTGGCCGGGTGGTCGTAAAACAGTAAAATAAAAAAATGGTGAAAACCTTGAGTTTTCAAAGGGTGCGGCGTGACTTCGGTCACGCCGTTTCCTCTTTCATCAGCTCATTCAGCGGGATGAAGCCCAGCCCATCGTAATGGATGTGAATGTGCTGCACACGCTTCCCGCTGGATTTGTCCGGTGCGTCCACATAGATGGCGGACACCAGTTCCCGCAGAGCGTAGCCGTCCAGCTTATCGATGCCCACATACTTGTGCGCCGTCTGAATGAACTTCTCAACGTTTTCGTTCTGTCGTTCCTGTACTTCAATTTCCTGTCGCAAAGTTACGCACTCGGTCTCCAACTGCATGTGCTCCGTTTCATAGGTCAGGCTCAGCATATCGAAGCGCTCATCACTCAGCCGTCCGCAGGCGTTGTCCTCGTAAATCCGGATGAACAGCCGTTTCAGTTCAGCGATGCTGTTTTCGTTCCGTTCCAGCCGTTTCCTTCGGATGCGGATCTGCTCACTGCTTTCCAGCCAGAGTTGTTCCTCCATCACTGCACGGAAATGTGCCTCATGCCGCAGAATGTAGCCCGTCACAGCCTGAATGTGTTTCAGGACTATGCGGCTGAGTACGGTTTCCCGGATGTAATGAGTACCGCACTTGTCCTTGTGCTTCTAATGGAGAGAACAGTCAAAGAACGCGCCCTCCGGTCGGTAATTGTTCGTCGCCCCGTAATACAGCTTCTCACCGCAGTCGGCACAGTACACCAGCCCGGAAAAGATGCTGCTTCGGCCTGTACGGGTCTTGCGATGCCGCTGCTGGCGCACCTGCTGTACCTTCTCAAACACGGCTTCCTCGATGATGGCCTCATGTGTATTGGGGAAGATGGCTTGCTTCTCAAGGGGATTGTCCCGCTGCTTCTTGTCCCAGATGGAGTTGGTATAGGTCTTGAAGTTCACCGTACAGCCCGTGTACTCCCGCCGTTCCAGAATCGCCACAACGGTACTGCTGTGCCAGTCGCAGGGGTCCTCCGGTTTCTTGTTTGGGGTCTTGATGCCCTGCAAGGCCCTGTATGCGCTGGGCGTTAGCACCTTGTCCGCTTTCAGTTGGTTGGCGATCTGCATGGGACCACGGCCCTTCATACACAGGTCGAAGATGCGTTTCACCACATCAGCGGCTACCGGGTCAACCACCCAGCGGCGGGGGTTCTCCAGGTCTTTTACATAGCCATAGGGCACATTGGGGGTCAGGGGTACGCCTCGCTCACCCTTGGCTTTCTGGACGG
>OGOK01000527.1_pt1 | contig 33512 bp, 17 predicted proteins | sample 1552661 | NCBI WGS metagenome assembly OGOK01 (sample SAMEA2580172, study PRJEB22360) | human gut metagenome | biome: human gut; feature: human-associated habitat; material: faeces | place: Denmark | collected 2008/2010
GAAGATTATTTTTTGTATGCTTTGTCGGAGTACTTCGTAATCTTATTATCTTTTTATTCATATTTTACCTCATTTCTTTATTAATTTATTGGGCTTATTATACTATAATTAGACGCCAAAGTCAATATTTTTTAAATATGTTGTATAAATATGCTTTGATATTATTATTTAACAGTAACCGTATATGTCAATAAAGTTCAAAAAAGGCGCAATATAATCTGTTGATTTTTCATGATTTATATATTATAATAAAAACGTTGAAATTGAGGCAGCTTGATGGAAACAAGGTTTAGTATAAATAAGCATTATATCGGTAAAGCGGTTTATTTTTTGATTTGATTCTTTATTGGTTTAAAGCGTTTTCGCAGTAATTAGTAAAATGCATTGTCAAAGGCTGTTTTACATAGTGAATTTCATAGTTCAGGCATAATTTGAGCGCATGTTTGATTCTTCCGCAAAAATCTGCAAGGGGATACGTTTACCGTACGTATTGGAGAGGCTTTTGCAGTATATTAATGCTAATATACTTACAATTTTAAATTACAGGTCTTATTCTGCAATGAGAGGGGCGGAGTAAGACTTGTAATTTTTTTTATTCTATATTATAATAATAGTGGTATATAAATACAGCGCGCCGCGCGCAGTAAAAAAATGCGGAATCCGTTTACAGCGGTGATCGGGGGAAAAATGAATATAGCAGCAGCACAGTCAGGGGGACCGACCTGCGCGATTAACGCGTCGTTGGCAGGCATATTTACCGAGGCCTCCAAAAATCCGGAAATAGATAAAATTTACGGCTCCATAAACGGAATCGAAGGAATCATAAACGGGGAGCTTGTGGATCTGAGAACAATAATCCGAAGCAATGAGGACCTGGAGCTATTAAAGCTGACGCCGTCTACGGTTTTAGGCTCATGTCGTTACAAGCTGCCTGAGAATGACGATAAAGTATACGAAAAGATATTAAATACCTTTAAAAAGAATGGTATAGATATGTTTTTTTATATAGGCGGCAACGACTCTATGGATACCGTTTTAAAGCTATCTGAATATTTCAGGAAAAATAATATAGCTATAAAGGTTGTCGGAATACCCAAAACGATAGATAATGATCTTATGTGTACCGATCATACGCCCGGTTTCGGTTCTGCTGCAAAGTATGTAGCGGCAACTCTTCAGGAAATTACAAGAGATAGCTCGGTTTACAGTGTAAAATCTGTTACGATAGTTGAGATAATGGGAAGGGACGCCGGATGGCTTGCCGCGTCCGCATGTGTTTTAAAGGCTAACGATGAGAACGCTCCTCATTTGATTTATCTTCCGGAGGCTCCTTTCAGCATAGAGCGTTTTCTGGAGGACGTCAACAGAATGCTCGGAGAGCATAAAGCGGTTATTATAGCCGTTTCCGAGGGACTGAAGCTGAGCGGAGGAGAATATGCGGCCGAGGGCTTTCAGTCGGGGGCAAATGACAGCTTTGGTCATAAATATCTTTCGGGAATCGGCAAATGTCTCGAAAATATCGTGAGGGAAGAGATTGGCTGTAAGGTACGTTCAATAGAGCTGAACGTTATGCAGAGATGCGCCTCTCACATAGCCTCTAAAACTGATATTGACGAATCTGTCAAAATAGGAGAGGAAGCGGTTAAAGCCGCCGTTGAAGGAATGACCGGAAAAATGATGGCGTTTAAAAGAATAAGCGACAGACCTTATTTTTCAGAAATAGTCCCTGTTGACGCGAATGAAGTAGCAAATAAAGAAAAGCTTTTTCCTAAGGAATGGATAAATAATCAGGGTAACAATGTGACGTCGCAGGCGCTGGATTATTTTCTTCCGCTTATACAGGGAGAACTTAATATACTGATGAAAAACGGTATGCCCGTACACTTTAAAATACCTAATTGGTTTTGATTTACGCTTTTATCTTACTCGGAACGGAGAATATATAATGAAAAAATCAGAAAAGGCAGTTGAGCTATTTAAAAAGGGTTATAATTGTTCGCAGTCTGTTTTCGGAGCCTTTGCCGAGGATCTGGGAATTGATTTTGAAACGGCTGTAATGATTTCCTCCTCCTTTGGAGGAGGAATGGGCAGAATGAGAGAGGTCTGCGGAGCTGTAAGCGGAATGTTTATGGCTGCCGGAATAAAATACGGTTATTCAGATCCTAAGAACATGAATGCAAAAAAGGAGCATTATAGGCTTATTCAAACGCTTGCGGAAAGATTTAAGGAGCGTAATAAATATATAGTATGTCGTCAGCTTTTGGGAATGGAGGCCGATGGATATACGCCTTCTGAACGAAACGGAGAGTATTATAAGAAGAGACCTTGCGCTGAGCTTGTTAGAGACGCGGCCGAAATTTTTGAAGAATATTTAGAATGCTGCGATAAAAAAAACGAGATATAGTTTTTTTATAAAACTATTCGGCATATTGTAGAAAAGACGGGGAAAAATAGGCTTATAATTCGTTATAAATTATTTCATAAGCCTATTGACAAAAAAATAACAATGTGGTATAATGACATTGTTAAGAAATTAACAAGTCCGTTTATGAAAATTTATCAATTTATATTTATTTTATAGGAGGATAATCAAATGGCAAAGGAAAAGGATGCAAATAAGACCGCCGAGCAGCCTCAGGTTGATCCGAAGGCAATGGTGGATGAGCTTGTTGCTAAGGCTAAGGCTGCGCTTGACGAATACATGAAGCTCGATCAGGAGCAAATTGACAAAATCACCAAGGCTATGGCTCTTGCTGGTCTTTCTGCTCAGATGGAGCTTGCTAAGATGGCTGTAGAGGAAACAGGAAGAGGTATCTTTGAAGATAAAGTAACTAAAAATATTTTTTCTACTGAATATATCTGGCATTCTATTAAATACGAGAAGACGGTCGGCGTAATCGAAGATAATGAAAACGAAGGTTATCTTGAAATCGGCGAGCCTGTCGGTATTGTTGCCGGCGTTACTCCTGTAACAAATCCTACGTCAACTACGATGTTTAAATCTATTATATGCGCGAAAACAAGAAACCCTATTATTTTCGGATTCCATCCGAACGCTCAGAAATGTTCTGTAAGAGCCGCTGAAATAGTAAGAGACGCTGCCGTTGCCGCAGGCGCTCCTGAAAACTGTGTTCAGTGGATCGAGGTTCCTTCAATTGAAGCGACCGGATTTCTTATGAATCATCCTGACGTTGCTACAATTCTTGCAACAGGCGGTCCGGGAATGGTTAAGGCTGCTTATTCGGCAGGTAAGCCGGCTCTTGGAGTTGGCCCCGGAAATACTCCATGCTATATTGAAAAAACCGCTAAGCTTAAACAGGCCCTTAACGATCTTATTCTTTCAAAATCATTTGATAACGGTATGATCTGCGCGTCTGAGCAGGCTGCTATAATTGATACTGAGGTTTATGATGAGGCCGTTGCCTTTATGAAGGAGCAGGGCTGCTATTTCGCTAAGCCTGAGGACATTCAGAAGATTCAGGACGTAGTAATAAACGTTGAAAAAATGGCCGTTCAGCCTTGGGTAGTAGGTCAGTATCCGTGGCAGATTGCTGAAAAGGCAGGCATTTCGATTCCTAAGGAAACAAAGGTGCTCTGCGTAGAAATAGGCGGAACCAACGCTGATCAGTATCCGCTTGCGCTTGAAAAGCTTTCGCCGGTTCTGGCTGTTGTAAAATCAGACAGCACCGAGCATGCGTTTGAAATGTGTGAGGAAATGCTCAAGCACGGTGCCGGTCATACCGCAGTAATTCACTCGTCTAACGACGAGCTTATTGAAAAATACGGCGAAACAATGAAGGCAAGCCGTGTCGTAGTAAATTCTCCAGCTTCTTTCGGAGCTATCGGCGACGTATATAACTCAATGGCGCCTTCGCTTACTCTTGGCTGCGGTTCCTATGGTAAGAATTCCGTTTCTGAAAACGTTACGGCTAAAAACCTTATCAACAGAAAGAAAGTGGCTAAGAGGAGATTGAATATGCAGTGGTTTAAGGTTCCTGAAAAGATTTATTTTGAACCGGGTTCGGTTCAGTATCTTGCAAAGATGCCTGATATGAACAGAGTTATGATCGTAGCCGATCCGGGTATGGTACAGTTCGGCTATGTTGAAAGGGTATTATATCAGCTAAATAAAAATGCTAACAAGCCTTCTATTGAGATATTCAGCGAGGTAGAGCCTGATCCTGACCTTACAACAGTCCGTAAAGGCGTAGCGGTTATGAATTCTTTCCAGCCTGATGTAATCGTTGCTCTTGGCGGCGGTTCAGCAATGGACGCAGCTAAGGCTATGTGGCTCTTCTATGAAAATCCTGACGCCGACTTTATCGGTATGGCTCAGAAATTTATGGATATCCGTAAAAGAGTTTATAAGTTCCCTAAGATGGGTAAAAAGGCTAAAATGGTTTCTATTCCTACAACTTCCGGTACCGGCTCTGAAGTTACTTCGTTTGCGGTTATTTCTGACAAGAGCAAGAATATGAAATATCCTCTTGCCGATTATGAGCTGACTCCTGACGTAGCAATTATAGATCCTGAATTCGTTTATACAGTTCCTAAGTCATCTACTGCATTTACCGGTCTTGACGTTCTTACTCATGCGATTGAAGCTTATGTTTCAGTTCTTGCTAACGATTATACCGACGCTCTTGCGCTTCATGCCATCAAGCTGGTGTTTGAGTATCTTCCAAGCTCATATAAGAATGCCGACGAGCTTTCAAGAGAAAAAATGCACAATGCGTCCTGTATAGCCGGTATGGCGTTTACAAATGCATTCCTCGGCGTAAATCATTCGTTGGCGCACAAGCTTGGAGGAGAGTTCCACATTCCTCACGGTCTTGCTAACGCATATCTGCTGCCGCATGTTATCGAATATAACGGAGAACCTACTCCTACAAAATTTGCAGCATGGCCGAAATACGATCATTATATCGCACCTGAGCGTTATGCTGAAATCGCAAAGATGCTCGGATTGATTCCGCAGAACGCAACGGCTCAGGAAGGGGTAAAGGCTCTTGCAGACGCTGTAAGAAATCTAATGAAGGAAGTAAATATTCCTTTGACTATCAAGGAAGCAGGCGAAAATGATAAGAGATCTTATATAGATCCTAAGACCTATGAGGGCGCATTGGACGATCTCGCTTACAAGGCTTTTGACGACCAGTGTACTACAGCTAATCCTCGTCTGCCGAGGATTGACGAATTAAAGCGTCTTTATATGCTCGCTTATTACGGAAAATAATAATAAATAAAAAGGAACGCTCAAAAGCGTTCCTTTTTTTAATTACGTTGGCTTTCCGCTATATCTAAAAACGATTGTGCAAGCTGAGAATCTATCATTTCGCATGTTGTACGATTATAAAATACATCGGTTATATCCCATAGCATAGGACACATATTTCTTTTATAAGCCTCTTTGCAGACGGTTGTCAGAAATAGTCTTACGGATTCCGGATTCTTATTTTTAGTTGCACACCCGTATTCACCAATGATTACTGGTATGCCATTATCTACAAAGGTTGTTTTCATAAGCTCCATATTTTTTTCAAGCTCTTTTAAATCAATTTCTGAGCCCCAGTCTGACCTTGCTTTACCCCAATCTGCATCCTCTTCAAGAATGCAGAAATTTGCCGGTGTGTAATAATGAACTGATACGGCGCAGCTTGACTCTTTATCGTCCGGCATTTTGAAAAGGGGATCGCAGGTAAGAGTTATATCAGTTGCATAACCGGCTATCAGCAAATGACGTTTTTCATTGTTACCGCCGGAATTTCGGACAAGATTAACAAATTCCTGATTTATGCTGTTGAGGATTCCGTATGCTTCCGCCTTGCCTTCGTCTGAGCCGCTGTATCTGTTCCATATATCCTCATAATATCCTTCTTCGTTTAGCGATTCAAATATCAGCTTATCTCCGTAATCCTTGAAATTTTCGGAAATCTGTGACCAGATTGCAGTATATTTTTTTAGACATTCGTCATATTCCGTAGAAAACTTTTCAAACCATCCGCCGTCCCAGTGTATGTTGACAACGGCGTACATATTGTTGTCTATAACGTAATCAGTTATCTGTGTAACGCGTTTCATAAGATCCAGATTAACGGTATAATCGTCCGATATCATATTAGACCACGCCACTGGTATTCTGACTGATTTAAAGCCCGCTTTTGAATAGCCTGCGATCATTTCCTCGGTTATAACAGGGGAACCCCATGCCGTTTCGTAATTTGTTATGCTGCTGTCATCTATCCAGTCTCCGCATGATTCAAGGGTATTGCCAAGGTTTATACCAAGTCCCATTTCAGTGACGATCTCAGCGGTAGTCAAATCACGTACCTTTTCTTTTTTATCCTCCTTGTCGCTTCCGCAGCCTGACAAAGCGGTGAAAAGAATTACGGCGGAGGTTATTACTGTAAACGCTTTTAATAATTTCATTTCTTACCTCATTTCATAAATACAAATTCTTTAAGTTCAAAAAGCCTTTTACCCTTAAACATTTCAGCAGTCCAATCTGTATAGTTGTCGTCCGCAATAAAATATATCGCATGTCTGCCTGTAATCGCTTTTATACATGCTTTGTAAATGCCGTCGTCCAGACCGATTTTACAAACGCCTAATTCTTCTCCGTTTTCATAGTTATCCGAAACGATTCTTATAAGTCCTCTGCATCCCTGCCCCTTTACATTAAAGCAAACTTCCATAGTTTTGCTTGAATAATCGTCACCGAAATCAAAATATTTGAATCCCATCACACAACCCTTTGTAATATCGGTTATATATCTGGAAAATACATTTTTTTCAGTTAAGTAACAGCCCCCCTTCAAAACGCACGCTGCGTCTGCCGGAGTGATTTTATAAGGAGAAAGAGAATCCTCAAAGCCGAGAGACGTCATTTCTACCTGCGGTATAGAGCCGTCGGCCAATATTTCGATTCTTTCGGCACACGCTTGTCTTGACATAATAGTATTATTTGTTCCTCTGTGATAAAATATATACCATTGCTCGTTTATACAGCACAAAGAGCCGTGATTATTGCTGCCGGGATAGTCAATACCGTTATCTATTATCGTACCCCTGAATTCAAACGGACCGAGAGGATTATCCGAAGTAGCGTAAACCAGCTTGCTGCCTGTTTTTGGAGAATATATAAGATAGTATGTGTTTTTAATTTTTCTCACAGAGCAGGCTTCAAAAAACTCAAACGGCGGCTCGGTAGGTATAATATCCTTTACATAGCTTCCGTCTATTATTTCGTTCATTTTCTGAGGATTGATTTTTGCGGCAAATGAACTTTCAAATCCGCAGTAAATATATATCTGTCCGTCGTCGTCGGCAAAAACCCCCGGATCTATAAACCATCCGTCGCCGAAGCAGTTATTCCGGTTTATGTAATCATATGGAGCTATTAGCTCAAAGGGACCTTCAGGGCGTTCGCTTACAGCCACACACCCCTTAGCGCCTATTATATATGCAAAAAGATAATACTTGCCCTTATATTCAATGACGTCCGGAGCAAAAAGCTTGTTGTCTGTCCAGTTCTCAGTGTCTGAGCTGTGATCGCGGTCAGCGCGTGTATGGAAGCAGTCGCCGTGGCATGTCCAGCGGTTCGGATTACTGACGGGAGCCGACCATATTTTTAATTTGTAATCGCAGAAGGAATCGGAACCGGCGGTATCATGAGAGCCGTAAATATATATGCGATCGCCGAATACTCTTGGCTCTCCGTCAGGTATGTATTCCCAGGAGGGAAGGTATGGATTGGCCATTTAAAATAGCTCCTTTTTCTATATTTATATGTATAAGCCTACGCTCAATAATCAGTATTAACTTTATAATAGCTGTCCAGATCTTTAAATTCTGGAAATTCTATTATTATAGGATAGCTTAGTGCGTCAGCAAGATTAAAGTCAGGGAATGCTTCGTCGTTATCCAAAAGCGTCCATGAATAAGTTTTACCGTCAACATCATTTGTAATAATATGAACCATTTTAAAGCTGTCGCTCTTAATTTTAACATCTGCGACGATTTCTATTGAATCAAATTTATCAATAGAAATGCGCTCAAATTCAATGATTTCAATGCTGTCATAAGAATTGCCATAGGTGGAAATATAGGAATCCTCTGTTTTTGCAAGGAAGCTATCTTTTTCTGCACACTCGTCTGCGACTGTCACAGTGATTGTATTTTTCGTATCAAGATATTGAATAACCGCCGGAAACGACGTAATTTCATCAGTCTGATTATCTGTCGCAGTTCCGCCCTCCGCAATTTCCCAGCCGTTTTTTAAAAATAATGATGTGTTTAAGTCTTTTAACGAAAAAGCTTTATTGGGGTGCTTATATGACTTGACCTTAGCAGAGCTTACAATTGGAACATCAGGAACGGAGTTAATTGCAGTGAGCTTCTTTGTTTTTTTTTCAGAATTATCATCTGAGAGACTTACGGATTCCTCTAATAGATTTTTTGGGATTTCATTAGTATTGCAGGCTGTAAACATAGTTGTCATACATATTGCCGTTGATACCGTTAATAAAATCTTATGTCTCATAATTACCTCCGTAAAAATAAAAAAGTCCGTAAAAAATGAAATTTTCTGAGCGCTGTTGTGAGGATAACAGGAGTTGAACCTGCACCGAGTTTCCTGACTTGCACCTGATGCGGCGTAACGTTAGCGCATTATTTATTCGTACCTTTAATTTTTATCTGCGTATCTGTTTTTAATACTTTTTCTACTTAGCTTTTATCATTGATAGGATCATAATGTTCGGATAATTGTTCTTTTAATCTAAAAATTACAGTTAAAATATTATTAACATTCCAAGTTTCTAATAAGCTTGAAAGCTTATCCATATCGTCTGCTGATAATTTACAAATCGGAGATAATAGCTTTTCGCCGCTTAAAAAAAATCAGGATTAATTAAGTATAACACAAATATCTTAAATAATCAACAATGAAACTATTCATTGGTGAACAAATCTTAAATTTTGTGCACCCATCTGATTATAGAATGTTACCAGTTCTTCTAAAGTAACAGGAATAATGGTAATATTTTTACAGTTACAATTACAGCATACTGATATGGCAGTATATTTATATTCAGTGGTGAGTATTTTAAATTTGTTTGTTTTGTTCATAACATCAAATGATAAAAGCGGTGTTGAAAGTCCCGTTCCAATCATTTTTACATACGCTTCCTTGGATGTCCAGATTTTCACAAACTCCTTAAAAGGATTCACAGATGAATTTATATGCATAATTTCATTTGCGGTAAAGTTATTTCTATAAATATTTTCATATTCTTTTATACTGTTAGAATATGTTTCAATGTCAATTCCTATAGAACTGTTATAATCAGTAAAAACAGATTTTCTATATGTGTGTGATATTGAGAATTCATAACCCGTTAAATTGGTAAGGTATGGCTTACCAAACTTATTGGTTTGAAAGTTCAGACTATATTCAGCCAAGCCTGTATTTTTACTTATTATCATGCGCGTCATCAAAGCGGTTACGAGAGAAGAAATCCTGTCGCGTTCAAACCTGTACTTGTTTATACGTTTCTGTCTTTGAATTGAAACATATTTCTGCATACCGCATATGTGGTTCCATTTTAAATTTTCGGTAGTTTCGAGTAAGTAAACATTGATTGTATCGAACATACATTTATCTCCCATAAAATTTAATGCAATACCGCATAACTATTGTGCGCGGTATTGCATTAAACGGTTGTTCAGGAATGTTCAACAGCATTAAACTGTTTTTTCCATAATTCATTGTAGAGACCTTTTTTCTCCATAAGCTGAGTATGAGTTCCTTCCTCAACAACTTTTTTATCATCTATAACAACTATCTTGTCCGCATTTTTTATAGTGTTAAGATGATGAGCAACTATGATTATGGTCTTTCCTTTGACAAGTTCGTTTATCGACTGCTGAACAAGACTCTCATTTTCTATATCAAGACTTGCTGTAGCTTCATCAAGTAGTATAATAGGCGCGTCCTTCAAAATAGCTCTTGCAACTGCAATACGCTGTCTTTCACCACCTGATACACTACTTCCGCTTTCACCTATAACTGTATCATATTTCTTTTCAAGACTTGTTATCCACTCATGACAGCCTGCCTTTTTAGCCGCTGCTATTATTTCTTCGTCGGTGGCATTTGATTTTGCAAGCTTCATGTTATTTTTAATGGTATCATTAAAAAGATAGCTTTCCTGAAAAACAATACTTATCATGTCAAGGAGCTGACTGTAAGGGAGCTTTTTTGAATCCACTCCGCCGATACTGATACTTCCCGACTGATTGTCATAAAAACGTGAAATAAGCTGTAAAACAGTAGATTTTCCGCATCCTGAATGTCCTACAAGCGCTGTCATTTTATTCATTTCTGCCTTGAAGCTCATGTTTTGCAGCACGTAGTTTTTGTCGTCGTAGGCAAATGTAACGTTTTTAAACTCCACGTCGTATTTTTTTACAGGTAATGTCTTGCTGCCCTCCGAGAGTTTTTCCGAACGGCTGAGATCGTAGAGATGATCTATGGAATCGAACAAGTACCTTAACTGATCCATAAGGGCAAATTCGGTAGTCAAAGGAGTATATATCTTGGGCAGCGCTATTAGAAATACTATATAAGCGGTAATACTGATAGAACCTGCATACCATAGAAGCAGTCCCGCGACCGCTGTGATGGGGATACCAAGAGTGAGTATCATTGAGCATGAGCCTATAAGCGTTCCCACTGCTGTTTGCTTTTCGATTGATCTATTTTTAAGCTGTTTTAAGTTTTCGGAAAATCTTACAAAGCTGTCGCCCGTCATGTTAAAGCCCTTCAGCAGATGGATATTTTTCACATATTCCAACACGCCTGCATTTACTTTATCGTTTATCTCGTTGAGTTCTTCACCTGCTTTAGCGCTTTTTTTCTGCATGGCAAAGTAGATCGCAAAGGAAAGTACGGCCACTGCCAAGGCTATAAGGTCAAGCTGCCATGAAATAAACAGCATTGCAATAAATCCCAGCACAGGCATTACAATGGAATGGAGTATCGGATCGAGAATATCCGAGATTACCAGCAGAAAGTTCTCGTGATCGTCCACCACATAGCCTGTTATCTCATTTGTGTCCTTTTCCAGTATTTTTCCCACCGGAAAACTGTTAAAGGAACTCAACGTGCTATTTCTGCCGTTTTTCACTATAGAGGCTGCGTCGTAGGAAATGGTTATCCATGACTTCATACTGAAAATATACATGATAATATAAGACGCTATCATCATTATACAGTAGATAATCAACATTTTTTGGTTTATTGTCCCGCCTGCCAGCGGCTTTATCAATTCCGCAGCTGACATGATGATAAACATATAGGGCAATGCCTTTGCAACGGCGGATAAAAAGCCCCATATGAGTATTTTTTTCAGGCTCTTTTTATCTATTTCCGATAATAATGTCATTAGCTTTTCTTTCATCACCTGTTCACGCTCCCTTCGATCGTCCAGTTGCTTCCCTTTATATACTCCTCCCACAATCGGCGGTAAATTCCAGAGCTTTCCATAAGCAGTTCGTCTGTACCCGACGCGGTGTTTTTGCCATCGGAAAGTACTATTATCTGATCCGCATTTTTTATGGAGGACATCTTATGCGCTATCATAACAACCGTCTTGCCCCTGCTAAGTTCCGTCAGCGCTTTGTTTATAAGCTGCTCGTTCTCTGCATCTGCATAAGAGGTAGCTTCATCAAGGACAAGTATGGGAGCATTTTTAAGGAATACTCTGCTTATTGCTATCCTCTGTTTTTCTCCTCCGGAAAGGTTGTGACCGCCGTCGCCTATGACCGTCTGATAATGCCTGGGAAGTGTCATTATAAAGTCATGTATCTGCGCCTTTTTAGCGGCGTCTATAATGTCGTCCATGGTGGCAGTTGTGTTGTTCATTCTGATGTTAGCCTCAACTGTATCCGACAGTATGAGGTTTTCCTGAAATACAAAAGCCATACTGCCGTACAGTTCCTCCTGTGACATGGAGCGGATGCTTTTGCCGCCTATTTTTATATCCCCCTCATAGTCGTTCCAGAAGCCTGCGATAAGCCTTGCGGAGGTGGTCTTGCCTGCGCCCGACGGACCTATTAGAGCTGTGATTTTCCCTTCGGGGATAGTCATGGAGCAGTCGTTGAGTATCAGTTTATCCTTATTGCCGTAGCCGAATCTCACCTTTTCAAATGTGATGTCATATCCCCGACGCTTGGCGTTATCCTGATGCTGTATCATTTCCTCCGCTGTAAGAATATCGTTTACGTTATCGTTGGCAACACCGAATTTTCTTAAGGCAAGGGTGAATATGGTAAGGTTCATCATAGGACCTGCAAGATTTGCACCTACGATATAGAAGAACAATACTTTTGAAATGATCGCCCAGAGATCTCCCCCCGAACAGTACTCGTAAACGCTCATAAGAAGTATGCCGAGAAGTGAGGCTGTGATAAAGGTGGTAAAGAAGGTGTACCCGAACATGGAGTGCTTGCCCTGTTCATAGGTGTATTTGTGAATATCATCAATGTCCTTTCTCAAAGCGTCTTCACTTTTTCCACGGCTGTTGAAAATCCTGACAACGGGGAGCGCCTTGAAATATTCAACTGCGTCAGAAGTGATGCTGCCCATTGATTCGCTGTATGCCTTATTTGCTTTCATGTACTTTTTGTTGAACATGATAAATATCATGCCGATTAGCGCAAAGGGTATGGATAATAACGCTGCAAACGTCATTTTAACATCAATATTGAACATGAGGATTATCAGACAAATAGGCGTAAGTATGCCTGTTACCAAATCACCTATATGCTCTGCAAAAAATTTTTCGATGGAGGAACAGTCCTCTGCAACCGCCTTTTTTATGTCGCCGCTGCGGTTTTTGGAAAAGAAGCCCAGTTCCACCTTTGACAGCTTTTCCATTATGCCCTTTCTGAGTTCGTATCCCACCGAATAGGACGCTGAATGTGCAAGTACAGATCCTATAACGGTACAAAGCACCGCTGCCGCCGCACATATCAGCATACCTATACACATGGAGGCGAGTACCGATTTATCAATATCGTCGATAACTGCATGTTTGTCTGCTATTTCCTCAATTACCTTATATATGAAATAGTAGATGGCTATAGTTCCCGCTGTTCCCGCAACATCAAGAAGCACAGTTATCAGCAGTCTCCATTTATGTTTTAGTCCTGTTTTGATAACTACATTTTCCCTTTTTTCTGCTTTTTCTGCCATTTTTCTCTCCTACCTGTCCGATCCTATTTCCGCTGCCATATCCTCGATTGTGGTACATCTGAATACGGCGTTCATATCTATGTGATACCCGTGTTCCTCTATTCTGCTCATAAGCCTTATGGCTTTAAGAGAGTCGCCGCCCAGTGCAAAATAATTATCCGTTATGCCTATTTCCCGTACACCTAGGTTTTCCTTCCAGAGTTCTGCCAATTCCCTTTGCAGTTGCGTTTTCGGAGGAACTATCTCTCCTCTTTTTTGTGCAGCAACGTTCATTTTCGGCAGACGCTTAACGTTCAGTTTGCCGTTTGCTGTCAGAGGAAATTTCTGCATTTCGATAACGAATTTTGGCAGCATATAATCGGGCAGCTTTAGTTTGAGCTGTGACATGATATCCTCCTCGTCAACTACGGCAACTGTCTCCTTTGACTGAGTAAGTATAAGTACTGTTTGCAGCTTTTCCCTTGCCTTGTCATCATAAGGATACATCAGCGGATACGAATAGTTATTTTTGACTATACTGTTTCTCCACTGCTCCTCTGAATATGCAGGAAGATCCGTTTCCACTCTGTCGTCCGAATAAGCTGTAAGCCCTTCGGCAAATCCGGCAGTTATCATCTGTATCGCTGTATTGACTGTAGTTTCTATGATAAGCAGCTTTCCGTCATTTGCAAGGAGCAGATGCAATTCATCAATGGTATCATCAATGTTGTGCGCGTCATGCAGCACATTTGCGCCTATTATAAGGTCAAAGCTGTGAAGTGGTATCCCCTGTGCCTTGGGGTGAAGGTTTATGTCAAATATGCTGTAATCCACAAAGTCAAGACCATCGTAACGTTTTCTTGCTTCATCAAGGAATACATCAGAAAGATCGGTGTACAAATAAGTTACGTTGTTCATACTCTTTATACGGTCAATTACATAATCGGAGGTACCTCCCACACCTGCACCGACTTCCAATATCCTGAAAGGTTCGTCCTTGTTAGCCGTCGCTAACGACGTTGTGAGTTCCGCCGCAAGTCTACCGTATATCTGTCCTGTCACGCTGTTGCGGTACACACCTACACCGTTTTTAAGATCGCCGTCCTTAAAGAATACCTCGGACATAGGGTCTGCATTTCCCAGCATTATATCAGGCAGCAGCTTTCTTACGGAAACAACATAATGCATTATATGTTCCGCAGCGTCAGGAATACCCATGTCCTTTAGTTGTTTCATATATTCATCGGGAAAGTGTATTTTTGAGACGTCAAAGGTAAAAATACCGTTTTCATAGCCAATAACACCGTATTTTTTCAATGTGTTGTACCACTGTCTGAAATTCTTCACCCTGTTGTCGGCTATTTTCAGCTTTTTAACTATCTCATTCGGGGAGATATGCTCTCCCGACAGTTTTTCAATGCCAATTGCTGTAAGCGCTTCTGCCATACAGCTTACACAATGTTTTTCAAGTGTGTTCATAAAGCTGTGGTAGCTGTCAATATCAAATCCCGACAGTATCTCGTTTTCCTGTGAAGTGATATTTAATACGGTATCATCTGCATCGAGTACAGCATCGGTGTTCTTGCTGTTACAGCGGATATATGTGCAGATAATATCACCGCCCTCGCCGTTTGTCTGAACAGCCGAAACGGAGTCTTTAATGTACCGCATTTTCTTAACGGCGCTGTCAAGATCGCCCAGTTCTATTCTCAATCCGTTTATCTTTACCTGCATATCCTGTCTGCCGCAAAATTCCATACAGCCCTCTTGGGAGATATATCCCCTGTCACCGGTACGGTATATCCTGCCTAATGTTTTATGCTGAATAAAGGCTGCATCAGTCTGCTTTTGATCGTTCTGGTAGCCGTCAGCAATTCCAACGCCGCCTATATATATATCCCCCTCAATATTTTTGGGCAGAGGCTCACAGGAACCGCTAAGTACATACATATTTTGATTTCTCAAAGGATAGCCATAGGGGATATGTGTGACATATTCCTTTTTTGTATCAATGTCATAGGCTATCGACCAGACGGAAGCCTCTGTTGCACCTCCTAAGCTTACGACGTTTATATCACCGAAAATGCCTGTTATTTCCCGTGGAAGCTGTACGGGTATCCAGTCGCCGCTTAGCAGTACGAGACGCATAGGAATCGTATGCTTTTTGCCCATGTTGGACCTACGTTCAAGTTCGGAAGTGAGAATACTCATAAGTGCAGGAACGGTGTTCCAAATAGTCGCCCTGTCACGTTCCAAGCTGTTTATAACTTCGCTGATATTTTTCATATTACGCACAAGCGACATTGCCGCACCTGCATTAAGAGATCCGAATATATCATAGACCGAAAGGTCAAAGGAAAATGATGACACCGCCGCAAACACATCTGTTTCCTTTACGAAGTAACGCTCGTTTATGTCAAGGATCGTATTGGTAACGGCGCTTTGATTTATAAGCACACCCTTTGGCGCGCCTGTACTTCCCGAAGTATAGATAACATAAGCGGGGGCATCGTAAGCAGTTTCACGGTATTTAAAGCTGCCTTCTGTTATTTGTGTCTTTTCATTAAACAGATATTTATATTTGCTCTGCTCTCTTATAGCTTTTTTTCTGTCATCCGGCCATGAAGGCTGTACAGGGATATATGCGCCGCCACAAAGTATTACCGCCAGTATTTTAAAGAGAGTTTGTGCGTTTCTCTCTCCTTCAATGCATACAAAATCACCGCATTCTATCCCCTCCGACTGTAAATGCGCAGCGTATCTGTACGCATTTTTTCTTGTTTCCGCATAAGTATAGCTTTTATCTTCATCATACAGCCATATATTGTCTGCAAAGCCGTCATTGTCAAGACTTTCCTTAACAAGCTGCTGCAAAGTGATGTTGGGCGCCAGCCATGAAGTATCGTTGTAGTTTTTGTAGAAGATTTCAGTTTTTTCGCTTTTTGGGAAAGGCTTTTCAAGCATCTTCTCACCGCCGAGAATAAACTCGGTAAAGCATTCAAACATCTCGTCTATATAGCTGCTATCGTAAAGTTCTGTCGGATAGTCCCATACCACATTCAATTTTCCACACTGGAGCATTGCTTGACAATCAAGATATACCTGCGGTGTCCGTGAAGCGGCTTTATCATAGTCATACACCATGTCATTGTCAAACAGTGCGCTTGTGAATACTACAGGCATGATGGGGCGACCGTTTACAGGTTTGTTTTTCTTTATAAGTTCACGCATAAAGTCAATACCGTCATAGCGAAGATGTGTAAGATATTCATTCAGACGGTTGTGACTGTCTGATAATATATTTTTGAAGCTGTCCGAGTTTGTAAAATCGTAGTCGAGCAAAACTATCTTTGTAAAGTCGCCCAGTATCTTGTCCACCTGTTTGTGTATCTGTTCACGGCTGAAAACAGTAAGGTTTACCGCAAGCTGTGACTGACCGCTGTAAAGGGACAGTGTATAGGCATAAAGACCGCACAGCAGCACCGCAGGAGTTATATTCAGCTTTGCCGAAAGCTTTTTTGTATTGTTCCATACTTCCTCTTCAAATGTCATGTGCTTTCTGCTGAATCGTGAGTTTTTTATATTTTCGGGAAATGTTTTAAATTTAAGTGACGGTGCAGACGGGAAATCATCTGCTTTAGCTGTCCAGAATTTCTTATCAGTTTCATATTCCTTATGCATTTTCTCTGTTTCCAGAACATAATCCCTGAAGGAGAGTTCCAGTTTTTCGTTTGAAACTTTTCCGCCGTATGTATCTTTCAATTCTCCTGCCAGCATTATAACGCTGAATGCGTCCATGATAAGTGCATCAAAGGCATAAAGCACATGAACATGATCCTCTGCCGTCCTTATCATATGAACCTTGTACATAGGCCATTTACCGATTTCAAAAACAATATTTTTCATTTCGTCGCTGCGGTGGCTCAAATATTCTCTTTGCTCTTTATCGCTCATACCCCTTATATCCTCTTCGCAGAGTTCGTAAAACGTCTGCTCAGGAGGAAGTATCTGCTGATGTCCCGAATCGTATATAACGGCTCTTAGCATATCGTGCCGTTTAATGAGTATATTAAGCACTTTTTCAAATTTTTCTCTGTTATAATCTCCTTCAACATCGGAAAAGAACATCGTTCCGTAACCGCCAAGGACAAGATCGCTGCTCCTGCCCGAAAGATAAGCTATCTGAACATTGTTCAAGGGGAATTTGTCATATCTGTGTTCTGTGTCGGGAGTGATCTCCTTTATCTCCTGTGCCTTTACTTCTCCCATAGAATCTATGTATGCCGCCAGACGTGCGGGAGTTTGTTCTCTGTAAAGGTCTGCAACAGTTATGTTATAGCCCTTTTTCTTTGCCATTGCGGTAAATTTCATTGCCTTTATGGAATCTCCGCCGATATTGATAAAGGAGTGTTCCATTCCGAATCCACTGTCACCCATTACCTCCTTGAACAGTCCGTAGATCTCTTTCTCGGTATCGGTAACGGGAAGAACTATTTCCTCGGTGTGTTCTTCCGGGGCTTTCAGCAGGCTTTTGTCCAGCTTTCCGTTTGAATTTACAGGCAGTTCATCAAATTTGACAAACTCCGCAGGTATCATGTAGTATGGGAGTAAATTTCCAAGCTCTGCTGTGATCCTCTGCTGTACCTGTGCAAAGCTGCCGCTGTTGCCTTTAAGTACCACAAATGCAGTAAGATACATACTTCCGTGCTTATTTTTAAAGGGTAAAACAGCAGCATTTAGTACATCTGTGCATTCACGCAGCGCCGCTTCTATCTCCTCGGCGCTGATCCTGAATCCCCTTATCTTTAGCTGCTCATCACATCTTGCACTGAAATAAACATTCCCCGTATCATCTATATGACCGTAATCGCCGCTTTTGTAAGCAGATATGCCCCAAGGGAGCGTTACAAATTTTTCCGCTGTTGTTTTGCTGTCGCCGCAGTAGCCTACAGCAAGCCCCTGACCGTAAATGATGATCTCGCCCTTTGATCCCGGAGGCAGGGGAGATAGATTTTCGTCGCATATCAATACGCCTCTTGTGTCAATGGGCAAGCCTATGGGAACAGTGTCTTCAAGGCTTTCTGGTGTTATCTCAAAACTTGTGGTAAAGGTAGTGCTCTCTGTAGGACCGTAACCATTCACAAGTTTAGTTTGCGGGCATGCTTCGATAAACAGCTTACCGTGGTATTCCGAGAACTTTTCACCGCCTGTTACAACGTAAGAAGCGTCGTCAAACATAGAGGCATTCCGCTCGGTAAAATTGTTGAAAAGAGTAGTAGTAAGAAACAGACAGCAGCCCTTGTTTTCATGTATCTTATCAGCAAATTTCTCGTCTGACAGCAGAGTGTCCTTATCTATAATAACTACCCGTTTTCCGTGCAGCAGACCGCCCCATATCTCAAAGGTAGCGGCGTCAAAGGCGATGGAGGAATTTTGGAACTGACAGCTTATCCTGCTGTGATCTATCACGTTTCCGTGTTTTACAAGTCCCGTCACACCTCCGTCATTGAGTACCGCACCTTTGGGCTTTGCGGTAGTACCGGATGTAAACATAATATTTGAAATGCTCTTTTCATTTCTGTTACATATGAACGCTTTGTCGCTTGGAACTGTTGTATTTTTAAGTTCATTTACTTCAACTGCGATAGTTTTGATATTGAATGAGGGTATTTCCTTGGTCCCAACAGTCAAAAGAATATCTATATCAGCGTCTTTTATAATATCATTTAAACGCTTTTGCGGCAGCATCAGATCAAAGGGAACATAGCAGCCCCCTATTTTAACAGCCGCTATCATAGCTGCAATCACCTCAAAGGAGGGAGTAATATCTACCGCTATCCTTGCATTCTCGCCAAGTCCGAGACTATGCAGTTTCCAAGCAAGAGCGTCTGTTATCCTGTCAAGTTCATTGTAGGAAATCACATCGCCGTTTAATTCTAAAGCGGTATTGTCTCTCTGTTCCCTTACTGCTTTGCTGAATTCATAAGTGATACTGCCCTTTTCCGTACTGTCGGCAACAGCTTGTATTTCTCTCTTCAGTTTGTGTGCAAATTCCTCCGATATATTTTCTATATCCTTTGGATACTGTGCGTTTACGGCGCTCACGCAGATATTTTTGTAAAGTTCTGCTAACCTTTCAATACTTTCGGCGGAATATCTGCCGCTGTTGAAATTGAATCTTATCCTTATTCTGTCGGTTTTTGACACTTCCAATGTGAGAGCGTATTCGGTACGTTCCTCCAGTTTGAAATTTTTCACTTGAAAGCCTGTGTTTTCTTTTATGCTGCCAAAATCCATTTCGGGGAAATTGTCATACACAAATAAGTGATCTATAAGATTTTCACAGTCCTCGACGGCCTTGCTTATTTCTCCTAGACCTATCCACGAATGTTCCATTGAGTCAAGGAAACTCCTACGGAAAGCGTTTAGCTGTTCTGTGATCTTGATGTCGCTGCTGCATTCAAAAACAACGGGTACGGTGTTTATCATAGGACCGAGAACACGCTCAGCATTGCTAAATTCCGCAGGACGGTATGATACCACCGTTCCAAATACAGCTTTATCACAGGAAAAATTTCTGCACAGTGTAATGCCCCAAAGCCACTGCATATATATATTTAGCGTCGCATTTCCGGCGGCGGCAGCCGATAGCAGTTCCCTGGTTTCAGAAGGGGTAAATTCAACTGTAAGGGAACTGTGTCCCACATCCTTTTTCCTGTCGCTTCCGAATTGTATAAGTTCCAAGGGCTGAACAGGTGAAATATCCTTTAGATACTCATGCCAGTATTCACGGCTTTGAGACATATCCTGTATTATTATCCAGTCCTGATAAGCGGAGAACGGAACATACTCCCCGTCGTTTTCGATCTGTCTGCCCAGCAGCTTGCCGTAATTTTTCATTATTATATCGGCTATCATTGCTGCGCAGTATCCGTCCATGAGAATATGATGAAAGGAAAATATTATCACGCTGCTGTTTTCACCAACAATAAGGTCAAGCCTTATGAGAGAATCCCTTTGAATGTCAAATCCTTTTTCAAATTGCTCTGCATTTATTTTATAAGTGAGCAGTTTTATTTCCTCATCAGTTACCGCTTTGTGAAATTCAAAGGGTATTGTACGCTTGTCTATAACAACGCTTTTAGGCACATCTATTTTATCATATATCACATTGGTGCGGAATACTTCGTATTCGTCTGAAATTTTATCCAGTACGCTCTTAAATATATCGGAGTTGATATTGCCTTCCAGTTCAAATATCTCCGTACCCATATATGACGACTTGTCATTGGAGAGCATATACTGGAAAAGCATTCCCGACTGAATGGGAGTAAGCCCATTGACCTTTATTATCTTCATTTCAGACGCCTCCCATCACTTCAAGTATAGAACTTAGCTCATCCGTATGCTTTGTATTGTAGTTGTCAGACAGTTGCTGCACATTTGTTAAAAATGCTTTCTGAAAGCTGTTCATCTGTTCTCTTGTATAAATAAGACTGTCATAGTTTACATTACAGTACAGCCTGCCCTTTTTAAAATACACTGTAAAGTATATGGGGGTGGATCTGCCCGTATTTTTTCCACTGAACTGTCCGAAATCCATTACGGTAAAGCTGTCAAAGTCCGAACTAATATCAATGTTTCCTATGTAGTTCCATGTAAGCGCTTTTTCAGGTTCGCTGCCGTCAAGTCCGTCCTTTTCAAAGGTAAGACTGCCAACTGCTTTTCCGATCCTCGCAGCCATTTCACACTGTTTCCCAGTCCCAGTACACGATAGGTCAAGTGCAGCCGAGAAACTGATCCAACCGCAGGTGTCGTCCCATTTTCCCATTGTATCTCTGCCTATCCTTTCCACTTCAATGACTGTTTCTGGAAGAAACGACGCTGCATTATAAAGCTGTACAATGAGTATGCTTTCAACGGATACCCCCCATTCCTTTGAAATGTCTACAAGGGTGTCATAGCAGTCTTCCCCGGAAGTCATAACTGTTTCGTCAGAATTGTAGGACTTGACGCTCTCCTCCATATAAGATAGGTCGTCTTTAATATTTTCCGACTTACCGTACTGCTCCCATGCGTATTCGCAATACAAAGCGTTGTCAAAATCGCCGTCAGCATCCTGCTTGTCTATTGCGGAAAGGATATTTTTCAAGGTTACAGCGTCAGAGAACAAATGATGTATTATAATCATCATATTTCCGATATTATCATATACCATACAGCAAGTTTTTCCGTTTTCAAGGGATATGTTTTCCCTCGCCGCATTTTCGCCTGCTTGGTGGGATAAAGGCGCTTCTGTCTTCACAAGTATGGGCGTATCTTCTGACATTTCAAAGAACAGTCCGTTATCACCTCTTATTATGTTGAAATTGCGAAGAAGCTTTTTTTCAAACAAAAACTCCAGTACCTTTTCGGGAGACATGCCCTCTGCATTCTTTGGAGATATAACCGCATATTCACACCATAGATCTCGTTCCCGTGTGATCCTACGGAAAAACCATTTTTGCTGTATCGTTGCAGGATATGAGCGTTTCTGTTTCTCTGTGAGAGACGATGTTCCTGCGGCATTGCTCAAAGGCCTGACTGAATCTAAAACTCCTCCCAGCGTGGGATCGTCAAAAACCTCCATAAGGCTTATGGTATAACCCTTTTGTTTTAACTGTTCCGACATTTTCAGCGCCATTATGGAATCTCCGCCCAGTTCAAAGAAGTTATCATCGTAATCGGAATTTTCCTCTCCGAATATATCTGACCATATTTTAGTTACTATAACTTTTTTATCTTCCATTTATACCTCCACTATTTAATCCCTTTGCTTCAATACCGTATTCATTGGTATCTTTTTAAGTCTTGCCTTTAAAAACATAGTGACGATAAGATAGCATATCAAACCGAATACAAGTATCACAGCATATGTATAAAAATGTATTTTTACAGGTACAAACCCCACAAGATTTGCATTGAGTGCAGGCCATACCGAAGTAAACAGCAGTTTGTCTATTATCACAGAAAGTATCAATGAGATAATAATCGTAATGAAAAAGCTGTTTAAGTAGAAACGGTTATTTTCTTTATCGGTATAACCGAATATTTTCATAAGTGATATGGAATGTGTACTTTTTTCGATTATCATTTTCAAAAGCATATACATTACCGCGATAAATATAATCAAAGATACAACAATGAGCATTATTATCATAGGCTGCATCATGGAGTTCATTTCCTTTGCCGCCTTCTCCTGATTTTCATGTGTAATGGTTTCCGCGACGCTTCCTTCGGGCAGTTCCAATTCCTTGTCAGACAAAATGGCATTGTAGTATTCATTTGCATCATCATATTCCAGTATTTCATTTAATGCAGTTCTGTCCATGTACGCACTAAGTCCAACAGGATCGTGTATAACCCTTGTTACTTTAAACTCCACGTCTTTTTTCAGCTTTTCGGAATATACGGTCATGGTATCCCCCTCGTCAAGGGACAGCTTTGAAGCGACGCTGTCAGATATGACGATCTCATTTTTATTGGATGTTATGCCATCAACACGCTTTGTGTTCTTAAAGCCGTAGACTGTCAGTTTCATGTTTATACCTGCATATTCCACACGGAAACCCTCCACTGTAGCTTTGTCGCAGTCCTCTGTATCATCTGTCTGAACATGCGCGCCTAATATGTAGCAGTATTCATACAGCGCCTCATTTTCTACGTCGTCAACATATTCCGCAAGTGTGTCCTTCATGCCGAATCCCATAACAAGGAAAAACGTTGCGATAACTATTCCGAAAAACAGTATAAGCTGATTTTTTATGCCACGAAGCATGATCCTTATATACATCTTAACGGGAAAGCTGAATTTTGAAAGGTCTATCTTTCTGAAGTCTTTGCCCGACTTGCCTTTTCCTCTCATAAGCAGAGCAGGAGTTATCTTCAGCTTTCTTGCAAGCAGCAGACAGTTAATGACAAGCTGTATTATAAACGGAATGATACAGCATATGATAACAAGATACAGATTCACCTTACCGCTGAAGGAGGGGAGGGAATATGTGCTGTAGGTGGTCTTTCCTATTATTTCTGCAAACAGCAACGAACCTGTGATCATGCCCAGAACAGAACCTATCAGGGTTATTATCAGGGGAAGCCGTATATAGTGCCTGACTATTTCCCAGCGTGTATAACCCATTGAGAAAAATGTTCCTATAAGAGCGCCGTCTTTTTCCACAGAAGCAGAGGACATTGCGTAAAAAATGAATGCCACCAGCAAAACAAAAACAATACTTATGAGCGTTATTTCCGCCTTGAGCGTCTTTGTCTTATCGCTTATGGACTTGATCCTTGGATTATCGCTCTGTTTGAGTATGCTTACAGCAATCTCTTCATCTATAAGGTAGTCATAAGCATCATCTATGCTCTGCTCATCTTCTGCGGTAAAGCTGTATTGTATCGTCATTTTGGCGCTGTCAAGTCCTTCAAATGCCTGCTTTGAAACAAAACCAAGTCCGAATGCTTTTAGGTTTGATACGCCCGATGAGACCGTTTGAAGTACATTATTGTAGTCTACCGCTGCCACTGTTCCCGACAATGTGTAATTCCTGCCGTCCACATTGAGTTTATCTCCTGTCGACAGCTTTTTAGTGGACGCTGTTTTACTTTCAAGTACAATCTGCTCGTCATTTTCTGGCATTTTACCATCGATAAGTGACAGCTTGTCAACTGTTTCTCTCATCTTGAAAACGCGCAGTATATAGTCGCTCTCACCTAATGCGTTAATGTCGCAATAGCTTGTGTCTTCTATATCCTTTATTCCCATTTTATGCAGCTTTGAAATGTTTTCGTCGCTAAGCTGTTCGATGAGCGTTACGTTTGCGTCCTCCACATTACAATTATACTGTTCGCTCTCTATAGTACCCATTATACCGTCGGTAGCTGCAAAGAAGGCGGATATTATAGTTATCCCCATAAATAAAACAAGACCTATAAAAAAGTATTTTGCAAAATTTTTTTTTAGTTCTCGTTTCAGTCTTTTGTTAATAGGCATTTTACCATTCCACCTCCGCTGCTGAAAGGATATTGTCATTGTATTTATCCAAAGCTACTATACCGTCCTTAATCTCGATAACATGGTCTGACATATCTGCAATGGCGGTGTTATGCGTCACTATGATTATGGTCGTATTTGATTTTTTGTGTATATCCTCTATAACTTCCAAAACATCGTGTGCCGATCTGTAATCAAGAGCACCTGTGGGTTCGTCGCAAAAAAGTATCTTTGGATTTTTAGACAAGGCTCTTGCAATGCTGACCCTTTGCTGCATTCCCCCTGAAAGTTCGTCGGGGAATTTGTTTTTATGCTCCATCATTCCCACTCTGCTCAGCATATCCTCTATTTCTAAAGATTTGTCTCCAAGCCAGTGGCATACCTCAACGTTTTCATAAACATTCAGATCCGACACCAGATTGTAAAACTGATATATAAATCCGAAAGTGTTTCTTCTGAATGCGGACAACTTCTTTTCGGAAAGTCCCACAATATCCGTCCCGTCTATTTGTATACTTCCCGAATCGGCGGTATCAAGTCCCCCTATCAGATTCCGTACATCCACGCCGTCTACCTTCACACTTCCTTTCTGGACATCGAAAAATCTTGGAATCAGATTCAGCAGGGTAGACTTACCCGAACCCGAAGGTCCGAGAACAGTCAGTATCTCGCCTACCTTCACTTCAAAACTGACGCCCTTTAAAATTTCGGCGCTCATCCTGCCGTTTCCATAACTTTTTTTTAGATCATTTACTTTAATAAACATAGACCGATCTTTCCTCCTGTTTACTACTTGTTATCCAATACTCCATAACGTTGATGCTGCATTTTTGGCATTTGGCTGATAATGCTCATTTATAGTTTGTTACCCACTGAAGATCATCTCCTCAAGACTCGCCACGACGCCTTGAGGATCATCGCTTAAATAAAAATGTCCGCCCTCAAACAGTTTTTGTTCAAAGCCGTTTTTTGTGAATTTCTCCCATTCCAAAGACTGCTCCAACAGCTTTTTGTCATCGTCTCTGCCGTTAAAGGAATATATAGGACAATTTACTTTCTGTTCCCTCTGTCCCTCATAGTCATAATTTCTTAGCAGCGTCATGTCTATTTTCATAAGGTACATATAGTATTCAAAAAATTCCTTTTCCCTGGTTATAGACCTGTCGATAAAGCCCATTTCACAGAGATAGTCCACTATATCGTCACGGCTCATATCATCTGCATTCTTTATTGCTCTTTCGGCAGGTGAAGCGGAGGAAGATACAACTACGGCACAGGGCATTTTCATGCTGTTTCTTTGAAGTTCCAGCGCTATCTCCCAGCATATCAATGCTCCCATACAATGACCGAAAAGCACAAAGGGCTTTTGAACTAAAAGCTCTCCTTCGTCCTTTACGAATCTCTCTGCCAGTTCCCTTATTGTTACGGAAACCGCATCCCTGCGGCGGTTTTCCCGTCCCGGATATTGTACGGGATAAAAACCGCATTCATGTGGGACATTACGTTTCCAAGGTGCAAAGAAAGAAGCGGAGCTTCCCGCATGCGGGAACAAGAATACATTTCCTCGGGAGTCTGCTGCGCCGTCCTCATACTTGAACCAATTTTCTGCCATATGTTTTATCACCTGCCTTTTTGTAGCTTTTCGCCGATGCTTTTTATGGCGAAACTAACGGGCGCTATATCCTCCGTCAAGTAAAAATGCTTGCCGTTAACAGTTATATATTCCACATCGCCGCTGAGCAGTTCCGCCCATGCTTCGGGCTTTCCCATTTCAAGTTCCTGCTCCGAATATATCACCGCTGTTGGAGAGGGTATTTTACCGTTTTCGCAGCTTTCGTAGCCTTTAAGGAATCTGTTGTCCTTATTCATCTTTGAAATTACCCCATCGAGAAAAGCATCGGGTAGCATATCAAGATTATTCATGCCCAGCTCCGAGGAATAGCTTTTGGCGTTTTCACGGGTAAGATCGCTGTCAAGCTGTCCCAACAGTTCCCTTGTGGGAGGGAGCATACCCGATATTATCAGTCCCATCCGGTCACAGTCTATCTTTCGGACTAATAGCTTAGCAATTTCAAAGGCGATTACGGCTCCCATACTGTGACCGAAAAGGATAAACATTTCATCCTTCTCCAACTTCTTAGTCACCTTATCCGCGGCGGCAGTTATATTTTCCTTGAATGACTTGCTTTCGTCAATATCCATGTCCGACGGTATTATATCAAAATTTTCCCCAAGGAGTTTTGAATACTTAAAGAATAAAGCGCCGTTTCCTCCCGACCAAGGATAACAGAATAGTTTTATTTTTTTCAATAGATTAACCTCCGATAATTAATATAAGGTATAGCCTAATAATTGCCGCTGTTTATCTCATCTATCGCCTCAGCCGCCGAATGTACCGTAGGCTTTTCAAACAGATTCATCAGTATACTGTCGAAGGCTGATGCGTCCTTGATCATTGGCGCAAGTTCCCCTGCAAGCTGTGCCATTACCAATGAGTTTGCACCGTAGTCATAAAGGTTCGCATTCGGATCTACACTGTCGATACCAAGAGTCCTTTTTACTATCTCCGCGGCTTTTATTTCCGTAGGTGTCATCAGCGCGTCCGTTTCATTGATATCGCTTTTGCTTTCGGAGATGAGCTTTTCCGCAAGTTCTTTAAGTTTATGGTTGTTTACCTTTCCGTTTGGTGTCAAAGGCATTTCGCGGAGAAACACAAACCTGTCGGGGATCATGTATTCGGGGATATTATCTTTAGCATACTTTCTCAGCGCTTCCTCATTTGTACCGCCCTCAGCTGTTACAAAAAGAACCAGTTTCATTACCCTGTCCTTTTTTATCAGTACCGATACGGAATTGCTCACCCCGTCGCAGGAATTGAAACAGCTTTCTATTTCTCCCAGTTCTATTCTGTGCCCTCTTATCTTTACCTGTGTGTCCATTCTGCCAAGGAACTCTATCTCGTCATTTGCGTCGTATCTTCCCATATCTCCTGTTTTGTATATACGCTTGCCGTTTGGCGCTGTAACAAAGGATATATCGGTTTTTTCCTTGTCATTCAGATAACCCTTTGCAAGTCCGACGCCACCTATACATATCTCTCCCTTTACACCCATAGGGCATATGTTCAGGTTTTCGTCCATTACATACATTTCCTGATTCAAAAGCGCCCTGCCGTAGGGAATGCTTTTCCATTCAGGTCTGAGGGAACTATATTCATGGATATTAGACCATATAGATGCTTCTGTTGCGCCGCCCATACAAGCTATACGCACGTTTGGCATATACCTTTTCAGAGCGTCGGGAAGTTCAAGGGGTATCCAGTCGCCTGAAAGCATTACTGTCTTGAAGTTGTTATAAGTCAAATTCTTTTCTGTGTCAAGATACGAACAAAGTATCTGTGCAAATGCAGGAACGCTGTTCCATAAGGTAATATCATACTTGCTTATAAGTTCTGCCCAGTGGGAGGGATTAGTGTACTTTTCCTTTGAGGGATAAACAAGAGTACCTCCCACAGACAGTACACCGAATATATCATACACGGAGAGATCGAAATTAAGCTGTGACAGTCCGAGTATAGCATCATCTGAGCATACTCCGAATCTGTTGTTTATGTCCTCTATGGTGTTTACAGCAGCCTTGTGGGTTATCACCACTCCCTTGGGGACGCCTGTTGAACCGGATGTATGTATTATGTAAGCCACATCTTCAGGATTGCCTTCGGCTTTGAGCACGCTTTTGCCCGCTATGGGTAGAGTATCTGCCTTTATAACATCATACCCTTCAAAGCCTTCATCATAGCCACTTACCGTAAGAACCGCCTTAATGTCTGCATTATCCAGTACCAGCCTGCGCCTGTTTTTAGCCTGTTCCGCATCAATGGGGACATACCCGCAGCCCTCCGATAATATTCCAATTACCGCTGCTGTCTGCCATACCGATTTGGGCATGACTACGGCTATATATGAACCTAGTTTGACATCTCTTTTTCTAAGTTCCAGTGCGACCGCAGACGCTCTTTTTACAAGTTCGCTGTAACTCCATTCGTTTTCGCTGTCAGCCACCGCTGTTTTGTTAGGGTACATCTCGGCGCTTTTCAGTATATTTTCATGGATAAGATGTTCTGGCAGCCTTTGGTAGTTGTTTTCGTCGGAGTATTTTTCAGTCTCTTCCAATTCGATAAGACTGCTCTCGTTCCACTTACCGGCGGATCGGGCGAGTTCCCTTATCCTGTCCGAAAACAGTTCAAACATTCTTTCTGGCAGTCCTTGAGGGAATATGTCATCACGGACGTCCCAGTTTATGATAAGCCCCCATTTCCCGTCCATTACCTGACAGTCTATGAACACCTGAGGCGTCTGACTGATACCGCCCCGGTATCTTCCCTTCATAGCTCCGGACTGCTCATTGTTAATAAGTCCCACCGAACTTGTGAACACATAGGGCATAAGGAATTTATCACCTGTTCCGAGCCTTGTTTTCTCCCTTGCCACTTCCATACCCGTATACAGGTGGTTATCCAATACTTCAAACAAGGTCTTATTGGTATCTGCGGCTCTTTGTGAGAAAGTCCTGTCACCTCTGTTGTCAATAGTGATAAGGCTTAGGGAAGTAAAATCGCCGATAAGGCTTTTTACCTGTTCGTCAAGGGGCATTCTGTTAAGGGTGGTGAGATTTAAAATGAACCTTTTATTTGTACTGAATCTTTCAAGCGCTGAACTATATGCCGTAACAAGCGCCGCAACGGGAGTAACACCTATCTTCTGTGCCTGTGACTTGAAAAACAACCAATCCTTTTCGGGAAGTCGCAGTTCAAAACGCTTAAATTCCTGTCCGCCTCTACCAACTACAGGCAGCTGTGGCGCCGAGGGAAGATCGTTTATGCGTTCTTTCCAGTATTTTTCAGCTTTTTTGTACATTTGGGTGTCGGGGATATTTTTGTATGCTTCCATGTAGTCACGGAAGGTAATGGTAAGTTTATGCTTTTCTATATCATCGCCGTTGTAGTAATACTCTTCAAATTTGTTTAGCATCATCCAAACGCTTGTCCAGTCCACTATGAGCATATCAATGGAAAAGTGCATGACAGTACAGTTTCCAAGCTGTGAAAGTTCTACCTCAAAGAGCGGTAGTTCTGTCGTGTTGAATACTCTGTTCCCAAGTCGGCGCTTTATCTTCTCCATCGCTTCAGACTGCTGTGATTCCGAAAGTTCTGTAAGATCGTTCTCATTTAGCTCAAATCTGTTCCATTTGGGAAGAACTCTTTGCCAGCCTTCACGGTCTATGACCGCATGGAGCATATCGTTTTCAGATATGATTCTGTTCCAGATATTTTGTGTCTTTTCTCTTTCCAACTTGTCATATTCAAACTCCATGTAGATATGGCAGGCAAGACCGCCGTACTCCATGTTCTTTGACCTTCCCATAAGGTATGCGCCCTGAATACCCGAAAGAGAAAACCTTTCATATCTTTTTTCTTCGTCATGGATTATTTTAAGATCGTCCTTTGCACGGCTCAGATTTTCCATTAAGCTATCTTTGTTATTCTTCAAAAGCTGTACTATGTTACTGTTCATAACGCCTTGTGGTGCGGAATAACGCAGCTTCCCGTTGTCCGTCCAAAGTTTTATGCCCTTATCCTCCAAAGAAGCGATAAGATCGTCGGTTTTCATTTCTTCACTATTTTCATTCATTTCTATATCTCTCCAAATTCTATATCTTCATTGCCGTTACCGCTCTCATCTATCAGCTTTCCAAGCTGACGAATTGTAGGATTTGCATATATCTCAGATAATCCTATGTTTATACCCCTGTCGTGCAGCTTTGTATTGAGAGTAATACCTTTAAGGGAGTCGATACCCGAATTTATAAGATTTGCCCCGACACTTACATTTTCATTGCCAATCATCTCGCCGATAAGCGCTGCAAGCATCGTTTCCGTTTCCGTCTCGGGCGCTTCATATACTTCGTCCTCCGCCTGTACCATATTTACTACAGGCAGATTCTTTCTGTTCACCTTTTTATTGGCAGTATAAGGCAGGCTTTCCATAATGATTATATCATCGGGTATCATATAATCCATTACCCTGCTATTAAGCGCCGTATACATTTCGGTCATATTCGGATATGCATGGTTCGTATCTTCCCGAGGCAGGATAAATTTTTCATTACCTTCGGCGGTGAACACCCTTATAGGCGTATCTGTACCGCCTGTGCTTTGAACGTCACTTACTGCCCCTGTCCCCGGCACAGACATGGGCGTTACATATGCGAACAGCTTTTGAACGCCGTTTACCTCCTTGACCGTTGCCACTGCTTCGGACACGTTTTCGCACCGACACAGACAGCTTTCTATCTCTCCCAGTTCGATACGGTAGCCGTACAGCTTAACTTGAAAGTCCTTGCGTCCCAAAAATATCACATAGCCCTTTGGTGACAGAAGTCCAAGATCGCCTGTTCTGTATATGTGGCCCAGCTTTTCATGGTTAAAAAACTGTTTTTTGGTACGCTCCTCATCATTGAGGTAGCCATGGGCAACTCCTCTGCCGCCTATGCATATCTCTCCACGAACTCCGGGGGGACAAATGTTGTCATCATCGTCCATTATCCAGATGGTCTGATTATCAAGGGGATAGCCGTAGGGTACGGAGTTCCAGTCCTTTTCCACTTCTTCCACAGGATAATATATCGACCAAATGGCCCCTTCCGTTGCACCGCCCAAGCTGATGACCTGTGCATTCGGGAAGGTATTTTTTATCTTTTGGAGAAGGTTCAAAGGTATCCAGTCACCGCTTAGCAACACTGTACGCAGCGAATTGTATTTTTGTCCCTCATCAAGATTGTTTATTAAAAGTTCCATTATGGAGGGGACTGTGTTCCATATAGTGACGCCCTCTTTGGTCATAATATCTTTTATCAAGTGCATATCATATGCCGATGGAGCAAGTTTTAGCTGTGCCCCCGAGGAAAGTGCACCGAAAATATCGAAGACCGAAAGATCAAAACTGAAAGAGGAGATACCGATAATTTTATCATCACTGTTTATAGAGAATCTGATGTTTATATCCGTTATCGTATTGCAGACGGCATCATGGGTTATCACCACGCCCTTTGGCGTACCTGTACTTCCAGATGTGTATATAACATAAGCTATGCTTTCAGGCTCGGAGAGATCGTAGCGCTGTCCCCATTCACCGTCGGCAAGTATTTCCTTTACATTCTCATCGGTGAGTATCAATTCGCTTTCCGACTGTTCCTTTATAAATTCAAGTCTTTTTTGAGTACAATTATGTGCAACGGGGATATAGTACCCGCCTGCTTTTATGACGCCTAATGCCGCAACAACAGCATTTCTGCTCCTTGTCATTCGCATGATAATAGCCGATCTCGCCTTGTGGTTTTTGATTATGTGATCTGCGACAATATCGGAAAAACGGTCAATTTCACTGTAGGTGTAGCTTTGCTTCATGTCGGCAACCGCTGTTTTGTTGGGAAATTTTTTCACCTGATCTGCAAAAAGTCTTACAAGAGTGTTTTTTTCCTTTTCCTTGAATGTGTCGTTGTATTTAAAAGCAAAGGAATCGTATTGCTGCTGAAGCTTTTCTGTATTATCGGTGATGATACTGCAATATTCCTCTTGCATACTCTCTATTCTGCCTTCCGGGAAATACTTTCCCAAAAAATCCCAGTGGATGCAAAGCTGTCCCTCTTTAAGGGAAATCTGATTATCAAGTATCACTTGCGGCGTCTGACTTATCTGATCCCGCCTTTCGCCCAGCCAGTCCCATTTACTGCCTGCAAGATCAAACAGCATACAGGTACACACAGCAGGGAACGGGAAACCGTTTCCGCCGCCGTTTAGGGACATATAATCCTTTATCAGTTCCGAGCTTGCGACGCTTCCGTGTTTTTTTCGGAGGCTTATTTTTTTCTGTGTTTCCTTTGCCGCTTCTTTAAGGCTTTTTTTCATGCTGAAATCGAAATCCACAAGCATGACCTCGGTAAAATCGCCTATGGCATTTAAAAGAGCTTTGGCATTTCCCTTTCTGTTGGACATGGTCATGTTAAGCGTTATCCTGCTCTGACCGCACCACCTTGATAGCAGCTTTGCATAGGCGGCAGTAAGATATACCGACGGGAGTATCCTTTCGCTTTTCAGTTCACGACTTTTTGCTCCCCACTTATCCGCAGGAACACTTATTTCACGGGTATCAAAGGTGCGTTCCTCATTGCCGCCTGTTCTCTCAAAATGGGGACCCGAAGGAAGTTCCTCTATTATCTCTTTCCAAAACGCCTTGTCATTGTCATAATTTTTAGCTTTTTTCTGTTCCTTTAAAGCAATATGATCTTCGAAGGCTTCTATGGATATTTCCCGTACAGGCTCGTCCTTTTCATAGTATTTATACAGTGATTCGATAAGTATTTCCGTACTTAGTCCGTCCATTATCATCATATCTGAATCAATTATCATCACATTTTTATCCCTGCCCGTAATGCATATATTAAATTCAAACATAGGCCAGCTGTCAAGATCGAAAATACGGTTTGAGCAGCGCTTTCTTATCTCCAGTAGCTTTTTCTCCTGCTCTTCATAGGAAAGGCGGGAAATATCCGTTTCCTTTATTCTGTAATATTCGGGGGCTTCGTCCATGCAGCACTGCATACCGTCAGAGGTGATATAAGACCTTAATGACGGCTGTTCTTTTATTACGCTGTTAAGCGCCTTTTCCAACTTGTCTTTGTCAAGGCTTGTCATGCATTCAATGTAAAAATGAGTAGAGATCCCTCCTAAAAAAGTACCCTTGCTGCGTCCGTAAAAGTAGGAACGCTGCACATCAGACAATGGTAAATATTTATTGTTCATTATTCCTCCCAAAATTTATTTGTTTTTTACCGTATCAATTTCTTTTCTACCTGACCGCAAATGTCCCTGCTGCAAGTTTCGCACACATCATGTCCGCCGCTTAGCATGACATTTTCAAATTTTCCCAGTGTAAAATCCTTCCAGAGCAAACTGTCTTCTTCGGACATATAGGCGTCTTCCCGACCTATGAATGAAACTATATCCCCCTCCAAGGGAGCGCTTCTGTCGTAGCTGTACCCCTCTGCAAGGCTGAAATCCTTCACCGTCAGCTTTCTGTAATATTCCATGACGAATTTATTATTAAAAAAAGAATCGTCAAGGGGCATGAACTCCTTTAAGAACCTGATAAATCCATCCATGTCAAGCCGACTTATAGGCTTGCC
>OGOK01000542.1_pt1 | contig 32750 bp, 27 predicted proteins | sample 1552661 | NCBI WGS metagenome assembly OGOK01 (sample SAMEA2580172, study PRJEB22360) | human gut metagenome | biome: human gut; feature: human-associated habitat; material: faeces | place: Denmark | collected 2008/2010
ATAGCAGAACTTAAAATATAAATGAGGTTGTGCCAACGTTTTGACACAACCTCACTTTCAAACAAACAAATAGGCACGGACAGTGATTCACATCCTCATCCTGCCACCAGGATCCGGAGAATGAAATGAGGATGATGAGAAGATACACCCCAAAAAACTCTCCGGCGTCTCATACAAACAAAGTTCAGGCCTGTAAGTTCTCGGACACAACGCACAGGGAACGCATTCGAACGGTTGGTGTTGTTCACCGGGTTCACCCAGCTCGAGTTCGTGTTCAGGAAGCCCCCGTTCTGCGACGTGGCAGAGTACGGAGAGGCCGACCAAGCGTAGCACCCCCACCCAACGTTGTTGACGTGGCCGTCATACCCGTTGCGATAGCCGGCTGCCGGAAAAAGCAATCACTGAAATGAATGTACCAGAAAGAAGCGAATGTATTCTCTTGTCAGAATATACTCCTATCAGACAGAATACCGCTCGGTCCCCATACAAACTGATGTAGATAACTAACGGAAACGTAGCTCGGGGTGTAAGCAGCGTATAACCGCACAACACGTAGTCCTTATACGCAAATTACTCCGCCAGTGGATTGCTGAATTTACATATCACCCTACTACAAGCACCAGGACTTGCAATACTCTCGATACATAACCGGAACTTGTTTTCTTTCAAAGAACTTTTTTTTCGACCGCCTTACGGCGGTTTTAGACTTGGGGGCCTTAAATGCCCCCAAGAAAAAATCAAAAAATCGAATAGCGTCACTTCGTGCCGCTATCAGTCTCGGACACAACGCACAGGGAACGCATGCGAACGGTAGGTGCTGTCCACCGGGTACACCCAGCTCGAGCCCGTGCCCAGGAAGCCCCCGTGCTGCGACGTGGCAGAGCACGGAGAGGCCGACCAAGCGTAGCACCCCCACCCAACGTTGTAGACGTGGCCGTCATACCCGTTGCGATAGCCGGCTGCCGGGTAGAATGCCACATTGCCCGCACCTGCTGCCTCCGCATCTCCGGTAGTAAAGAATCTACGTCCCCATACCTCAAAGTTTCCATCTGTAAAGCCGGTACTTTCATTAGTCTGATTATATTTATCCGCTGCAACCACATTATATTCGGTAACATTACCCGTATTATAAGCTGTTGTAATGGTAGTGAAATTAGTCCATACATCCTGCGGAGGCATGTGATAACCGTAGGGACACGGGTCGTAGATGGTTTTCTTTACATCTGCAATCGTTCCCAGCATCAGGCTGGTTTTCTCATCCTGCAAACCACTGCCCCATAATTTATTGGATACCTTCCAAGGCACAGAACCTTCCGCTCCACTCTTTACCGGATGCGCTGCAAAAATCCAGTTATAAGAAGGATTCGTGCCATCGCCACCATAGGCAGCAGTCTTATCATTATCATCTCTCAATATAAACACCAACGGATTTTCCACTGCATAAGCAAGTTGCGCCTTTACAGCAGTTTGGTCAATCCCTGTTGTTATCGCACTATTCTTTATCTGATTAGAATTCTTCAAAATTTTATTTCCATTTGCATCATACACGGGCACAATATCCGCATCGTTCGTCCTCGTCATCACACCTGCCGCGGGAAACGGGTCTTTACGACCGAACTGAAAATATACACCATACGTCTTTATGGCTTCTTCCGCTACTTTGGTAGCTGTTCCGCTTGCAGATCCCAGATTACGGTCCATCATTTTAAATTCCCGTTTGGTTATATTGGCATAAGAAGCAAGGCCGTTACGAGGCCGTGTTTCGTATGTCTGCACTTTGATGCCGTTTCTGTCGAATGCTGCTGTAGTCCAGATGTGCCAGCTCCAAAGAGTGGTAGCGCCGTTTTTGGCGGCAACTACTGCATTGCCTTCGGTTGCTTCGCCCAACTTGAATACGATATAGCCGTTTCTGGAGTAGCCTACATAGTCTAAGGTAGGCGCTTTGTCTCCCTCGCGGGTTTCCCACACAAGAGCGGCATTGTCGGGTGCAATCCTGTCATTGGCTGGTATGTCTGTGCCGGTATAGGAAATCTGTGCCGAGGTTGCCGCACCGTTGCCGCGTATGGTGGCTTTGAAGCGATACCATTTATTGGCATCGGTGGTATTCACCACATAGCAATTGGCAGTCTGTGTTCCTGCCGCACTCAAATCCTTGCCCACCAGCACGCGGCCGTCGTTCATGTTCGTACCCTTAATGGCGGCATTTATCGTGTACTTCGTATTGCGCACCACATTGAAATCGCCGGCCTTATCGCCCGCGCCCAGATAAATGGTGTAAGCCACATCGCGGGCTATGCCGCCTTTCGGCGTATAGCTGCCCTCTATCAGAATATAAGTGGCCGTGGCAGGCACATTGTCCTCGTAGCGGTCTTTCCAGTCTGTCAGCGAGTTACTTCCAGCCTTGTTTTCCGGAACATACCAGGCGATGGACTTGGTGTTGTCGCTCGTATAGGTTGTAAGCTCCGCAGCAGTCGGAGCGGTGGCTGCCGACTCTACGTAATAGAGTTTCTTTGCCACGTTCATCAGCCTGACGGAAGTCACTGTAAAGACGTCCCCAGTGTTCGGAGTCGTCAGGTTCAGACTGACTTTTGCCACTGCACGGGTCAGCGAGACGGTAAGGGACGCATTGTCCGCCTCCGAGTTAAAATCGGCCTTATAACCACACATCGGTAGGTTTTGCCCTGTACCCTTACCCGACGATACCTCTGCTGCAAACTTCTTGAAATCGGCCAATACACTGCCGTATGATACCTTTTGAGTCAGGTCGCCTACGTTTGCCAATACATACACCGTGCACGTGCCTACTCCCGAAGCCAATGAAATATTCGCAGTTAGCTGCCCATCCGTCAGTGAGGCGTATTCGCTGTATTTCAGTTTACCGTCGGCATTGCCGAACTGGAACACACAAATGTCATTTATCGCATCTTCCTGTACATCGGTCAGCGTACCGGCACGGGTTCCGGCAGTGTTTACCGTTTTCCCTGCTTCCTCGCCCAGCACCAAGTCCAACGAATTATCGCCACGGGCACGGGTCGTACTAACAGTTCCCCGCATAGGTGTTGCATCGAGCGAAAGTTTTACAGGCGCCGTTGCAACATCGGGAACAATATTGCCCGTTCCCTGCTCCTCGTCCGTACAGGAGAGGACACAAAGAACGGATAATATCCAAAGTCCAAAAAATTTCGTCACTTTCATATTTATTTCTTTTTCATATTTTTTGTTTCTATACTACATTTCACGGTAGGTATGTCTCATTAAATAGAAGATTATCTTAAGGGGGAGTTATTCTACTTGAAAAGACTCCGGTATTCTTTTAGATGTTAGTCTTGGACGCAACGTACAGGGAACGCATCCGAACGGAAAGTGGCACTCACCGGATGTACCCAATCCGCACCTGTACCTAAAAAGCCGCCTTTTGAGGACTTGGCAGAGTACGGAGAAGCTGACCAAGCATAACATCCTCGCCCAACACTGTGAACTCGTCCGTCATCCCCAAAGCGATAACCCATTGCTGGATAAAATGCCACATTACTCGCATCCGCTATTGCTGTGTTTCCAGTAGTAAAAAACCTACGTCCCCATACCTTAAAATTCTCATCTACAAAACCAGTACCATCTGTAGTTTGATTATATTTATCCTCTGCAATTACATTATATTCAGTCACAATATTCGTAATATAGGCTGTTGTAACGGTAGTAAAATTAGTCCATGCATCCTGTGGTGGCATATGATAACCATAAGGGCACGGATCGTAAATGGTTTTCTTCACATTTATAATCGTTCCTAATATCAAACTGTTTCGTTCATCCTGCACACCACTACCCCACAATTTATTGGATGCCTTCCAAGGCACAGAACCATCTTTATCATTCTTTGCCGGATGCGCTGCAAAAATCCAATTATAAGAAGGCTCAGCACTATCACCACCATAGATAGCAAGCTTATCATCATCATCTCTCAATATAAACATCAACGGATTCTCCACAACATATGCAAGTTGTAACTTTACAGCCGCTTGGTCAATCCCTTTTGTTATTGTACTATTCTTTATTTGATTAGAATTTTTCAAAATCTTATTTCCATTTGCATCATACACGGGCACAATATCCGCATCATTCGTCCTCGTCATCACACCTGCTGCAGGAAACGGGTCTTTACGACCAAACTGAAAATATACGCCATACGTCTTTATGGCTTCTTCCGCTACTTTCGTAGCTTTTCCGCTGGCAGATCCCAGATTACGGTCCATCATCTTAAATTCCCGTTTGGTTATATCGGCATAAGGCGCAAGCCCGTTACGAGGCCGTGTTTCATATGTCTGCACTTTGATACCATTTCTGTCGAACGCTGCCGTAGTCCAGATATGCCAGCTCCAAAGAGTGGCAGTACCGTTTTTGGCAGCAACCACTGCATTACCCTCGGATGCTTTGCCCAACTTGAATACAATGTAACCATTCTTGGAATAGCCTACATAGTCCAAAGTAGGAGATGTTCCTCCCTCACGGGTTTCCCACACAAGAGCGGCATTGGTAGGAGCAATCCTGTCATTGGCAGGTATCACCGCTCCCGTATAAGAAATCTGTGCCGGAGTTTCCGCACCGTTCCCCCGTATGGTGGCCTTGAAGCGATACCATTTATTGGCATCGGTGGTTTTCACCACGTAACAATTGGCGGTCTGTGTTCCTGCCGCACTCAAATCCCTACCTATCAGTACACGGCCGTCGTTCATGTCTGTGCCTTTAATGGCGGCATTCACTGCGTACTTCGTATTGCGTACCACATTGAAATCGGCTGCACTGTTACCTGCACCCAGATAGATGGCATACGACACATCGCGGGCCGTACCGTTCTGCGGTGTATAACTGCCCTCTATCAGAATGTAAGTAGCCGTGGCCGGAGCATTCCCTTCGTAGCGGTCTTTCCAATTTGTCAGCGCATTGCTTCCCGCCTTGTTTTCCGGAATATACCAGGTTATGGACTTGGTGTTGTCGCTTGTATAGGTTGTAAGCTCCGCAGCAGTCGGAGCGGTGGTTGCCGACTCCACGTAATAGAGTTTCTTTGCCACGTTCATCAGCCTGACGGAAGTCACTGTAAAGGCATCCCCGGCATTCGGGGTAGTCAGGTTCAGACTGACTTTTGCCACTGCACGGGTCAGCGAGACGGTAAGGGACGCATTGTCCGCCTCCGAGTTAAAATCGGCCTTATAACCACACATCGGCAGATTTTGTCCCGTACCCTTACCCGACGATACCTCTGCTGCAAGTTTCTTGAAATCGGCCACTGCACTGCCGTATGCCACCTTCCGGATAATATTACCCACATTTGCCAGCACATACACCGTACACGAACCTACTCCCGAAGCCAATGAAATATCCGCCGTCAACTCACCGTCCATCAGCGAGGTATATTCACTGTATTTCAGTTTGCCGTCGGTATTGCCGAACTGGAACACACAAATATCGTTTACCGCATCCTCCTGTGTATCGGTCAGCGTACCGGTACGGGTTCCGGTATTGCATGCCCCCTTCCCCGTTTCCTCGCCCAACACCAAGTCCAGTGAATTATCGCCACGGACACGGGTCACGCTTCCGGCTTCCTGCATGGGTGTTGTGCCGAGCGAAAGTTTCACAGGCTTCGTAGCGACATCGGGAATAATACCACCTGTTCCCTGCTCCCCGTCCGTACAGGAAAGGACACAAAGAACGGACAATGCCCAAAGTCCAAAAAATCTCGTTACTTTCATTTTATTTCTTTCTTATATTCTTGTTTCTATACTATTCCGAAGCCGGGTCTGCCGCATCGCCACCGATATTGGCAGGTATATCTTCCGTATGCCAACTATTGCCGGAACTCATATTCGTATTACCGCCACCGACACTACCCGGTACATTTTCAGTACCCCAACTGTTACCGGAACCTATATTCGTATTACCGCCACCGGAACTGCCCGGTACATCTTCAGTACCCCAACTACCGCCGGGACGCACATCCGTATTACCGTCACCCGAACTGCCCGGTACATCTTCCGTACCCCAACTATCGCCGGGACGCACATCCGTATTACCGCCTCCGGTTTCGCCCGGCACTCCCTGTTCCGAAGCCCAAGGCAGACCCTCACCGCCTACCGACGTCAGCCCGAACGCGCCTATTTCGGCATCCAGTTCCGGGTTGGGCCGCCATTGACCTGTGCCGACGGTAGTACTGCCGTTTCCGGTTTCACCCGGTATCTCCACATGTTCCCACGTGCCGATATGGATAACCACCGGAGTAAACGCACCGATATTATCCTGTCCGGACATTACACTCCCGCTCCACGGAAGCACTTCCAGAATGAGCTGCACGGAACCGCCTTTCATCTTCAAGGAAAATGTATATTGCGTACCCGGTGCAAAGGCAAGCGTCTCCGGCATATCCGCAACGAACTCCGCAGCCGCCATCCCGTTGAACACCGCATTCATCCTGAACTGAAACTTACCCGCCGTCCGTGGCAATACCACCGTAGCGGCAGAAGTTTTCAAGTCTGCATCCGGCGTGGAAAACTCACTGCCCGCTATGGTAACGGCATCACTCTGCGCTACGCCCGCAACGGGCAGTTGGGTACACAGTACCGCTTCGACAGGTGCACGCGTCATATTGCTCAATCCGGCAGACTCGATACGCACCGAGGTGATATTGCCCGCTTTCGGTTGCAAGGCAAATATCAGTTTTGCACAATGCCTGCCCAAGTCGTCGAGCACAACCGCCGGACTTGCCTCGCTCACCGTTCGTCCTGCCGTCAGCGAAGTGGCATAGTCCACACCATGCCCCACAGAAACGGTGCAAGCCGGGCTGCCTCCGTCGTTATCGGGATTGGCTACCGCCAGAGCCGGAGTCAGAGCATAGAAGTCGTAAGTCCCCGCACGCAGCAGTAAAACGTTCACGGCTTCCAGCGTACCGTTGCCGTTTACGGCTCTGTACGTGCCTTCCCCCATGTATTTATCCGTTGACAAATCGGGAGACTCACCTACGCGCCAGAAAGCGAGGATACGCAACGTTGCCCCATCCGCCAGTGGCGAAGCGGCACGTGTAGCCACCTCCGTAGCGATGCCCGATGCAGAAAACCGCACGGCAAACGCTTCATGTTCCTTCAACAGCAGTTCGTTCTCCGTGCATGCACAAAGCAGCAAAACTACCGGCAGGTATTTTATCATCCCTTTACAATTCATAAATTCGACGGGTTATCTCATTATATTTCTATATCCTTAATCGGAGTTCCATTTACCCAGTCGGTAACGGACACCTCAGGAGTTATCCCGGCAGATGTAAACTTCAAGGTAACGGCATACGAAGTACCCGCTTTGAAACCGCCGTCGACGGGAACGTTTATCTTCGTTTTCTGCAAACCGCCGGTCGCTAAATCAATCTGCAATTCAATGGCATCGTCCGCCTGCGGAGCAAACATGGCATATCCTGCCATAACAGCAGCATCGACAGTAGCGCCTACGCCCATTTCCAGCGGATAGGTAATTACGGTTGAAGGCGTAACGGGGTCTGCGGAAACCAAATCCAAATCGTCCGTACCTGTAAAGGAAGGGGCGGTTATGGTTGTTCCGTCTGCCGCTGTCGCCTCAGGCAATGTAATCGTACACCCCTGTTTCTTCCCGGTAATCTTGATTGATTTCACTTTACCCCACAATGTTTGTGTAGCCGCATCGGGAGCATACACCTTTACACTGATTTGGGTAAGCAGGTGGCTGAAAGCCAGGCTTGCTATATTCGTATTCTTATCCCCTTCTTTCAAGGGAGTAGCCATTATATCCGTCTTACCGTCAATAGTACCAAAATCCACGACCTTTGTACCCTGCGTAAAAGTTACTCCGCTGCGCCTCGGATACCAGCCTATCAGTTTGGTCTTGCTTCCGTTTGCCAAATAATACTCAGCCGGAGAAAACGACAGTGTTTTTGAAGCCGTAGCCGCCGTTCCATTCAAAGCGGTAGTCTGATACGTTGTATAACTACCCTCGTCACCGGCATCCGCACGTGCAAACGCCACATCCAAATCCGTACCGAAACCGGAATTAATCATCCCGTCCAATACAGCCTTCGTAACCGGTTCTACCGAAGATAAAATACTGCTGTTTACACGTATTTCCACCCTGCCGTCGTCCTGTACCATTTCCACCGGAGCGTCTGCAGAGCAGGCCGCAAACAAAGACAACAAAGCACCGTTTACCATTAAAATCCATTTATTCCGTTTCATAAGCATGCTGTATATCGGTTGATTATTGAATTTCTTCACTGCTGCCGCCATCTTCTTCCCAGTCTTTCACCGTAGCCGTTGCCTTTATTTCGGTAGCTTTGAATGTAAGGAGCACCACGAACTTCTTACCCTGTGTAGATGCCGTATAATCGGCACTGCTGCTGCCGGTTGTTTTCAGATTGACAGGCACAGTGACAGGCGTAGTACCCGAATGTTCTGTTTTTACAGCCAATGTATAGTCTGCCGTACCGGTCGCATTTTTCAGAGGAGCCACCATAGAGTAGGCCACTTCCTCACCATCGGTAGTCAGTTCTTTCGCCTGAGATGCGAAAGCCGTTTCCGTACCTGCCCCTCTTACCCAGAAAGACATGCCGTTGTCCAGCAACGTGGCAAATGCGCTGCTTTCATCGGCTGTACCGGCAGACAGGCTTACCGTTACCGCACCGGACGGATTATTCTTACCGACCTTGGTCAGCGTGATATCCGTTAACTTTCCCCATTTCGCAATAGCCGCCTCGTCCTCGGCAACCGCTTTAATTACCAGTTGCGTAAGCAGGTGTTTGAACTCGAGCTGCGGGTAATTGCCGTCTTTGGAATCGTTTTTCGTGGAAGATTTTTCCGGAGCAGCCATCACATCCTGACTGCCATTGAATGTAAATTTGCACTCATCATTGGCCGGATTGCCCCAACCCTCAAACGGATACAGGCCGCAGATATGCAGCGTGCTGTTGTCCACCGGATAATATTTTGCCGTGGCAAAGCCCACCGCCGTACTGCCGTTGTCCGTAAAAACCATTTTATCATTGGCATAGGTCGTTGTGTAGCTGCCACTCGTTTCGGACACCAGCACCCGTGCAGCCAGCGTATTGTCTGCCGTTATCGTACCCTCGTACGGTGCACGCGTCATTGTTTCCGCCGCTATGGCGGAAGAGATCAGTTTGATTTCCACGTTCTCATTCGGAACCGGTTCCATTACATCACTCTGTGTACAACCTGCCATAACTATTACGGCAAGAAGCGAAAAAAGACTTTTTTTCATAACTGTTTATGTTAGATGAATATTAATTAATTACTCTACTATCCCCTCACCGTATCCGTCCATCACCCACGGCATGACCTTTGCCGAAAGGGCAACCGCCGTACGGTCGCGGAATTTCAGTGTCACCATATAGGAGCGTCCGGCTGCAAAGACCGTTTCGCCGCCCGACGGCCGTATCTCTATACCGGGGTAATCGCCCCTGCTGTCTGTTGTCAGCGTAAGCCGGAACACGGGCTGTCCGGGTTGCAGCATCACTTCGCCCGCCAATACCTGCGGCATTTCCGTTGTACCGCTTATGGCGGCAGGCGATTTCAAAGGAAACGGTACGGCAGCCTGCGCGGCAGACCATCCTCCCAGTTCGCCCGGCGGTTGCCCCCCCCCTCTCGCCCGTCTCCAAATTCAGCGTAGAGGCGGTGTTTACCCCATTGAATGCCAGCCCCGTAACAGTTACGCCTGCAAATTCCCCCTCATCGTCAACCAGCCGGAAGCGGAGCTGCGTCAGTTTATGCTCAAACAGCAATGCGGAAGGCGCTTCCCGGCGCGAACCGGTAACCGGACGCACCCACATCACATCTTCCGTACCTGTGAGCCTGAAATGCAGCACCGGCGACTGCCCGGCAACCGCTTCCACATAATTATCCCCACCCGTGCCCACAGGCGCATAAGGATGATATACACAAAACTTCACCCGCCTGTTCTCTTCCAGCGGATAGGTATAATCACCGTTCCAGAAAAGCATGCCGGTAGCGGCATCAATCCCCGTAGTCCGCACGTTGTCCATCAAAGGAGTTCCGTTCCATTCGGACGTCAGCGGGGCATACAAGGCATCCGTACGCGTAGTAACCACTCCATACACGCCTACCTTGTCGCCCACGGCAGCCAGTCCGGCAAGGTCGTTTACCGAAGCACGGGTTGCACTTCCCTCATAACCGCCCGCCCGGGTTCCCAGCCTTATAAGCCCGTCCGGAGCCAACGGCTCCTGCCCGGCGCATGTGCAAAGCAGCAGGCACGCAAGCAGTCCTGTGCAACTACCGTATATCCTATTCATACATAATCCTTTCTCTCTTATCGTAAAATACCTTGCGTTTATAATCTCCTACCCCGCCCTCACCGCTTCCTTCCGTCCAGCCTTTCACCTCTGCCGTAAGAACCGCATTCAGCAGGTTTATGCCAAGCTCCACTTCCACCGTCTCGTCTGCCGGAAGTTCACCCGCATAAAGGCGGATGATGTCCGTTAGTGTTCCGTTCATGTTTACCGACGCGCTATACATCTCGCCGCCGGAATTGCGTACCTGCAAATGCAGGCGGCTGTCATAGGCGGCTCCATATTCAGGAGAAAGCAGTCCCAGCAGGCGTATCTCTGCCGAAGCCATATAGGCGGGTTCCGTATTTCTGGTTTCCGCCCGTGTCAGCGTCACGGTAAACGACGTATTCGTTTCGGGAGCGGCGGATATGCTCTGCTCCGAAGGCTCTCCGGAAAGCAGCAAGACGGAAGGATAAACACCGTTCAGCTTCCCGTTCAGCACTTTAGCCTCTTCCATGCCCGTTACCTGAAAATGAAGCAACATCTGTTTCACCAGAGGGCGCGGAACGGGCGTGTATTGCACCGTACCCTGTAGCGGAACGTCCACATCGTCCACATTCCAGCTATATACATTGCCGGGTTGCATCTCCGAGACCAAACGGACCTCGGCGGCATTCCGGCTCTCCAGCCCTGTAAAAGCAACGCCGTGCGCATCCGTATTATAGGCAAGCAAATGATAACTGCCCACAGGAAGCGTTGTCGAGAAATATCCGGCAGAAGCGGCGGCATCCGTACCGTAACCGGCAACAGCCTCTCCATCGTCCGCATAAAAACGGTAGTAGGCGGTAGCCGGACAGGCAAAAGCACCCCATTCGGGCGCAATCACAACCGTACCTTCGGCGCTGCGATAGTCCAGTGCCGTTTCCGTACATGCCGCCAAAGCAATGCACGGACTTATCAGCCAACCGAGAGTTTTTATCTTCATGTCCGAACTTCTTTTTCCGTCTTCACTTCCGGCTGCCAAACCGGTAACTGACACTTATATTCACACCCGTCACCCCAAAATGATTCTCGCGGAAGTTGCGATTGAAATAATAGTAAGGCATTTCCACATCGTACGCATTGGTGTCCGAAGCGCGATACCCACCACGCAAGCCGGCTTCGATGCCCCAGTGCGCATCGAGCAGGATATAACACCCGACGGACAATCCGCCTTCCCAATAAGTGCCCGTGCAGTTGGCAGTGCCTCCGGCTATGCGGCCGCTGTCGGTACTGCGGTTGTCAAAATCGCCCAACTGTCCGTAAATGCCCACGTAGCACCAGCGGTAGCAGCCGTCGCCGTTTACCCAGAAGCGGGGTTCGAGGCTATAGGCCGACACTCCCCAATGGCATTTGCCGTTATCGTAGTCCCAATCCGCATAAGCAGCAGAAGCTACCGCCGACCACCGGCGTGCAAAGAAAAACTCCGCCGACAGGTTGGGGGTAAAAGCGGTATAATCGAAATCGGGGGTCATGCCCGCCCAAGTATATAAGTTCGTTTTTACGGAAAGCAGCGGCAATAAGCGGTTACGCTGTTTACGTGCCTCACGCCGCGCTTGCCGTCCGGCGGCACGCTCTGCCAGCCATTGCTCGCGGAAACGCTGCTCTTTCAGCCGTTCCGCCTCTTCCCGGCGGAGCTGTTCCTCTTTCCGGCGCGCCTGCACAACGCGTTCTTCTTCCAGACGTAATTGTTCGGCACGCTGCCGTTTTTCCGCTTCCAGCTGCCGGAGTTCCGCCAGACGACGCTCGTCGGCCTCGGCGGAAGCCCGTTCGCGGGCAAGTATTTCCTGAAACTCCGCATCGGTCAGTTTCCGCCGGTAACGTTCCTCGATGATGCGGTGCAGGTCGTATTCCACCCTGATTTCGACCCGCCGGAGCAATGGAAAGAGTTCCGCCATCATAAGGTTGTAAGGTACTCCGCCCTGCAGGTCCATCAGCTTCTTCTCACGGCCCTTGAAAATGTCCGTATTGTCGATGACAGCCAGTACTTCTGCCCGACCGGGCAATGTGGAAGCCTCCACCAGTTGTCGCAGCCTGTCCCAGTCCTCGCCCACGTAGCGCACTTCCACCGGAAAGCGCCTTGCCAGCCCGTATTCCGTATCCAGGTAGTTTCTGAAACCGTTGGCACGGTCGTGCGCCAGCTTTTCGTTGGCGGCATAACTGCCTTCTATGGAGCAATAGCCGGTCAGGGTAATCCGGCGGACGTAAATCAGCGTGTCGGCAAACGAGGAGCGCATGAACTTATCCAGTCTCTCCAGTTCACGGGCATTGCCGCCGTAACCTCTCTGTATCTGCCAGCCCCCTTGCGGATAAGAGAAATAACAGTCCAGATTGGCTGTTCCTTCCTTGATAACGCGCCTGTACGTCGAGTCCCGATAGAGTTTACCGGCTCCCAACGTGTCGGGAGAGAAAACCACTCCCGCGCATAAACTACCGGGAAGGATACATACAGCCAACAGCAGCAATAGCGTTTTTATCTTCATATAGCCTTGTTTTTCAAGTATTCGTTCTTTTTCCGGTTACGGTTACGGCATCTCCGTTTCCTGCTCGCCCATGTCCACACTCGTATCCATATCTACCGTTATATCCACATTGTTGCCTTCCTTATCGGGTTTGGGCGGGCAATCGTCCAGACTATCGGGAATGCATCCGCCAAGCAGTCCTGCCAAAACACAGCAGAGCAGAAATCTTTTTTTCAGTGTTCTCATATCTCTTCGCTCAGTCCAGTTCCACTTCCTGCACAATTTTCAGTGTCCAGTCGTCCACACTCACCGTCAGTTCAAGATTGGAAGGCACTACCTCCGTGCCGGGCGTAGGTTCGCCATCGCCCTTGATAACCGCCTTGATGCGATAGTCGCGGTTACGTACGATAGTGCCGTCGCCCGTTCCGTCTTGCGATACCGAACCCGAAGGAGTGATAATCGTACCCGTCTGCAAACGGTTCACCACAATGGGATAGTACACATAGACCGGAGTTTTGGGTCCTACGCTGCCGTCCGGATCGAAATAGCCGGAAAGCACCAGCTTGGTGCGGTTGGCGGCATCGTTGTTGGCAAAGGCATAGAACCAATAGGGCACGGTATATTCGTCCGAGGTTATCAATATGCCCTCGGAAGGGGTGACATCGTTCAGCAGAAAACCTGCCCCCTCAGTCCACAAGAAAGAGCCGTCGGGCTGCTCGCTCGTCATACCGCCATGCAACCACGCAGGATTGGCTGGCATAGTTTGGGTAACATCGCCGGGCGACACACGGGAAGCTTCCAGCGCATTGCACAGGAAAATACGGTCCAGCATAAATGTGGCTCCGGCATAGTTCAGGCTGAATGCGCTGCGGATGCTCGAAATGGAGATACGAGCCACCAGACGGGACAGATTTATGGACGCGGACACCGTTTTTCCGGCTTCCAATGTCACCGGCTGTTCGCTGATACCGGACATAGGCAGAAGGTCGGATGCCTGCTGCCCGTTACGTACGGTCTGTACCAGGCTGACATTTTTCCCGACAAATTCGTTTTTGGTCTGCACTCCGGCAAATGTTCCTTCCGGAACATTGGCAACCACAATCACATCGCAGACACCGGGTGAACACAAAATATCCTTTACCGCAAGCGTCCCGGCAGTGCCGCCGGATTCGACGGCGGATTCCACAATGGTATTTACCGACCCGTCGGCATAGAACAGCCCTATTGCCAGCCGATGAACGGCAGATTCGTTTTCGGGCAGGGCAGCAGCAGTGGCACGCGTGCTTGCAGCCCCCGTACCGGATACGTTCAGCCGGAGCAAAGCTGTTTTCGCCATATTCCTGCCTGCGCTTTCATCCTCACCGCTACACGAGGATGCCAAAGCTGCGAATGCCAAAGCATACAGCCAGCAGATAATACATATACCCGCAATCCGCAAAGTTTTCTTATACTTCAAAGTTTTAATTTCCGACATATATCTATATTTTAAAGTAATGGATTTGTCTCATTCCGTTCTTCCGGTTCAATACAGGTTTCTCCTGCTCCTCAGCTCTTCCAGCACCTCGCTTGCACGCTCCACGCCTGCTGCCGCAGCCATTTCAAGATAAAGCTCCGCCTTTTCGCGGTTACCTTCGAGCATACAGAGCACGCCCATGTTGTTAAAAGCCGTCTGACGGGTGGAAAAGCGGGAGAGATAGCTGCGTGCCTTGCGTGTATCACGTTTGCTCAAGGCCACGGCAGCCGCATTGATGTTAGCTTCCGGACAGTCGGGGAACAGGCGGGCGGCAAGGTCGTAAATATCGTTGAACTCGGCAGAGCCGGGCGTGTAGCTGTTGGCAAGGGCAAACAGGCATTCCGGCGTGATGCATCCGTCGCCGTTGGCGGGCAGGCGGTAATCGGCGCTATCAAGGGAAGCGGGAATAAAATTGACCCATGACAGGCAGCGCACGTCCACACTCTTCTCCAGTCCCGGAACTTCCACTTCGGGCAACAGGATGCCCGAAGCAATCCTGTCGTCGTAAGTTGCCGCCTCCCTGCCGTTACAGCCGCACTCTTCGGTATGCAGCATGAGGTCTGCCTGTGCCATCCACTCCCTGAACGGAACAGTCACCTTATATGTGAAACGGCGGGATGCCTTACGGTCGTTCTTCAATACTACCGAGGGCGTGGAGTTCCTGCCGTTGCGCGCATCGGACGCTCCACCCAATACACGGGTGCGCTCGTACACTTTCTGCTTCTCCGCACCGTTAATAAGAATAGACGGCAAATCGAACGACTGCTCTCCCGCCAGCAAGAAAGGTGTCAGCGTAAGCGATTCGTCCGAAGGCATCTGCAAACCTTCATAGTTGACTTCCATCTGTATATGCAACTGACTGCCCGAAAGGGAGAAACTCCGGCGGGTTATCTGTATCTGCCCCATATAAGCCTCTTGACTGCATAACGTGAGCAAGGGCAACAACAGCAGCAATACGCTGCAAAATGTTTTTCGTTTCATCTATTCAATTATTAATCGTGACTTACGTTTTTACTTAATCATATATACCACGGACACGGCAGCCTTTGTAGGGCCGAAGTATCCCCTGCCTTTCGTACCGCGCTGTCTGCTGCCGCAATGACCGCAACGGTAACGGTCGCTGCGAAGAAAAGCCGCCCCCGCACCCAGACTTGCTTCCACACCCCAATGCGGGGAAAGCACCCAATGGTAACCATACGAAATGCCTGTGCCCAAAAGCCAGCCTTCGTAACGTGCCTCGCGCGCGCCCTTCAGGATATTGAAAGGCAGATGCACACCGCCTACATTGAAACGCCCGCCCAAGGCATGGACTCCCCAAAAATGACCGGCAAAAGGAGTGCACAGCCAGTGGCGGGCTTCGGGTTGTAACAACCAGTGTTTCCAACGGCGGCCGTCACGGGGAGCAAAAGGCTGGTAATGTGCCGCAATATCCAGTGTCCACCGGGGAGATACAAGAAATTCCACCCCTATATTGGGTGAAGCCAAAGCATCGGCAAGAAGATTGCTTTTCACAGCCATACGCTGCGCTGACGCATCGGAAGCGGACAGCATGCCCAATGCTCCTATTATAATCGGTATATATAGTTTGTTACTCATTCGCTTCCGGCTTTATAAATCCTGCAACGCACCTCATACAGCATGACACGTAGCATCTGGTTAATAAAAGATATACCGTTACTTCATAAGTAACAGAGAGATACATAGCAATATTAATATTGTCATGTGGGAACACAAAAAGACATGATTATTTATGTATACATAACAGAGCGTTGTATACAGTGTGTCCGTTCATTTTTCAGTTTAAGAAAAGTGATGGGATGCTATGTGCCAAAATCTCCATAGTTAGAAAATATAAAAGCTGAGTTCCGGCTTCTCTCTCAATTTACATAGCAAAAAGTGAAAAAAGATAAGATTTTCTTTTGTTTTTTAAGTATTATGTATACTTTTGCAGGCATCTAAGATTCCATTACTTATGAAGTAACTAAGCTATATAGTATTGATTTTCAGTCACAATTTGTTTGTTTGCCTTATTGGCTATTTCTTAAATATATAATTTATTATTACCTTGTTGGCTTTTTCGATTTCATCATTATCGAACTGCTTCAGATAACCTTCCGTAGTAGTGATTGAAGCATGGCCCAACGCTTCTGAAATCACCTCCACAGCTATTCCGCAAGATTTTGCAATAGAGGCCCAAGTATGACGGGCAGCGTAGGAAGAGAGCCTCTTCCCCAGCCGGCAGACCCGCGAGAGCCGGTACAGTTGTAAATTGAGCATACGCAATGCCCGCTGATAATCCTTGTACGCTTCTTTACCGGAAAGACTGCCGTTCAGGATATTCAATAAGTAAGGCGAAGAGGGGTCGTTGCTGGCATAACGCCGTAGAAGTTTCATGGCTGCCGCATCAACGGCTATCGAAAGCGGCATCCCCGTCTTATGACGGCGAATAGTGAGATAACCGTTCCGTAAATCCACTTTACGTAAGTTTGCCAAATCGATGAAAGGGATGCCGTGAAAACGCAACATCAGCTCCAGGCAGGCACGTGCCCAGCCGAGATTGCGTGAATCAGAGGATGCGGCAGGTTCGCTTTCGGATGAACGGTCTGCTTCCTCTTCCACAACATCTTCCAGCAACACCCGTTTTATTTCCCCTTTCTTCAATGCCCGCTGATGATTGGCATAACGCCCGGTAAACACATTCTTGAACTGCCGGGGGATATAGGGGGCCAATCCCATATCCACCGCCCGGTTATACACCGCACGAAGCATACGCATATACGTGGAAATCGTGTTCCACAGCAATGACTGCTTCAACAAATACTCCTGATAGCTTTGCAGCCAGCCGGGAGTCAAATCTTCCATGTGCAGGGAGTGTCCGCCATACTTCACTGCCGACTTCAATGCACAATGATACACATGGGCAGTACTGTAACGTCCCTGCCGTTCCATATCCGTAATTACGGATAGCATAAAATCATAAAATTCACTTTTGTCCATAGTTCTCTTTTTTTACATACTAATTAGTTTACCGACCCTCGGTCAACAACAAACCTTAGACAATGTTTCATTACATATATAGCCAATTACATATCTTTTATAATTATGATATAAACTATTAATTTGTCATACTTTTACGCCCGAAGTATTAAAGGCTTTTTTTCCTCGGTGAGGAACAAGCCATCGGAGACCGGCAATGTATGCAAAATAACTACTATGGATAAGCCGAATAGAGAAGCAGGCTCGGTCACGATTACCGCTTATTTGTTTCGAGGTTATCATACTCTTCGTCCGTTACCGGTTCGAGCCATTCATTGGAAGCACTTTCACCGGGAACCTCGAAAGCCAGATGAGCAAACCAACAGTCTGCAGCAGCTCCATGCCAGTGTTTGACGTTTGCCGGAATATGGATAACCGTGCCCGGGAGAATTTCCACGGCAGGTTTACCCTCTTCCTGATACCAGCCGCGTCCGGCTACGCCAATCAGCATTTGTCCGCCACCACTTTTGGCACGGTGGATGTGCCAGTTATTGCGGCAACGAGGTTCGAACGTAACATTGGATATATTCACCTGCTCGCGCGAAATGGGAGCAAGGTAACTGTTGCCGGTGAAATACTTCGCGTATGCAGTGTTCGGTTCGCCGACAGGAAAAATCATTTCGCGCTGGAAAGCGGCTTTGGCATCTTCACCAACGGCATCTTCCGCCCATACGTCTTTTGCCAGATTGAACGCCGCCCATGCTTTCGGCCAACCGGCATAAAAACCGATGTGGGTAATGATTTCGGCAATCTCAGTACGGGTAATGCCGTTCTTCTTTGCCGACTGCAGATGAAATACGAGCGAATTGTCTGTAATACCCTGACTGATAAGTGAGGTAACGGTTACTAAACTACGGTCGCGCAGACCAAGCTTATCGGTGCGGTTCCACACTTCTCCGAAAAGAACATCGTCGTTGAGCTCCGCGAATTTAGGGGCGAACTCTCCTAATTGGGTGCGCCCGGCTGTCTGTACTATTTTCTCCTGTGCCATAACATTGAAAGTTAAGATACTGAATACTGAAATTAAAAGAATCCTGTTCATAATCATTCCATTTACCGTATGAAGTTAGTGATATTTCCGGTTGTTTTCCAATTGCAAAATTACCGCGATTACGCAAACCGAATTGTATATGATTTACGGATATTTATACCCGAATCATTGATTCTGAAATTAGAAACGGAATGCCATAACAAGAACATACCTTATTCAGACAGGCTTTTGCTTTTTATTTTCCTCAGTATTTTAGGGAACTGCCAGAAAAACAGCAGCGTACAGCAAATGGCAGCCGTAGCATCGGATATGGCTTCTGCCGCATATACACCTGCTACTCCCATAAAATGCGGCAGTATCAACGCCAATGGTATCAGCAGGATTACCTTACGCAGCAATGCTATGAAAATGGATATTCTGGCCTGCCCCAACGCCACGAACATATTCTGACAGGCACGCTGTAACCCGAAAATCGTCATGCCGCCCAAGAATACAGGCATCGTCCAGCGGACAGTTTCTATCAGCCTTGTATCGCTTGTAAAGGCGGATGCCACAATCGCAGGGAAGCAAATCATAAACAGCATCAGGACGAGATTGAAAGAAAACATGGTAATCAGCGCAATCCGGAAGCACTCCTTCACACGCTGCTTGTCGCCATGCCCGTAGTTATAGCTTGCCACCGGAACAAAGCCCTGCGCAAACCCCGTCAGCGGCACGCTGGCAAACTGCATAGACGTTTGCAGAACGGTAAGCGCACTGACATAGATATCTCCGAATTCTTTCAGACTGCTGTTGAGCACAAACCCCACCAGGCTTTCCGTACTCGCCATGATAAAAGGCGATACGCCGAGCGCCAACATGGAGAGCACGATACTCTTTTCCAGCTTCATATACCGCCTTTCCAAAGGCAGGGAAGCGCGCCGTGAGAATAGGAAGGACAGCACCCACACCGCACTGCAAGCCTGCGACAGCACCGTAGCCAATGCAGCGCCTTTCACTCCCATATCCAACCAGAATATGAATATCGGATCAAGAATAATATTCAACAAAGCCCCTATCAACACCGAACACATGGCAACCGCAGGGCGCCCCTGTGCATTGATGAAAGCATTCAGTCCGGTAGACACTTCCACAAACAGCGTCCCCAACAGATAAATGGAAAGATAGTCTTCCGCATAGCCCAGCGTATGCTCCGAAGCACCCGTAAAAAGCAGGATAGGCTCCATAAAGGTATAGGCTATGAACGAAGTGAGCAAAGTGAAAAGAATCAACAGAGTAAAGCCATTGCCAAGTATCTTTCCGGCACGGCGACGGTTGCCCTGTCCGAGGGCAATGGCAGCCAACGGAGCACCGCCACCACCCACAATGGCAGAGAAAGAAGAAATCAGCACAACGAGCGAAATGGTCACTCCCACTCCCGCCAGCGCATCGGTTCCGATGCCCGGTATGTGTCCGATGTAAATACGGTCTACAATGCTGTAAAGCAGATTGACAAACTGTGCTGCCACCGCAGGCAGCGCCATCTTGAAAACCAAAGGCAGCATACGCTCCGTGCCCAGGCGTTCTTCGTACTTATTAGTCATGATTGGCAGAGTTTACTCTTATTCTCTTAGATTCTGTTGTTACGGAAGAGTGCTTATTTCCGGCTGACGATTGTACCCGTAGCCTGATTGGTAGGCATTACCAGCACTTCCGCCACCTGTATATGTTCGGGAACGGCAGCGGCAAAGTACACCACTTCGGCAATGTCGTCGCCTGTAAGCGGACGGATGCCCTTGTACACATTATCGGCAGCCGCCTTGTCGCCACGGAAGCGCACTACGGAGAAGTTCGTCTCCACCAGGCCGGGCTTGATATTGGTTACCCGTACGGGAGTATCCACAAGGTCGATGCGCAAGCCGTCTGACAACGCCTTTACGGCAGCCTTGCTGGCACAGTATACACTACCGCCCGGATAGGCATAGTCGCCTGCAATAGAACCCATATTAATGACATGGCCGCGTCCGCGTTCCACCATTCCGGGAACCACCAGGCGGGTCATGGCAAGCAATGCTTTGATATTGGTATCAAGCACGATGTCCCATTCGTCCGGATTGCCTTCGTGTTCCTTGTCCACGCCGATTACCAGTCCGGCATTATTAATGAGGATATCTATCGCTCTCCATTCCTCAGGAAGCGAGTCGAGAGCCGCTTTCGCAGCCCCGCGGTCGCGAACGTCGAAAGGCAGCAGACAGACATCCGCATGGTATTCCGTTTCCAGTTCGCGCTTTACGGCAGTCAGTTTCTCTACATTCCGTCCGTTGAGAATCAGGCGGTAGCCATTCATGGCAAATTTACGCGCACAGCCCTCTCCTATACCCGAAGAAGCACCTGTGATGAGTACGATTTTCTTTTCCATTCTTATAAGGAATTTAATGTTACGGGGGCACAAAGTTATGACTTATTGCGAGTATCGGCAAATTACTTTAAACTTATAATCCGTTACCCGTAAAGTTTTCACAAAAAGTATGTACCTTTGCCCCAATTTTTACGTCCGCCCGCATGCCGGGCAGAGTTTTGTTTAACAGGTTTGGATAAAGTAAGAAATGCTTATGCAAAAGTCCGATTGCATCATCAGTATAGAGCACGTATCGAAGTTCTTCGGAGACAAAGCCGTACTGAATGATGTGAATTTGTCTGTCCGCAAGGGCGAGTTTGTAACGATACTGGGACCGTCCGGTTGCGGAAAGACGACATTGCTGCGTCTGATTGCAGGCTTCCAGACAGCTTCGGAAGGAGTGATTACCATTGCAGGAGAAGACATCACGCAGACACCGCCCCACCGCCGCCCGGTGAATACGGTGTTCCAGAAGTACGCCCTGTTTCCCCACCTCAACGTATTCAACAACATTGCTTTCGGCCTCAAGCTGAAGAAGCTCCCCGCCGCCACTATCGAAAAGAAAGTGAAGCAGGCGCTCCGCATGGTGGGCATGACCGACTATGAAGACCGCGACGTGGACTCCCTCTCCGGCGGACAGCAACAGCGCGTTGCCATAGCCCGTGCCATCGTCAACGAACCCGAAGTGCTGCTCCTCGACGAGCCCCTTGCCGCCCTCGACCTGAAGATGCGCAAGGACATGCAGATGGAACTCAAAGAGATGCACCAGAAGCTGGGCATCACCTTCGTATACGTCACCCACGACCAGGAAGAGGCCCTCACCCTGAGCGACACCATCGTCGTGATGAGCGAAGGCAGGATACAGCAAATCGGCACTCCGACAGACATCTACAACGAGCCTATCAACTCCTTCGTAGCCGACTTCATCGGCGAGAGCAACATACTGAACGGTGTCATGGTGCACGACCGGCTCGCCCGCTTCTGCGAACACGAGTTCGACTGCGTGGATACCGGTTTCGGCGACCGTACACAGGTGGACGTCGTAATCCGTCCGGAGGACATCTACATCTTCGAACCCTCGGATGCGGCGCAACTCACGGGAACCGTAACAAGCTCCATCTTCAAAGGCGTGCACTACGAAATGCTGGTACAGACCCGCGAGGGCTACGAGCTGATGGTGCAGGATTATCACTGCTTCGAGGCAGGCCACGAAGTGGGTCTGCTGGTAAAACCTTTCGACATCCACGTAATGAAGAAAGAACGCACCTGCAACACTTTCGAGGGCAAGCTCCTGGACGAAACACACGTGGAATTCCTGGGTTGCAGCTTCGAATGCAGTCCGGTGCAAGGCATCGGTCTCGAAATGCCCGTAACGGTGGAAGTGGACTTCCAAAACGTTATCCTGGAGGATAACGAAGAAGACGGACGACTGACGGGCGAAGTGAAATTCATCCTCTACAAAGGAAACCATTATCACCTCACCGTGTTTACCGATTGGGACGAGGACATCTTCGTAGACACCAGCGATGTTTGGGACGACGGAGACCGCGTGGGCATACGGATAGCCCCCGAAAACATAAAGGTGATAAAACGATAAGGTATCTTACCGTCCATAATCCTAATATAATAAAGCAATACTTGATTAAATAGAGTAGCGCTTGATATAAGATATAATAGAGTAATGTTTGATAAGTTATCCCATTTCTTCCTGCGGCGACGCAACTGGACACTGCCCTACGCACTGTTCCTGCTGATATTTGCGATAGTGCCGCTACTGCTGATTGTGCTGTACGCCTTTACGGATGCCGACGGAGCTTTCACCTTTGCCAACTTCCGCAAGTTCATGATGCACCCGGAGGCGATGAACACCTTCATCTACTCCATCGGCATCGCCCTCATCACCACGCTGACCTGCCTGTTGCTGGGTTATCCGGCGGCATACATCCTCAGCCAGAAGCAGTTCAACACTTCGCAGACCATGGTGGTGCTGTTCATCCTGCCCATGTGGGTGAACATACTGATACGCACACTCGCCACAGTGGCGCTGTTCGACTTTCTGAACCTGCCTTTGGGCGAAGGCGCACTCGTGTTCGGCATGGTTTACAACTTCCTGCCGTTCATGATATACCCCATCTACAACACTCTGCAGAAAATGGACCGCAGCCTCATAGAAGCCGCCCAAGACCTCGGAGCCAACCCCTTGCAGGTATTCGGCAAAGTAATCCTGCCCCTCTCCATGCCGGGCATCATGAGCGGCATCGTAATGGTGTTCATGCCTACGGTAAGCACCTTTGCCATAGCCGAACTGCTGACGATGAACAACATCAAGCTCTTCGGAACAACCGTGCAGGAGAACATATACAACGGAATGTGGAACTACGGTGCAGCCCTGTCGCTCATCATGCTATTGCTGATAGGCGTCACCATCCTTTTTACGAATGAAGAGGACGGCGCATCCAATGAAAGCGGAGGTGTGATATGATGACGCGTATTCTTGCCAAAGGCTATCTGTGGCTGCTGCTTGCGCTGCTGTACTCGCCTATCCTTATCATCATGGTATTCTCCTTCACCGAAGCCAAAGTGCTGGGCAACTGGACGGGGTTCTCCACCAAGCTGTACAGCTCCCTCTTCACGGGCGGCATGCACCACTCGCTGACGAGCGCCATCTGGAACCCCTTTGCCATTGCCATGCTGGCAGCCACCGCCAGTACGGCGCTGGGCAGCATCGCGGCCATCGGTATCTTCAACCTGCGCACACGCACGCGCCGGGTGATGAACTTCGCCAATGCCATTCCGATGATGAATGCGGACATCATTACGGGCGTGTCGCTGTTCCTGCTGTTCGTCAGTTGCGGTATCTCGCAGGGATTCACAACCGTGGTACTGGCGCACATCACATTCTGCACCCCTTACGTAGTGCTGAGCGTAATGCCCCGCCTGAAGAAGATGAACCAGAACGTATACGAAGCCGCCCTCGACCTTGGCGCCACTCCCTTTCAGGCATTGCGCAAGGTAATTCTGCCGGAGATACTTCCGGGTATGATAAGCGGCTTCATCCTTGCCTTTACGCTCTCTATCGACGACTTCGCAGTAACCATATTCACCATTGGAAACGAAGGACTGGAAACGCTCTCCACCTACATCTACGCCGATGCGCGCAAAGGCGGACTGACACCGGAGCTGCGTCCTCTGTCCACCCTTATTTTCATTACGGTGCTGGTGCTGCTGATTGTCATCAACAAGCGTGCGGAACGTGCACGGAAGAATTAAGTCCGCCTGCGTCTCGCGAGCTAAGAGTATTCGTCCCGCAGCACGGAGAGATTCATCCCGTAAGCCGAAAAACGAAAGCATAGTCAAGATAAACCTGCTGAATAAAAAATGAAAAGATTAACAGACATATTCCTTCTCCTTTGCCTCGTCCTCGCAGCCGTCTCGTGCAAGGATTCGGGCGAAGAGCGCAGCCACGTACTGAAAGTCTACAATTGGGCCGACTACATCGACGAAGATGTACTGGCCGAATTTCCCGCCTGGTACAAGCAGCAGACGGGCGAGGACATCCGCCTCATCTACCAGGTGTTCGACATCAACGAAATCATGCTCACCAAGATAGAGCGCGGCCACGAAGATTTCGACGTGGTATGCCCCTCGGAGTACATCATCGAGCGGATGCTGAAGAAAGACCTTCTCCTGCCCATCGACCGCAACTTCGGCAAGACCCCGGACTATCTGCCCAACATCTCCCCCTACATCCGCCGGGAACTGAACAAGACCAGCCAGCCGGAACGCACCACCACCGACTATGCCGTACCCTACATGTGGGGCACAGCCGGTATCCTCTACAACCGCAACTTCATCACCCCCGACGAAGCCGGCAGTTGGCACTGTCTTTGGAACCCCAGGAACAAAGGCAAAATCCTGATGAAAGACAGTTACCGCGATGCCTACGGAACCGCCATCATCTACGCCCATGCCCGACAGCTTGCCGACAGCACCGTCACCGTGGAGCAACTGATGAACGATAACTCTCCCGAAGCCATAGCCCTTGCCGAGAAGTATCTGAAAGCCATGAAGCCCAACATCGCAGGCTGGGAAGCCGACTTCGGCAAGGAGATGATGACCAAGAACAAGACCTGGCTCAACCTCACCTGGAGCGGCGACGCCGTATGGGCCATCGAAGAAGCCCGTGCCGTGGGCGTGGACCTTGCCTACGAAGTGCCGCGCGAAGGCAGCAACATCTGGTACGACGGCTGGGTAATCCCCAAATATGCAGGCAATCCCAAAGCTGCCGCTTACTTCATCAACTACCTCTGCCGGCCCGACATCGCCCTGCGCAATATGGACGCCATAGGCTACGTCAGCGCCGTTGCCACTCCTGAAATCATGGAAGCCAAACGGGACACCGCCATCGCGACACGTTCCGACCTCAGCTATTTCTTCGGTGAAGGTACGGGTGCGGACAGCCTGCAGATAAACCCCGTGCAATATCCCGACAGAAAAGTGGTGGAACGCTGCGCCATGATACGCGACTTCGGCAACCGCACCGAACTCGTACTCGAAATGTGGAGCCGTGTGAAAGGTGACAACCTCAACACGGGCATCGTACTGCTGATATTCTCCGTATTCGGGGTATTGTTCGTCTGGCTGGTATACGGCAAGATACGCAAATATCGGCAGAAACAACGCCGCCACCGAAGACGGAGAAGAAGATGATTAAAAAATCCCGCATATAGGATTTTTAATTTATAATGCTTAATTTTGGCCTTCGATAAATTCAAAATCACAACGCTGGGATTATAATTCATAAATCTTAAATCATAAATCTAAAAATGCTTACTCAAATTATCAACGGACGCATATTCACCCCGCAAGGCTGGCTGAATGAAGGTTCCGTCCTGATGCGCGACGGAAAAATACTCGAAGTGACCAACTGTGACCTCGCCCTCATCGGCGCACGCCTCATCGATGCCAAAGGCATGTATATCGTGCCCGGCTTCGTGTGTATGCACGCACATGGCGGTGGCGGCCACGACTTCACCGAATGTACCGAAGAAGCGTTTCGCAGCATCATCAATGCACACCTCGGTCATGGCGCTACGAGTTTCTACCCTACCATTTCCTCGTCTCCGTTCGAAAAGCTGCACCAGGCAGCCCAAGTGTGCGAAAAGCTTATGGCAGAGCCCGGAAGCCCCGTACTGGGATTGCACATTGAAGGTCCCTATCTCAACAAGAAAATGGCAGGCGAACAGTTTGCCGACCAGGTGAAGGAGATTGACGGACAGGAATACCGTGAGTTGGTGGAAAGCACCCGTTGCATCCGCCGCTGGGACGCCTCTCCCGAACTGCCCGGAGCACTGGAGTTTGCAAGCTACCTGCGCGAAAAAGGCATACTGGCAGCCGTATCGCATACCGAAGCCGAATACGACGGCATCCGTGCCGCCTACGAAGCCGGATTTACCCATGCCGCCCACTTCTACAACGCCATGCCCGGCTTCCACAAACGCCGCGAGTACAAGTACGAAGGCACTGTGGAAAGTGTCTACCTGACCGACGGCATGACCATCGAACTCATTGCCGACGGCATCCACCTGCCGTCCACCATCCTGAAACTGGCATACAAGCTGAAAGGTGTAGAGCACACCTGCCTCGTAACGGACGCCCTCTCCTGCGCCGCCACCGAAGGCAAGGAAATCAACGACCCGCGCTACATCATCGAAGACGGTGTGTGCAAGCTTGCCGACCGCTCCTCATTGGCAGGCAGTATCGCCACCATGGACGTGCTGGTGCGTACTATGGTCAAGGCGGGTATCCCGTTGGGCGACGCCCTGCGCATGGCTTCCGAAACCCCGGCACGCATCATGGGCGTGTACGACCGCAAAGGTTCCCTGCAAAAGGACAAGGACGCCGACATCCTCATCATGGACAAGGAACTGAACATACGCGCCGTGTGGCAGGCAGGAAAGCTGGTGCAGGAAAACTTCCTGAATTACAAGTAACGTATAAGACTGGCCGTTTTCTCTTTATTAAAAGGAAAATTCTCTAAAAAAACTGCAATGGTAAACTTTTTAATGCCAACAAATGTATTATATACATAAATTTGCATTAGTAAAACTTGAACCAATTAAAAAATAAAAGGTATGAAAAAGATGAAAATGACAGCATTCCTGCTGAGCGGTGCCATACTACTGGGTAGTTGCGGTACAATGAACAATACGACGAAAGGCGGCATTATCGGCGGTGGCTCGGGCGCTGCGGCAGGAGCTATTATCGGCGGACTGTTCGGCAAGGGTAAAGGCGCTGCTATCGGTGCGGCAGTAGGCGCAGCGGTAGGTACGGGCGCAGGTGTGGCTATCGGTCATAAGATGGATAAAAAGGCTGCCGAAGCCGCCAAGATTGAAGGCGCACAGGTGGAAATGGTGAAAGATGCCAATAATCTGGATGCCGTCAAGGTGACGTTCGACTCCGGTATTCTGTTTGCTTTCAACTCCTCTACGCTGAGCAACGATGCGAAAGCTTCCTTGCGCGACCTCGCCAAGATTCTGAAGGAAGACACAACTACGGACATCGCCATCATAGGCCATACGGACAAGGTCGGTACGTACGAAGCCAACATGAAGGTGTCCAAGAACCGTGCCTATGCCGTAGAGAATTATCTGCAGGATTGCGGCGTATCTCCCTCTCAGTTCAAGCAAGTGGAAGGTGTGGGCTACAATGAATACGACGAAAGCCTGTCGGCGAGCGAAAATCGCCGTGTGGTAATATTCATGTATGCCAGCGAGCAGATGATTAAGAATGCGGAAGCGGGAAAATAACAATCCGGTTTTCGGACATAAGAACAAAAGAACAAAAAAAACACTGAAGAATGCCGATAGTGATGCGGCATCACAGAATCTGTTCTTTTGTTCTTATGTCCGAAAAATTCCGTTATCTGAAAAACTCCGTAAACTCTCTTTGTGTCCCCTGCGGTGAAGCAAATTTCCAATCATCATTCCCATGAAATTCTCCAAACCCTTACGGATTATCCGCAATCTGTTGCTCTTCTTCTTTATATCCACTGCTGTAACGGTAGTGGTTTATAGTTTTATGCCGGTATATGTCACGCCGCTGATGGTTATCCGAAGCGTGCAACAGATATTTAAAGGAGAAAGCCCCGCATGGCATCACGAGTGGATACCGTTCAATGAAATCTCCCCTCACCTGCCTATGGCTGTCATTGCGTCGGAAGATAACCGGTTTGCCACACACAACGGCTTCGACTTCATCGAAATACGGAAAGCCATGAAAGAGAACGAAAAACGCAAACGGAAACGCGGTGCAAGCACCATCAGCCAGCAGACAGCGAAGAATGTATTTCTGTGGCCGCAATCCTCATGGCTCCGCAAGGGCTTTGAAGTTTACTTCACGTGGATGATAGAACTGTTCTGGTCCAAAAAGCGGATTATGACGGTCTACCTCAACTCCATAGAAATGGGCAAAGGCATTTACGGGGCGCAAGCCGCAGCCCGGTATAAATTCCATACCACCGCCGCCAAGCTCACTGCCGGACAATGCGCGCTGATTGCCGCCACTCTGCCCAACCCTCTACGCTTCGACTCTGCAAACCCCTCAAGTTATATCCGGAAAAGGCAGGGACAGATACTGCGGCTAATGAAACTTGTACCGAAATTTCCACCGGAAAAACCTTACGCATCTAAACAGAGAAAGAAATAAACGGCTTTTTCCTATGTCAGAAAAAGGAATATGCACTACATTTGCACAAAAGCACATAAATAATAGAATACATAAGGCAGAAAAATCTGCCAGACAAAAGAGATTACAGAGTCCGGAATATCCGGAACCATAAAAGAAAACTCCTCACGTTTACAACCCAAACGTGAGGAGTTTTCTCTTATATCCCCCGGCATTTTCAAAAAAACTCCAGGGAAACCGGAAGCAAATCCCCGGAGTTATAAAATCAATAGGCGTGTCCTTTTTCATCCTGCATCTCTGCGGCATCTATCTTCTTCCTGTCGATGCTGCGCCATGCGTAGAAAATGTAGGCAAGCACAAAAGGAACCAGGACAGACACGTAGGCCATTACCCGCAACGTAAACTGGCTGGAACAACTGTTTGCCAGCGTAAGCGAGCTTTGCAGATCGGCGGTAGAGGGATAATAGGCAGTATTGTTATAACCCGCCACCAGCAGCAACGCCAATACCGTGAGCACAGTGCCTGCGCCTGCAAACCATATACCCTTGTCGAAAGACGGTTTCCACACCGTGCGGACAATTCCCCAAAGCACGGCAAGCACACCGATAAGGAACACGAGCAGCACAACGGGCATTTCGATAAAGTTTGTCAGATACTTATAGGGTTCCATAAATACCTCTCCGGTTTCCGGATTTACCGCGTAGCCTTCGGCAAGCAGCGTACGGATAACGAATGCAAGGAAGAACACCAGAAACAGCCCCGTATTGCCCCACAACGCACGACGGCAACGTTTCACCAAATCCGCATCGCCGATATTGTTAATGAAGTAAAGCGCACCGAGAATACGCGCCAGGAAGAACACAGCCAGTCCCAACACTACATTCCACGGATTGAGCAACGCATCCAGCCCGTGCCCCGCATTGGCCCAACTGCTGATAACCGGCATCACCGTATCGGCAATATTACCTTTGTTGATATAGAACTCCGAACCCGTGAAGAACGTTGCCACCGCACCGCCCAGCAACACCGGCCCTACCACTCCGTTTATCACCAGAAAAGCGCGATACGTCGTCTTGCCCAACAGATTGCCCGCTTTCGACTGAAACTCGTAGCTTACAGCCTGCAACACGAAAGTAAACAAGATAATCATCCACAGCCAGTACGCACCGCCGAAGCTCGTACTGTAGAACAACGGGAACGATGCAAAGAACGCACCGCCGAACGTTACGAGCGTAGTAAACGTAAACTCCCACTTGCGCCCCGTAGAGTTTATTATCATCTTGCGCTGCTCTTCCGTCTTGCCCAGACAGAATATCAGCGAGTTACCGCCCTGCACAAACAGCAGGAAAACAAGGATGGCTCCCAACAGGGATACTATAAACCACCAATAATGTTGAAGAAATATATAGGTATTCATGTAATAAGTTATGAGTTATAAGTTATGATTGATGAGAAAGTTCTTTTTCCGGTCCTTTCCGTATGGCTTTCAGCATAATGCCTACTTCGGCAATCAGCATAACGGTGAACAGTACAAGGAAAATGAAGAATGTGGTCTGCACGGAGCCGACATCCAGTTTGGAAATGGCGGCACTTGTGGGCAACATATCCTGAATGGCCCACGGCTGACGTCCGCACTCGGCAACCACCCAACCGGCCTGTCCGGCAAGATAACCCAGCGGAATGGTCAGCATCGCCACCCAATGCATCCAGCGCATCTGCGACAAATCCTTCTTGTAGGCAAGAACGAGAACCACGATGAAGAAGAGGATGAAGTACCCGCCCAGTATCACCATGACACGGAACATATAGAAAGTGAGCGGCACGTTGGGAACCAGTTCGTTCACATCCTTGATATAACCGTAACCGAAATACGCCACATTCTCTTTCAACACTTTGGCAGCCACCTGCGCCTCGGCATCGTTGCCCGCAGCTTTGGCGGCACGATAAGCGGAGAAAGCCCCGATAGCCGTCTTTCCCTTTTCAATCTTCTCCTGAGCGGAGAGCGCGGTTGTACCGTCTTTCAAGGGATAGCCACCTTTCAGCAGGTCGTTGATGCCCGGTACGAAAGCCTTTGAATCGCGCTCGGCAAGCAATGAAAGGAACTTGGGAATCTCCATGCGGAAGAGGAAAGCATCCTTACCGTCATCGGCCGTCTTCTTGTCGGGATTGAGAATGCCGAAAGCCACCAGTCCGGCTCCTTCCTGCCCCTGATAGTAACCCTCCATGGCAGCGAGCTTCATGGGTTGTTTCTGTGCCACCTGATAACCGGAACCGTCGCCCGTCCACGCGGAAAGCACAGCGGCACACAGTCCTACCCAGGCAGCTATCTTTATGCTTGCCAAAGCAAACTTCTTCTCACGGTTTTTCCACAGATACCAGCAACTCACACCTACCACGAACACCGCAGCCAGCACCCAGCCGGACAGCACGCTGTGGAAAAACTTATTGACTGCCATCGGCGAAGTGGCCACCGCCCAGAAGTCAACCATCTCGTTACGGGCGGTATCGGGATTGAACTCCATACCTACCGGATTCTGCATCCAGGCATTCGCCACCAGAATCCACCAGGCGGAGATAGTAGCACCAAGTCCCGTAAGCCAAGTAGAAGCCAGGTGGAAACGTTTGCTTACCTTGTCCCAACCGAAGAACATCACAGCAATGAACGTGGCTTCCATAAAGAATGCCAGAATACCTTCGATAGCAAGCGGCGCACCGAAGATGTCGCCCACGAACCAACTGTAATTACTCCAGTTCGTACCGAATTCAAACTCCAGAATCAGTCCCGTTGCCACACCTATGGCAAAATTGATGCCGAAGAGTTTCATCCAGAACTTGGCAGTATGTTTCCAGAACTTGTCACCCGTACGGTAATACACCGTTTCCATGATGCCCATAATTACCGCCAATCCTAAAGTAAGCGGCACAAAAATCCAGTGATAGATAGCGGTCAAGGCAAATTGCGCTCTCGACCAATCAATCAGAGAAGTGTCAATGTTTTCAAGCATGAGAATAAATATTAAGTATGAAATTAAAGTATAAAATATAAAGTATAAGGTATAAATAAGGAAAAGGAATACCTCACTCCCCCCTTAATCGCTAATCACTAACCGCTTATCACTATCCCCTATCTTCCCGCCCGCATAATCAGTTCACTGCTGACGTAATCTTCCTTAGCGCCTTCTCCGGCAGCTTCATTCAGATAGTTCGGAAAGAAGAAAAGACGAAGAATAAAAAACATGATAAACAATTTGATTGCGATTATCAGCCACAAGGTACGCCCCAATGTCATGCTTCGGAAGCCATCGACATAGAATTGCCAGATACTGGTAACAAGATTCTTCATAAAGTTTAAATTATAATCATTACAAATATAAAATACTTTTATATAAATAACAAATAAAAAACTGAAAAGTTATAGCCAGCTTGATTTTTGTCCGGTATTCTATAAAGAAGTTCTTTGGGAAGATATCTACGGTCTTTACGGGATCAAAACTAAAATTCGCTTACTATTGGTTTCTATTAGGCACGGATTTCACGGATTTTCACGATAAAAAAAGAATAAAGAAAACCTGTGTTTTCCGTGAAATCCGTGCCTAATAGAAATCAGCAAGTGTATTTTGACACCTCATAAAAACAGCAAAGCAAACTCTTAATTATCGGCAAGAAAAAGTAATCCGTCGGCACAATCCCGGCAATGGTCTATTGTTTTTGCCGTTTCAAGAGGCTGCGCATACTTTTGCAATGGTAAAACCATAGAAACAAGGTAATATGATAAATGTAAAAAGATTGACCGTAATATCGCTCTGTGCGGCAAGCACCTGTGCTGGCAATGCTATGCCGCAAACACAGGAAACCGCTATCGGTATGCAACAGCAGGACAGCACGCAGACGCTTCCCGCACAATGGAACCTGCAAACCTGCATCGACTATGCTTTGCAGCAAAACATCACGATACGCAAGAACCGCCTCAACGCCGAGAGCGCCGAAGTGGACGTAAAGACCGCCAAAGCAACCCTCTTCCCCAGCCTCACGGCATCCGTAAGCCAACGTATCGTAAACCGGCCCAACAGCCAGACCAATACGATAATAGACGGCGACAACATCACCAGCAGCCAAAGCAAGACCAGCTACAATGGCAGCTATGGCATCGATGCCAACTGGACGCTTTACAACGGCAGCAAACGGCTGAATACCTTGAAACAGCAGCGGATGAACAACCGCATTGCCGAACTGGGCGTGGCGGAGAGCGAGAACACCATCGAAGAAAGCATTACGCAGATTTACGTGCGTGCGCCCAGAATGGTCGCTTAATAAATACTTCTTTAGCAAGAAGTTAGGATTGG
>OGOK01000561.1_pt1 | contig 31930 bp, 27 predicted proteins | sample 1552661 | NCBI WGS metagenome assembly OGOK01 (sample SAMEA2580172, study PRJEB22360) | human gut metagenome | biome: human gut; feature: human-associated habitat; material: faeces | place: Denmark | collected 2008/2010
GGTCGCCAATTCCGATCACCGAAGACGAATAAGTAACGACAGAATAATTCTACATATATAAGTGTAAATATGTATATCACTGTCGAATCAAATTACCCGATAGGCCAATAAATTTGCTATCAACAGTTCTTACTCTTTATTGTCGAATCTATCAACAACCAATATCCTTTTCGGGTGTCGTTGCGTAAATTGATACCCTCACATTCTTCTAAAAGTTTTCTCAGTTTGGAGATTGTTTTTATCAATTGACTTTCCCAATTTACGTCTGTACTGTTCCAACCGATTTCTAAAAGCAAGTCTTTTTTTACCAATTGGTTAGGATTTTTGCATAGTACTGCTAATATTTTTCCTTCTAAAGTTGACAAAACTTTTTCTCTGCCCTTCATAAACAGTTTATTTGTTAAGGTATCAAAACTTAGCTGTTCTGTCAGATAGCATAAACGGGAACTGTTGTCTCGCAAGACACTTTTAAGTTTTACCACCAACTCTTCCATATTTCCCGATTTCACAATATACACCTTCGCCCCATTATCAAATCCTTTTTTTATATACTCAACATCGGTAAGTGAACTATAAAAAATCAGGGGTATTTGTAAATTTTCGGACTGTATCAGACTTGCAACCTCATAGCCGTTATATACCGGTATATCTACATCCAGAATAACCGCATCGAAAACATTTTGCTGAAATTCGTTCCACGCCTCCTTACCGTCTTTTGCCAATACAACCGCATACCCTTCTTCTTCCAGTTTCTCACCGACTATTTCGCGTGTCAGAAAATCATCTTCCGCATATAAAATTTTACCCAACATACTATAACTTTTGGCCATTTTATAATAAATATTGTTTTCCCATCTTCTTGTTTTCTGCACAAACACTTCTTTTGTAAACATCGGTCATTTTTTACAAATACCAGTCACAAACCAAATCCGGTCTGTCTCATCATTTATTTATCCCCCCTTGTAAAGCATTACACATTTTTTCATTGCCGCAACTAATGACATTATAAGCTTTTTTTAATTCATGTTCCCAATGGGCAACACCCAACGTCCGTACTTCAGCTATTTTCAAATCCACTTTCACTATATTCCATAACTACTACAAAAATATACAAAATTCTACGAAAAATATGTCCGTTATGACTAAATGCCAACCTACTATGTTAAACCATTTTCATACAACCGGTTGTAAATGCCCTCTTTGCCATACTGGCAAACTCTTCCTTACTACTAATTTGTATACAATATTGTCCTCCATAGATAAAAATTTCGTTCTCTGACTCCGAACCACAGAAAAAGTTTTCAGTAGCAACAATCCGTTCATCAGGTAACCGTAAGCACATTAGTAAAAAGAAAGGTTTATAATCCCGACAAATTTGTCTCTTTTAATCTTTACCGTTACTATTTAACCCGCCTTCTCATAACATTTTAACATTAGGGAATAATTGGGAATACCTTTCTTTTGATTTCCCTAAAAAAGTTGTATATTTTTGTAACGATAAGCAATGTTAAACTAAGGAGAAACAGGATGGATGGCTGAAAAACTCTACCAAAGCAAAATAGCCACCCTCCCACTGTTCCTCCAATACAGGAAAGGAGACCGCAAATGTATTGATTTTTTTAGTATAATTTACTACAAGGTGGTGAATGTACGATTTACGAGTAAAATAAAAATATTTCAAAACCAACAATTTAAAAAGAAATGAAAAATAAATTCAGACAAAATATTGTAATTGGAGTAATTGCAATTGTTGGAACAATGGGATATAATCTCAGTATTAATCAAGAAAATGAAAATGTTCGACTTATAACAGGTAATATTGAAGCATTGGCAGAAGAAGAAGGCGGATTGGATTGCAACTACAATCGTCATCCATCGCAATGTGAAATTTATGTTGGCGCCAAAGGTAAAGTCAAATTATTGGGTGGTTCTATAATCAGTGCAGGAGTAGATGGGTATGTAAGATTTGACGGGCAAGTAGCTTGCAGCCGTGGAGGTGATTTTGCCTGTACGCCCATAGAATGCAAAGAACTTTACGAAATTATTTTCTAATCATAATACACAGAGTATCTAACAAATATGAAACAATTTGTTAGATACTACTTACGAATTAAAAGTAAATGTATGAAAGTAACCTATCTCTTCAATTTCATAATATTAATTCTTTTAGGCTCTTGTATATCAAAAGAATTAATAAAAGAAGCTAATGAAAAATTTGTAATAGATATTAATCGGCAGGATAAAATCACAAATTTTTTTAATGCTTATCACACTATTGCTTTGGAAACCACTCCAAACAATTTGATAGGAGGAATTGATAAGATAGTTCTTCAAAACGAACATATATATATTCTCGATAAAAAACAAGCCACCATTTTTATTTTTACCCATAACGGGAAATACCAAAATAAAATAGCCAATCAAGGAAGAGCTCCGGGAGAGTACCTTTCCATTTCCGATTTTGAGGTCTATGACTCTCATGTTTATTGCCTTTCACGAACAAATCAGAAAATATTCAAATATGATACCAACGGTGTTTTTCAAAATACTATACAAGTGAATGATTGGTATGATTGTTTTCATATTCAGAACGATAGTACCATCTATTTATTTTCTGATTATTCAAATAATCAATTATACAATTATGTCGTGTACAATCCTATAACAAAAGAAATTATCAATCGATTAGACAAGTTTAAAAAAAATCAAGGGTTCAGTTTTGAATATTCCCCCTTTCATTGTCTCGATAGTAATTTATTGGTTAGTGAACAATACGAACATACAATCTTTTCATTAACTTCCCAAGAAAAGAAACCTTTATACTCTTTTATATTCAATACCAGTGATCAAATTCCCCCGTTCATATATACTGACAGAGAAAAAACATATCATTTCCTACAAGGGAAAGAGACTCTGAGAAGAATAAAAGGATTATATATTTCGCAAGGGACATTGAATATTGTATATTCTATTTTTTACAAAAATACCGGGATAAAAGACTTTATTTCAAAAATCGATACAGCAACAAAAGAAGTGAAAACGATAAAACTGGGTGATGATTTTTTTCCAGAATACCCTTTTTTATATAGCGCATTTTGCGTATATCAAGATCAAATAATTTCATATATTCCAGCCCTATTAGCATTGAATGTCGACAAACAATATGGATTAAACCAATTCACTTCAATCTCTTTAAAAGAAACGGATAATCCTGTCCTCATTTTCCACCATCTAAAATAAACTTAAGCAATTTCTCCCAAATAGCATGAAATATGTCATAATAAATTTTCTGTTAGCTTGTTTGTCAATAACCATGGGATGTACTTCCTCTAAAAAAGAAATCAAACAGGTTGTCGAACATTGGATGGGAAAAGAGATTGTTTTTCCATCCAATTTGACCATGAAAATATATGGAAAAGATACTTTAGATTATTCATTACTAAACCATAAGTATAAAATACTCCATTATGTGGATACAAATGGTTGCCATGAGTGCCAATTGAAATTCTATGAATGGCAAAGATGGCAAAAGAGTTATCCGCCGTTAAAGAGATAGCAGCACGACAGGTACAGGTTTTATTTTACATACTTCAAATATGAAAGGGAAATCAGGGGGATGATTTATACCACTAACCGGATCGAAATTATAAAAGGGTTATTAATATGAGAGGCGCTATGCCGAATCAACAGGCGGTCATACTACTTATGGGAACGGTGGCACAGAATGTAGATATTTATAAATATCGAAAAACACAGGTTTTCCGATTGATCCCTCATCCACACTATCGGCTCGAACCCGATAAAATAAAAAGACCGGAAAAAAATCCGATCTTTTTATAACTTTCATTAATTTGGCGGAGAGAGGGGGATTCGAACCCCCGGTACAGTAACCCGTACGACAGTTTAGCAAACTGTTGGTTTCAGCCACTCACCCATCTCTCCTCGATGTTCTGCGCTGAATTGCGATCACAAAAGTAGTGCTTTTTGACAAACCTGCAAACTTTTACTCTATTTTTTTAGGTTTATTTCTGAGAGCAGGATTCGCGGCGGAGTTTATCGAACAACTGTCGATGAAATTTTCGCTCAGCATCACTGAGTTTCCATATTTTCGAAGCAGGAACGACTTGTATCATTTTTTGATAATATTCTTTCTTCACTTCATGGAGCCGGGCTTCATAGCCCAACATTTTCCCGATCGCTTCTTTATAATCGGCTTCTTTCAGTCCTTTCGCATTTCTCACTTCATGAAAACTTTTCCGCATATCGGCTTCTATTTCCCGGTTTTTCTTCTGCATCTCATTGTACAAAGGCCAGAAAACAGCTGCTTCAGCAGGGGAAAGGTCCAATTCCTGTGTAAAGAAAGCGACTTTCTGCGCATCGAATTCTTTCCGTTTCTCGTCGGTCAATTTGTCCTGAGCCCATACGCCCACCCCACTCCACAACAGCAACACAATCAAAATTATATTCTTCATATTCTTATTTACTTAATAAATTCCAGCCAGAATCATCTCATAATTATCTACTTCAGAAGCCAGGTATTCGATGATTTCTTCATTTGTCGGATTAAACTGGCTGTCGAAAATATCCTCTGCTTCCATTTCCTGTACAATAGCATTTTCCCCCTCGATATCCGGCAAGTCAGTATTCTTCGCTCCGGGAAATAGAATCTGAACCACCATTAAAGCAAGAAAGAAAATAGCCACTAAGCCCATATAAGGCTTCAACCCGCGAAGAGAAGAACTTTTTTTCACTTCTTTCTGTTTTTCTATCCGACCGGTAATTCGGCCGGTCAATTCGTCAAAATACCCCTCAGGTACAGTGAACGGATTTTTCTTTTTATATTTATCGTCAAAATTTTCCATGGCTTAATCAATTTAAGGTATCCACTATTTTGAGATTTTCTTCTATTTTTTTTACGGCATTGTGATAAGTCGCTTTCAGGGCCCCGACAGCCACTCCCAGCACATCTGCCATATCCTCGTAAGGCATGTCGTCAAAATACTTCATATTGAAGATCAAACGTTGGCGTTCGGATAAAGTCAGAATAGCCCGTTGCAGTTCTTTTTGTATTTTATCTCCGCTAAAGTAAGTATCGCTTTCTAAAGTATTTTCCAGATATACAGAAATCTCATCGCTATTCCCGTACACTTTCCGGCTCTTCTCGTTCAGAAAATTCAGCGATTCGTTGGTTGCAATCCGGTACATCCAGGTATATAGTTTCGAATCGTTGCGAAACTCTTGCAATCCTTGCCAAATCTTCACAAACACATTCTGCAATAAATCGTCCGTATCGTCATGGTTGATCACAATCTTCCGTATATGCCAATACAAACGCTCTTTATATTTATTTACCAGCAACCGGAAAGCTTCCTGTTCTCTCTTCCTTTCGTGAAACAACCGGATGATCTCGTCATCTTCTATGAATTCCATGGGTTCGATTTTTTCCAGCATTTAACATTTAGACAAATCTGCCAGACAAAGGTTTATTTCCAGAGTTGTGAAAAAGAACGAACATGCCTGAAATAAAAAGCAAAAATAACAGATCCCGGATAAATACAAGGATCCTGCTTCGGGATAATAGTGGCAGAAATATACCCTTTTTTCATTTTTCCGAATTCCCGGTAAGCCCGGCCCACCGATCGTGCATTGGCCCACTCCCCTTTCACCAGAAACATCACCCAGGCCATAAAATCCAGGACACGCCGTTTCCGGCTTTTGCTTCTCCACTCCCGCGGGCTCAGGTTTTTATAGAGCATCAACAGATTATTGCGGTAATTCAGGAATAGTTTCCGGGGATGATTCATGGGCAAAGAACCTCCTCCCAGGTGATAAACGACCGAAGCCGGCTGTACCTTCAATGTATAACCGCGATTCCGTATCCGCCAGCACAAATCGATCTCTTCCATGTGAGCGAAAAAACGTTCATCCAGCCCTCCGGCCTGCAAATAGCTTTCCCGGCGGATGCACAAGGCTGCTCCACTACACCAGAACACTTCGCGAACCTCATCATATTGGCCCCGGTCCTCTTCGGTCACGTCCAAAATCCGTCCCCTGCAAAATGGGAAACCCAGGGAATCGATAAACCCTCCGCAAGCCCCCGCATACTCGAAATGATCCCGGTTCGTATAAGCCAGAATTTTAGGTTGCACTGCTGCAATCCCCGGTTCTTCGTCCAGGAGAGCGACCAAAGGTTCCAGCCATCCGGGAGCGACCTCCACATCACTATTCAGCAATACAACGATCTCCTCCGGTACCAAACCGACAGCCCGGTTGTATCCACCTGCAAATCCATGATTTTGCGAAAACCGGATCAATTCCACTTCCGGAAACTCTTGTTCCAGTATCCGGACCGAATCGTCTTCGGAAGCATTATCGGCCACGACAATCCGGCCCAAACCGGGATCGGTGTATTTAACCACCGAAGGCAAAAACTCACGGAGTAATTTTTCCCCGTTCCAATTCAATATGATCACCGCAACCCGAGCCATTTCTTTATTTTTCACTTCCATCCGTATTCCGTGTATGTTTCCACCGTTTATGCGACCAAAGCCATAATTCAGGAACCTCGCGGATATACCGCTCTAAAAGACGTGTATGTATCCGGGTCAATTCCCCGGGTTCCAATTGTCCGGGATCACTACATACATCGACAAAATCCACCTCATAATACCCTCTCCTCACCTTCCGCATCTTCAGGGATATTACCGGCAAACCGAATTTCCGGGCAATCTTCTCGGTTCCTACTAATATAGGCGTATCCTGATTTAAAAATTCCATCCAAAAATTCAGGTTAGCCCTATTCGGTGTCTGATCACCGATAAATCCGGCCAGGAATAAGCGTCCGTTTCTTTTGTTTTCGACAATCCGGCGCAAAATATCGTTTTTAGGTACCGGTTTCGCCCCGAACCTCGACCTCAGCCGGATCATCATTTTATCCGCTACCGCATTATGCAGAGGTTTATATAAGGTAAAGAAGTCGAATTCCCGGGGCATCCAAAGGCTATAGGAAGACATCCATTCCCAATTGCCGTAATGCCCCAATACCCCGATAACACTTTTACCCTGATCGAAATACCGCCGAATCACTTCAGGATTCGTAAACTTACACCTTCTGCGTATTTGTTCATCCGACATATGCCACATCTTGTACATTTCCACAAAAAAATCACACAAATGCCGGTAATATCGTTTTTCAATCTTTATAATTTCCGAAAGATCTTTTTCCGGGAAAGCATGCTGTAAATTCGCCCGTACTACCCGGCGTCTGTATTTCAACAGATAGTAAATCAGATAAAAATAAATATCCGAAAAAAAATACAAGATCCTCAGAGGCAACAGCCCACCCACCCAAAGAAAACCATACAAAATATAATAACCCATTGTCTCGATATTAAAAAGTCAAAGATAAAAGCTTTCTTACTAAATTTAAAATTCAAGACAGTAAATCTCCTGAAAGAATTCTGAAAAGGAACAAAATAATTTACACATCAGTCAAATAATATCATGATCTACAACAAACCTGACAAAGGTAAATCCAAAAATTTGTCTTTCTCAGAAAAATAAAGTATTTTCGTGAGTTCAATAGAGCATAGAAGCTGTATTTCTCAAAGGTTTTCGAAATTCCTTTTCAGGGAAAGCAGGTTATGATAATGTATCCTATTGATATGCGAACACTTAACTGCTGACAAATCATGGAGCAAGAAAACAGTTTAATCCCGGAAGAGGAAATCAAGAATCCGGAAATCTTAGAAACCAGTACAAACGACGAACCCGTTGTCGCTGAAAGCAAGGCCGTCGAAAACGCTAAGGAAAAGAAAGAAGTACCGGAAATTGATTTTTCTATATTAAGTACAGAGGAAATCATTCGGCAAGCCCAAAAGCTGATCAATGATTACCCGGTGGTATCTTTAAAAGAAATATTTGAAGGATTACCCGAGATTTTTGAATCCCGGTATAAAGAGGAGTATGAAAAAGCATTGGCCATCTTCACTGCCGACGGAGATAAACCGGAAGATTTCGAATACAAAAACGACAACCGGGAACGTTTCAATGCCCTCTACAAGCTCTATAAAGATAAAAAAAACGCTACAGCCCGGCAAACGGAAGCCGAACGCGAAGAAAATCTGAAAATAAAACTCGGTATTATCGAAGAATTGAAAGCACTGGTGCAAAAAGAAGAAGCACTGGACAAGACATTCCAGGAATTCCGGGACTTACAGGAACGCTGGCGGAATACCGGAATGGTACCTCAAGGGCAATTAAACGGCCTGTTGGAGACTTATCACCATCACGTTGAAAATTTTTATAACTATATCAAGATCAATAAAGAGTTGCGCGACCTGGACCTGAAACGGAACCTGGATGCGAAAAACGCTCTTTGTGAAGAAGCTGAAAAATTGGTTGAAAACAACGATATCGCCGGAGCTTTCAAACAATTACAACTACTGCATTCCCGCTGGAAAGAAATCGGTCCTATTCCCAAAGAACAAAAAGAACCGCTTTGGGAACGCTTTAAAGCTGCCACTAGCCAGATCAACGAAAAATACCATCATTTTTTCGAATCCCTGAAACAGGAACAGGAAGATAACCTGAAAGTCAAAGAAGAAATTTGCGGAAAAGCAGCAGCTATCGCTGCCGGTGAATACCGTTCTATATCGGAATGGAATACAGCCACTCAGAATATTATTGACCTACAGGAAGAATGGAAGCATTCGGGAACCATTCCCCAAAAGGAGCGGAATAAAATCTATAAAAAATTCCGCTCGTCTTGCGATACTTTCTTCGAGCGTAAACGGGATTTCTATAAGAACATGTCGGCCGAACAGGATAAAAACCTGGAATTAAAAATCAAGCTCTGTGAAAAAGTAGAAGCGATCAAAGACAGTACCGACTGGAAAATCACGACCGACAGAATCATCTCTTATCAGAAAGAATGGAAGAAAATCGGTCCCGCTCCCAAGAAATATTCGAACAAAGTATGGGCACGTTTCCGGGAAGCTTGTGATACTTTTTTCAATAACAAAAAACTCCATTTCAAAGACATCGATTCTGAACAGAGCAAAAATCTGGAACTGAAAAAAGCGATTATCGAAGAAGCCCGCCAGTTTACTTTGTCCGGGAATGCAGAGGAAGATATCAATAAGCTGAAAGACTTTCAGAACCGCTGGGCAGAAATCGGATTTGTACCTATTAAATACAAAGACGCTATCCAGGAAGAATTCAGACATCTCATCGACGGCTGGTTCGACCAGCTCAATCTGGATGAATACGACCGTGACCTGGAAAGATTCAGGGCAAAATTGTCCTCACTGGATGCCGGTGATTATAAGGATTACAAAATTATCAACGAAAGAGAAAAGTTGGTGGCCAAAATCAGACAATTGGAACTCGACGTCAACACCTATGAAAACAACATCGGTTTTATCGCCAAATCCAGTAAATCTCAAGGCTTGATCGAAGAATTGAATTCTAAAATCGAAAATACCCGCCAACGGCTGAATTTACTTCAGGAAAAACTGAAAGCTCTCGACAGCCTGATCTAAACAGCGGTTCCTCAAAGCCGATTAACGCTCTGCCGACAAAGCCTCTCCCCAGGAGAACAATTCCCCCCTTTGTTCACAGAGCGTTAATTTTTTACCCACTCTCCTATTCTTCCTCCCCGCCTCATACCTCATAACCACTCCCATCTCTTTGCTTTTACCTTTCGCCAACTTTTTACCTTCTACTTTTCACTTTTAACCTTTTAATTTATTACCTTTGCCACTTTGATAAATCAATAAAATTCAAGATACAGTGTCAACAAAGTATGTTTTCGTTACAGGTGGAGTCGCTTCTTCTCTAGGGAAAGGCATTATCGCTTCATCACTTGCTAAATTACTGCAGGCCAGGGGGTATAAAGTTGCGAACCAAAAACTGGATCCCTACATCAACATAGATCCGGGGACATTAAATCCATACGAGCATGGCGAATGTTATGTGACGGACGACGGAGCAGAAACAGACCTCGATCTCGGACATTACGAAAGATTTACCGGTTGTCCGACTTCGCAGGCCAATAATATTACTACCGGACGGATTTACCAGAATGTAATCAACAAAGAAAGACGGGGAGATTATCTGGGTAAAACCGTACAGATCGTCCCGCATATCACCGATGAGATTAAACGAAACATCAAATTATTGGGCAACAAAGGCGAATATGATGTCGTGATCACTGAAATCGGAGGTACTGTCGGAGACATCGAATCTTTGCCTTTCATTGAAGCTGTCCGGCAGTTACGATGGGAGTTGGGGGAAAAATCGGTATTGATCCACTTGACACTGGTACCCTTCTTATCGGCTTCCGGTGAATTAAAAACGAAGCCTACCCAGCATTCGGTGAAAGCCTTGCTGGAAATCGGAGTGCAACCGGATGTACTGGTATTACGTACAGAACATGAACTGAATTCCGATTTACGCCGGAAAGTAGCCCTTTTCTGTAATGTAGCACCCAAAGCGGTCATCCAGTCGATCGACGTTTCTACCATCTATGAAGTACCGATCAAGATGAGAGAAGAAAAGTTGGATGAAATCGTACTCGAACAATTGGGATTACCTTTAAACAGCGAACCGGATCTGGAATCCTGGAAAAAATTCCTATATAAATTAAAAAACTACAGCAAAGAAGTACGGATCGGTTTAGTGGGGAAATACGTCGAATTACACGACGCCTATAAATCGATTGTCGAAGCTTTCATCCATGCCGGAGCAGTCAATGACTGTAAAGTAAATATCGAATGGATCCACAGCGAAGAACTGAATGAACAAAATGCAGCCGACTGCCTGAAAAATCTGCACGGTATTTTAGTAGCACCGGGGTTCGGACACCGGGGGATTTCGGGGAAACTGGTCGCTATCCGATATGCCCGGGAGAACAACATTCCTTTCCTCGGTATTTGTCTGGGGATGCAGATGGCTGTCATCGAATTTGCACGTAACGTGCTGCACATGGAAGGTGCCGATTCGACAGAAATGGCTGCCAAAACCCAGTATCCGGTGATCGACCTGATGGATTCACAGTTGAATGTAACCGAAAAGGGAGGCACCATGCGTCTGGGAGCCTACAAATGTGAATTAACAGAAGGTTCCAAAGCTTATGAAGCTTACGGACAAAAAGAAATACAGGAGAGACACCGCCACCGTTACGAGTTCAACAGCAAATACCGGGAGGATTTTGAAAAAGCAGGTATGATCACCACCGGTATCAACCCGGAAAGCGGATTGACCGAAATCGTCGAGATTCCTGCTCACAAATGGTTCGTCGGAGTACAGTTCCATCCGGAGTATAAAAGTACTGTAATTAAACCTCATCCGTTATTCGTATCATTTATTAAAGCTTGTTTATCATAAAGTTAAAAAGAACCTATGGATAAAAACACCATCGCCGGATTAGTCATTATTTTTCTTATTCTCATCGGCTTTTCCTATTTCACGCGTCCGAGTAAGGAGCAAGTGGCCGAAATGCAGCGGAAACAGGATTCCATTGCGCGGGTAGACCGACTCAGAGCCCAGGAACTGGCAGCACAACAACAGGCACAAAAAACGCCGGACAATACGACTGCCGCCAATCCCCTGGCTACCAAAAGTGATTCTATTTTCGTACAAAACGATACGGAAAACAAAATCATCACCCTGGAAAATGATAAAATAAAATTGCACATCAGTACTCTGGGGGGACGCATCGTATATGTAGACTTAAAAGAATACCGGACACACGATTCGCTGCCTTTGGTGTTGTGGAAAAACGGAGAAACCGCTTTCGGCATGAATTTCTACGCCCGGAATCAGGAGATCAATACCGAGAAATTTTTCTTTACACCCAGTACGACAGAAACGACGCTTTATGCCCAGGGAAATGAACAGGTGCTCTCTATGCGTCTTTATGCCGACAGCAGCAGATACCTGGAATACCTTTACAAGTTAGCCCCGGACAGCTATATGACCGATTTCAGCATCATCACCCACAATATGGGGGATGTCATTGCATCCAATTCCTCGTTTCTGACGCTTTTCTGGGGAATCAATATGCCCCAGCTGGAAAAAAGTAAAGATTTTGAAAACCGTTATACCGGTGTTTACTACAAATTCAGCGAAGATGCCGTTGAAAACATGTCCCTGACCTCGGATGAAGAGGAGACGCTTCCGAACAAGGTACAATGGATAGACTTCAAACAACAATTCTTTTCCTCTATCCTGATCAGCGAACAGCCTTTGAGTGATGTGGAACTGAAATCGAACATCAGTAAAAAAGACGGATATCTGAAAGATGCTTATGCTGAAATTCCTTTAGCCTATAACGGTTCGGCCAACGAGCAATACAACATGCAGTTTTTTTTCGGTCCTAACTCCTATAAGGTATTGAAAGAATACGGAGATCATTTAGACCTTCCCGATGTCATCAATATGGGATGGAAATGGATTGCGTGGTTCAATAAATATTTCGTTATTCCTATTTTCAATTTCCTGGAAAACCACACCGCATTGAATTACGGAATTATTATTTTATTACTGACCCTGATCATCAAAATCATCCTGTTCCCGCTGACTTATAAATCGTATATGTCACAGGCACGTATGCGGGTATTGAAACCCCAGGTAGATGAGATCGCCAAGAAATATCCGGCCGACAAAGCGATGGAACGTCAACAGGCTACCATGAAGCTTTATAAGCAAGCCGGAGTAAATCCGATGGGTGGATGTTTACCGATGTTGATCCAGATGCCTATCCTGATCGCCCTGTTCTATTTCTTCCCGGGAGCGATCGAACTGAGACAGCAGAGCTTCCTGTGGGCGACGGATTTGGCTTCATACGATTCTATCGCCACCTTACCCTTTACCATTCCGTTTTACGGTAATCATGTCAGCTTATTCTGTCTGTTGATGACTGCGACCAATATCATCTATATGATTATGAATAATAAAAACCAACCGCAGAACGATCAGATGAAAGGCATGCAGACCATGATGTATATCATGCCGATCATGTTCCTGTTTATTTTCAACAGTTATTCTTCGGGATTGAGTTATTATTATTTCATCGCTACGCTGATTACCATTTTGCAAACCTGGATTATCCGGAAGTTTGTCGATGACCAGAAATTGCTGAAGCAAATCGAACTAGCTAAAAGTAAACCGGTCAAGAAATCGAAATTCCAGCAACGTTTGGAGGAAATGCAAAGAATGCAACAACAACAGCAAAAGAGAGGTAAAAAGTAATTAAAGATAAAAAGTAATTAAAGATAAAAAGTAAAAAAAAATCCTGCAAATTCGGATGAAATCTGAAATTTGCAGGATTTTTTGTATTTTTACGAAAAACCAAAATCATTCATAAACGTAAGAAACAAGAAAAAATGATGGAAAACATGAAAATTACTATGCACGGAAATCCCCTGACTTTAGTGGGGACACCGATTAAAACCGGAGAAACGGCTCCGGTATTTTATGGAATAAACCAACAGATGCAACCGGTATCCCTGAAAGAATTTGCCGGAAAAGTCGTTGTGATTTCTTCTTTCCCTTCTATCGACACCCCGGTATGCTCGGCCCAAATGCACCATTTCAATAAGATGGCCTCCGAGTTAAGCCAGGATGTCGTTATTCTGGCTATTTCCTGCGACCTTCCTTTCGCCCTTCACCGCTACTGTGCCGCCGAAGGTATCGACCGGGTCATAACCTTGTCGGACTATAAAGAAACAGATTTCGGGAAAAAATACGGGTTCCTGATCGAAGAATTACGACTTTTAACCCGAGGCGTGGTCGTTATCGGTAAAGACAATAAAGTGAACTATGTAGAATATGTTCCGGAAGTAACCCACGAACCGAACTACGAAAAAGCACTGGAGGCGATAAAAAAAGCGCTGGCCTAAGTTTTATCGTTGAGAATTACTTTGTAATTCTCAACGATAAAACAGATTAGATTTGTTTCAATAAATTGATCATCTCGATTGCGGTGGTCATGGCATCGAAACCTTTATTACCGGCTTTCGTTCCGGCTCTTTCGACAGCCTGTTCGATCGAATCGGTCGTCAGGATACCGAAAATCACCGGCACCCCTGTCTGCAATCCGACATGGGCTACACCTTTGGTCGCTTCATTAGCAACCATATCGAAATGGGGCGTAGCTCCCCGGATCACTGCCCCCAGACAAACCACAGCATCGTATTTGCCGCTTTCTACCATCTTTTTAGCTACTAAAGGAATCTCGAATGCTCCCGGTACCCAAGCCAGATCCAGCTTATTTTCATCCCCACCGTGACGCACAAAAGCATCCTTTGCACCTCCAACCAATTTAGCCGTGATAAACTCATTAAAACGGGCAGCTACCACTCCGATCCGTTGTCCTTCTGCTAATAATTTTCCTTCCAGTAAATTCATAACTTTTACACTTTTAATCTCTATTTTCAATTTCTATTCTTCTTTTTTCCAGTCATTTCTGACATGTAATATATGTCCCATCTTTTTATACTTGGTGTACATATAAAACTCGTTCTTTTCATTACAGGTCATCTCGATCGGTTCACGTCCGACCACTTCGAGTCCGAATCCATCCAATCCTTTTATCTTCAAAGGATTATTTGTCATAAGAATCATTTTTTTCACTCCCAGGTCGGCCAAAATTTCCGCACCGGTACCGTATTCTCTTAAATCAGCCTTAAATCCCAGTGCCAGATTCGCCTCGACCGTATCCATTCCCCCGTCCTGCAGATGATAGGCTTTCAACTTATTGATCAGTCCGATGCCCCGGCCTTCCTGACGCATATACAGCAATACACCCCGGCCTTTTTTCTCAATCCGGCGCAAAGCTTCCGCCAGCTGCTCGCCACAGTCACAACGCAAGGAACCGAAAGCATCCCCGGTGAGACATTCGGAATGTACCCGGCACAATACCGGTTCGCCGTCAGCGATGTCCCCTTTTACAAGGGCAATGTGATGTTCTCCATTGATTTTGTTGACATAACCATAAGCCTTGAAAATTCCGTATTTAGTAGGCATTTCAGCCTCAGTCACTCTTTCCACCAGGATCTCTGTCCGACGACGGTAAGTGATCAGGTCGGCCACAGTAATCATCTTCAAACCATGCCGTACGGCAAATTCTTTCAATTCGGGTGTCCTCATCATGGTACCGTCTTCCCGCATAATTTCACAACACAAGCCGCATTCTTTGAGCCGGGCAATACGCATCAGGTCGACGGTGGCTTCGGTATGTCCCATACGTTCGAGTACCCCGCCAGCTTTCGCCTCCAAAGGAAACATATGTCCCGGACGCCGGAAATCTGACGGTTTGGCATCGTCCTTTACACTCTTCATGGCCGTCATAGAGCGTTCCAATGCCGAAATACCGGTTGTCGTATCCACATGGTCGATCGAAACGGTAAATGCCGTACAGTGATTGTCGGTATTGTTGGCCACCATCTGTTCCAACCCTAATTTTGTCGTCAAAGCTTTGCTCATCGGCATACAAATCAATCCCTTGGCATACGAAGCCATAAAATTGACATTTTCAAGCGTAGCATGTTCAGCTGCGCAAATCAGATCGCCCTCATTTTCACGATCCGGATCATCCACGGCAATAATCATTTTACCGGCCCTCAGATCAGCAACAGCTTCCTCGATCGTACTAAATTTAAATCCTTCCATATTCTTAATTTTTTATCCTATCTATAATCAAAATCATTCTAACCGGCTTAAAAGCCATTGGCCACCAGGAAATCCAAGGTCAGTCCCCCCTTCGGTTTTCCCTGTCCCATCAGTTTCTCTACATATTTGACAATCATATCGTTTTCTAAATTCACCACATCTCCTATCTCCTTTTTCACCAGCGTCGTCTCTTCCTGAGTATGCGGAATGACGGACACTTTGAAAACCTGCTCGTCGGCATAAGCGATCGTCAGGCTCACCCCATCGATAGCCACAGAGCCCTTTTCTACAATATAACGAAGGATTTCGGGAGCAGCCCCCACCGTGAGCCAAATGGCATTTTCATCCTGTTGTTTGCTCACAATCTTTCCGGTACCGTCTACATGCCCGGCTACCAAATGACCACCCAAACGGCTGTTCAGACACAAGGCCCGCTCGAGATTCACAGGATCACCCGGCTTCAATAAGCCCAAATTACTCCGATTCATGGTTTCAGGCATCACATCGGCAGAAAACCCGTCATTCCCTTTACCAACAACAGTCAAACACACCCCGTTCGTGGCTATGCTATCCCCAATCCGCGTGTCCGTCAATACTTTCCGGGCCTCCACCTCAAGGACGACACTCTTGCTGCCTCGTTTCACCGATTTGATCTTTCCGATTTCTTCTATTATTCCTGTAAACATAGTTTGAGTTGATGAGTTGTTGAGTTACTGAGTTATTGAGTTACTGAGTTATTGAGTTACTGAGTTATTGAGTTATTGAGTTGTGGAGTTACTGGGTGATGAGTTACTGGGTTGGGGAAAACCTTTTATAAGGAAATCCTCGCCTACTTTTTCAATCGAAACGGATTGTAAAGCGATGGCCTCTTTCATCCAGGCGATACCTTTTCCTTCGACAGGTGTTTTGGCATCTTTACCTCCGATCAGTTTGGGGGCGATGAAAGCATAAACCTCATCTACCAGTCCTTGTCGCAAGAAAGCTTCGTTCAATTCACCGCCTCCTTCCAGCAAGACCGAATCGATACCGGCCTGGCCCAGTTTAGTTGTCAATGCCTGTAAATCGACCCGGTTGTCACAGCCGGGACATAAAATTGTTTCCACGCCTTTCTGTTGCAATTGTACTAATTTTCCGGCATCAGCCCGAGAGGTATGAGCGACTAATGTGCGATAGCGATCGGCAGTACGCACCAATTGACTATCGGTAGCAATTGCAGCTGTACTGTCGACAATAATCCGGACAGGTTGCCTGACCTCGCCTTTCAAACGGCAATTCAACAGTGGATCGTCGGCTTTCACCGTACCGCTACCAACCATAATTCCCATCAGCACCGAACGCATTTCTTGCACTTTCTTCCGGGATTCCTCCCCGGTCACCCAGTGTGAATCACCGGTATAAGCTGCAATTTTCCCATCCAGGGTCATGGCTGTTTTCATCACGATCCAAGGACGACGGGTAGTAATATATTTCAGAAACACCCGGTTTTGTTCCCGGAGCTTTTCTTCTTCCACTCCAGTCTCGACGACGATTCCGGCTTTCCTCAACATTTCGATTCCTTTACCGGCTACCAAGGGATTCGGATCCAATAGCCCGACGACAACACGGGCAATCCTGTTTTCAATAACAGCCTCGGTACAAGGAGGTGTTTTGCCGTAGTGACAACAGGGTTCCAGGGTCACATAGAGCGTAGCCCCTGCCGGATCTTCGGTACACTGCTTAAAAGCATTCCGTTCAGCATGCAGGCCGCCATAACGTTCGTGCCAACCTTCACCGATTATCCGGCCGTCTTTGACGATCACCGCTCCCACCAGCGGATTGGGATTCACCCATCCCCGGCCTCTGTCTGCCAATATCCTGGCACGATTCATATATTCCCGATCCTTTGTTTCCATATAAAAAAAAGCCCTGAATGACTTCAGGGCATATATACGAATCATAACAGTAACGACACACGACTGTCCTGCCTCTTCTTTCATCCGGACTATCACCGTCGGTACCGGAATTACACCGGTTCAGTCCCCAAAGGGAGTCGCGGACTATCACCGCCGGTAGGGATTTACACCCTGCCCTGAAGAAACATTTCAAATACGGAAGCAAATGTAATATATTATTCCCAAAAAACAAAGGCTGCATTTCATTTATCGGTATTGAATATAGGAGAAAAATTAAAAAAAAACGATATTTGTTCCTCCAAAAGCAGATTTTTATGGTTAGTGATGAGTGTACATTATTAAAGCAATTTAAATCAGGTGAACGAGAGGCATTTGACCGATTGTTTAAAATGTATGCTCCGCAATTGGGATATTTTTGTCTTAGATTGGTTCGTCAGGAGGATGCAGAAGAGATTGTACAGGAGATATTCATAAAATTGTGGGAAACCCGGGATAAAATCAAGGTAGAGTTGAATTTTAATACTTATATCACGACTATAGCTAAAAATCTGATTTACGATATGTTTCGTAAAAAATTGGTGGAACAGCGTTATTATCAAAAATTTCAATCGTTGATTCAGGAACAATTGGCGGTTGAAAACGAACTTTTCAGAAAGAATCTTCAGGAAGTAATGTTCGATAGTATAAATAAACTTTCGGAACAACAACGGGAAGTAATGATGCTGAAATGTAAAGGTTTCAATAATGACGAAATCGCCGAATTGTTGGGGATATCGAAACGTACGGTAGAAGCTCACCTCAATAAAGCTTACAAAAAGTTAAGACAAGATCTCGGTGAAGTGAGGTACTACTTACTCTTTTTTACTTTTCTTTTAAATTAATAATTTTTCACCGTAGGCTACGTGTGTTTGTGGAGTTGTTCGTATAAATAACAAAACAAACCACAAATGGCACTAAAAGAAGTTATAAAACATGTATTGAATGACGAATCTTTGGAGCCGGAAGAACGGGATATACTTGTTTCCTGGTTCTTGTCGGACAAAGGAAAGGAAGATTTTTACGAGGTATTGCAGGAGGACTCGGAGCAAGTGCAGGAAGACGGGAATCTGAATTATAATACTTTGTTGCAAAAGATACACGACAAGATAGACCCTATCCCGGGCCGACCGGAAAAAAAAGGAATTCGCAAGTATTTGTGGCCGGTCGCTTCAACTGCTGCCGTCTTACTGATGTTGCTGAGCTTTGGCCGTTATTTCTTTACGCTCACCGATACGCCCCAAGAGGAAATGACGGCAGAGGAAATTGCCGGAATATTCCCCGGTTACAGACAAGCGGAACTGGTATTCGGCGACGGAACGAAAATGGTGTTGGATAGCAGTATCAGAGTCCTGAAAGACAATAACGGACGGATTATCAAACAAGGACAACAACCTGTATTAGATTATACGCTGGCCCAAAACGATATGCCGGAAGAAACTTTCAATACCATTACCGTACCTCTGGGAGGAGAATATGGAGTTATTCTGTCTGATGGGACTCAGGTATGGCTGAATTCGGGTTCTACCCTAAAATATCCGGTAACCTTCAAAAAAGACAAAAGGGGGGTAAGCCTGAACGGAGAGGCCTTTTTCAAGGTAGCCAAGTCGGCTGTACCCTTTGTAGTCAGTACATTCGATATCGATGTTCAGGTTCTGGGAACTTCTTTCAATGTTTCTGCTTACGGAAACGATGATTGTGTCATGACGACTCTGGTCAGTGGCAGCGTACTGGTATCGAGTAACCATGCTGAAAAACAGCTCCGGATGGAACCCGGAAATGTATTGTCTTATACCAAATCGACCGCTTGTATGAACATGGAAAAATGTGATCCCGATATTTATACTTCCTGGATCAACGGCAAATTCAAATTCCGGGATATGAGACTGGAAGATATTATGAAAAAAGTGAACCGTTGGTACAATTGCCAGATCAGATTCGAAGATCCTTCTGTAAAAGAATTACGGTTCAGTGGAGCGGCAGAACGCGACCGCCCGGTAGAATATCTCCTGGAGCTGATACAAAAAGTGACAGAGGTGAACTTTGAGATCGAGAATAAAACCATTGTTCTGATGCACAAATAAAACAGACAGGGAGTTTCCCCCTCCCTGCCCGAATAATAATAGTTAACACCTACTGCTGTAGTATACAAGGCTTCAGGCAGTAGCCATTTACAAACTAAATAACAAATGTATGAAAAAAACATGTAGAATTAAAATTTTCAGGCACATGCGAAATCTATTGCTTGTCATATTGATTTCAGCATCGAGTGTATGGGCAAGCGACTCTTATTCCCAAAATACTCAGTTGAAACTGAGTGCTACCGAAGGAACGATCGAATCGATTTTCAACCAAATCAGTAAACAAAGCCGATTGGAATTTTTTTACAATACCAATATATTGAATGCCAAGGAAAAAGTGTCTTTGTCGATAAAGCAAGGGACTTTAGATGAAATTCTGAAAGAAATATTGGGCGAACGTTATTCCTATACGATAAAAGACAGATATATATTGATCACCAAAAATAAAACTGAATCGGCAGAACAAAATGAGGTCGTTGTGGTGAAAGGAGTGGTGAGAGATATGAAGGGAAATGTATTGCCGGGAGTTTCTGTCGTATTGAAAGGAACGACGATCGGGTTTTCCACCGATGCAAACGGAGAGTTTTCCTTAAAAATTCCTGCTCAGGAAAATATCAATCTGGTGTTTTCTTTTATCGGCATGAAAAATAAAGAGATCACCTGGAACGGCCAGGCATTGCTGAAAGTGGATATGGAAGAAGACGTCGCTGAAATGGAGGAAGTGGTGGTCACCGGTTACCAGGAAATCAAAAAAACGAGAATGACCGGAGCCGTAGAAGTGGTTACTGCCAAAGATATCGCCAACAAAGGTTTCACTTCTATCGAGGATGTACTGAAAGGGACATTGGCTGGCGTGACTACCATGAGCATCACGGGCCGTCCGGGAGCACAAGCTCAGATTCGTATCCGGGGAATCAATTCGTTGACCGGAAATACCGACCCGATCTGGATTATCGACGGAATGCCGTTACAGGGAGATCTGCCCGAGGTGGGCCTGGGAGCTTCCGATTTACAAAATACCGTTTTAACCAGTGGTATCGGTAATCTGTCACCGGATGATATCGAAAGTATCACCATCCTGAAAGATGCGGCAGCTACGGCTATTTATGGTTCCCGGGCAGCCAACGGAGTGATTGTGGTGAAGACCAAACGGGGGATCGTCGGACAAAGTTATATCAATGTTCAGGCCTCTTATTCTTTCGACGAAGCTCCCAAGAGTAAGCTCGAAATGATGAATACCCAAGAAAAAGTGGCGTTCGAAACCGGATTGTATAATGATTTTCCGCATGTATCCATCGATGGACGTATCTTTTCTTTGTTACGGGATGCCGATATGGGGAAGATTGCCCCGGCAGATGCACAGGCAGAACTGGAACGCCTGAGTAAGATCAATACCAATTGGTATGACGAGATTTTTAAATTGGCCCATACCCAGAATTATATTGTCAGCCTGTCGGGAGGATCTGAAAAGACACAATACTATTTTTCAATGAATTATATGAATCAAGGGGGGGTGATGCCGAATAATGAATACAGCAAATTCGGAGCTTCTCTGAAACTGACTCATGATTTCAACAAGCATTTACGTATTTACGGGGATATTTATGCCAATATCCGGGATGACCGTACGACAGCTTCGATCGTAGATCCCCTGGAATATGCCACTTTTGCCAATCCGTACGAACGGCCTTACGACGAAAACGGAAATTATGAGTACGATCGTTCTTATTATGCCGATCTGAGTAAGGTAAAAGAAGGATATATGTACGATTTCAATGTACTGAAAGACTTGAATGAAAATACTTCCAAAACCCATTATATCAGCAATCAGGTGAATCTGAAACTGGAATACAGAATCCTGGAAGAACTGATGTTTTCGACTTCGGGAACTTTTTCCAATACCAGTTCACATTCCAGATCGGCTTTAAACCCGGGCTCGTTCTCATCCAAATACAACTCCTGGATCAAATCTATCTATCCCGAGAGGGAAATTACCGATAACCTGAATAACGGTTCTCTGGATGAAAACACCTCCAGAAATATGAGCTACACCTGGAGAAACCAATTGGAATATGCCCGTAATTTTAAAGAAGAGCATTTCGTAACGGCAGTGGTAGGACAGGAAATGTCAGATTCCAAGAGTCGTTCTTTCGGATATTACTCCCCGGAATACGATCCTATGTACGGATTGATCGGTTTCCCGGATTTGAGTGGCATTCTGGCTTCTAAATTGTCGATGACCAACCTGATGTCGACTTCTGAAGAACAGGACCGCAGTGTCTCTTTCTTCCTGACCGGTTCTTATAGTTATAAGGACCGCTATGTGCTCAGCGGTAGCTATCGTTGGGACGGCGTAGATATCATCGGTAAGGACAACCGTTTCACTCCGCTTTGGAATGTCAGTTTTAAATATAACCTTCACAACGAAGAATTCATGAAACGCTTTGCCTGGATCGATGTTCTTTCCATCCGTGGTTCCTATGGTTTTACGGGAAGTATAGACCATGATGCTTATCCGTTTACCATCCTGAAATACGGTTCTTCTTCTTATCGGTATAACGGAGACAAAATTCCCAGTACGATAACCCCGGGCAACCCTTCTATCAAATGGCAGCGAAAAGAAGACCGGAGTATCGGCCTGGATTTTTCTTTGCTACGGAATCGTATCAACGGTACGGTAAACTATTATAACAACGAAACCCGTGATTTGCTGGACCGCAAGAAAATTGCAGTATCCTCCGGACGTCAGGAAGTTAAAGCCAATGTAGCCAGCTTAAATAATAAAGGTTGGGAAGTAAGTTTAAGTACGGTGAATATCAATTACAAAACTTTCCGTTGGTCGACTTCTTTCAATATCGCCGTGAACAAAAACCGGGTAACCGATACCTATTACCAAGCAGTGGATGAATTATCATCCATTTCAAGAAATAATTCTTCTCAGGCCTATTTTGTCAAAGGCCAGCCGACAGAAGCCTGGTACGGTTATAAATTTGCAGGTGTAGATCCCGCAACAGGCCATACACTGGCTTATATCGATGCCAAAGACAATCAGGGAAATCCGATGGGACATCTCATAGCAGACGGCCGTTATGTGATCGATATGGATTCAGAGTTTTCAACCAAAGCCGTCAGTTTTCTGGGAGAAGCCTATCCTCCTATTTCCGGAGGCTTCGGCACTCAGTTCAACCTGGGACGTTTTAGCTTGTCTGCCCAGTTTTCTTTTATGGCCGGGCATAAGATCAAATCTTTCGAATCTTCCCACGGCGTGCAATTGAGTGCAGCCAAATACAATCAGCTGGCCCAGGAATTGTACCGTTGGAGAAAAGTAGGAGATATTACCAATATTCCTGCTTATACAGTTAATAGTAATGCATCTTCCAATTATTTCTTCTCTTCACAGGTAGAAAGCGGAAATTATCTTAAATGTAATAACATATCCTTGGGCTACAATATGGATCCGGAAATATGCAAGAAATTGTGCCTGACCCGGATGAGAATAAACTTTAACATTCAGAACGTGTTTACTTCAACCAAATACAGGGGCTTAGACCCTGAAAATATGGGTGCTTTCGGCTATCCGAGTGCCAGAAGTTATGTTTTGAGTTTGAATATTGGAATTTAATACGAAGAATTATGAAACGATTGATATTAATGTTATCAACAGCAGTTTGCCTGCTGAGTAGTTGCCAGAATTATCTGGACTTGAAACCTAAAAATCAGACCGTTGTCGGTACTTTGGAAGATGTAAAATTGATGATGTCGTCTTATCTGTTTTCATTGACGTCTTCAGATTCTTATCCTATTTATTTCAATGGAGTCGCCATGCGTTTTCCCTATAACCGGGATGCAATAGCCAGTTTTACGATGTATTCCGATGATCTGGATATGAGAAGAGCAATAGAAAATAGCTATGGGAGGAAATACGAGAAAGAATATTATGAATCTACGGATTGGAAAAGTAGTATTTTCAGTGAAACCATCTGGAATAATTTCTATCTGCATATCGGCTATATGAATTCGGTCATGAAAAGCCTGGGTGAGTTATTAGGGACCTATGAGCAAAGCGATTTTGAAAAAATAAAAGGAGAAGCTTTAACGATCAGGGCTTTCTATATTTTTAAGTTATTACAGCTTTTCGCCCCTTATGATAATAATGAACTGGGTATTCCTTTGAATCTGGACCCGGAAGTGATCGACGGTACGAAACGTTTGTCCCAGCAAGAGGTATACAAACAGATTATCGGTGATCTGACCGAAGCGTTGAATTATGAAACGGCGAATGATACCTGGAATGTTTTCTATAACAAAGACATTATCCATGCTTTGCTGGCACAGGTATATACTTTTAAAGCGGAATCGGCAGCAAAAGAAGAAAAGGACTGGGAAGAAGCCGAAAAGCATTCGGATTATATCGTGCAGCGGTACCAGCTGGCTCAGACAGCCGATGAATTGAAAAGTGTGATACGTCCCGGAGCTGCAGGAGTCATTAAGAATCCGCATTGTTTACTGACTTTGGGATGGGATGTTACCCCCAGAAGTAACAGCTATGCCTTCTGGGGCCTGCCGCAATATGGTACCGGCCAGGTAGTCGCACCGGATTTATTGGAAACCTATACTCCCGGAGATTATCGTCCCGACCTGTATTTCTATGTATCTGAAAAGGACGGGGTAATGTATCAGAAATTCGAATATGTCACCTGGACTTTATCCGATTATATCACTTTATTCCGGGTAGCCGATATGTATCTGATCTGTGCCGAGGCCAATACCCGCTTAAACCGGCCGAAAGGCAAAGAATTGCTGGAGACGTTCAAAAAATCCAGAATTACCGGTTTTACGACTTACAATGGCAACGATGTGCTGGATGAAATCATCAGAGAACGCCGGAAGGAATTTTGCGGAGAATACGATATGCGCTGGCTGGATATGAAACGGCTGAACATGGCGGTTAGCCGCGAGGGAATAGATGAAAAATCACAACAGGTGAAAACTTACAAACTAGGAAGCAACGATTATCGGTATGCGTTGAAAATTCCGATCGAAAGTGAGTTGGTGTACAATAAGATCCCTCAGAACCCGGGTTGGAATTAAATCATGTGTCTAATTAAATTTGAACGATATGAAATTCAAGAATATATTCTTTTCGCTTTTAGGAGGAATGCTGATCGGAGCATGTACGCCGGATGATGCCGATGTATATTTGAATCCGGTTAAACCGGCCGATATTAAAATCCTCGAATTGATGGCCGATCACGAAACTTTATTACCTGACGGTGAGGCAGAAATGAATTTCCGGATTATGGCTTACGGAATAAAAGAAATCAAGGTGATGAAAAAGTATGAAACCAGCGACAGCCTTTCCTATACAGAAGTACTGGATACGCTGGTTTATCAAATCCCCGGCGATGAATTACCGGCAGGTTATCTGGCCGTGTATGATGAAAAAGGTAATAAAGTCGAGAACAACGTTTTTTCCACTACCCGTACAGACTGGGATGTGTTGCGTTTTTATGCTCAAGGGGGAGATTTAAAGAGTAATGTTTTGGAAATAAAACGCCGGGATTTACCTGATCCTAACGAATACCAGGAGATTGTATATCCGGTGATTTTCCATTTACTGGTGCCTCCGGCAAATGCCCGGCCTTCCTATTCTATCTCTGTAGAAAAGTTACAGGAAAAATTAGACCGGGTGAACAATATTTTTAATGGCTTGATTTCTAAAAATCCCAACGGAGGAAACGCAAAGATCGTTTTCAAACTGGCGGAGTACGACCAAAATGGAAATTTACTGGCAGAGAAAGGGAAAGAGGTCATCAACTTGTCTTCGGACATGAACCAAACCGCCTACGAGCAATACATCAATACCCCCGGCAGGATTTGGGATCCGAACCGTTATCTGAATATCTTTGTGGCAAAATATTCGGACAATTGGACGTCGACAGGGGCTTCTACTTACATAGCGGTACCTCCGACCGTCATTCAGAAAGGTCAGGAAGCGATTCCGGGAATTACAGCTAAGGAAGTCGAAGATTTTACCGCTGCCGATGTGACGGATTACAAAGATGTTGCCATCTTGTTGAACTACGAAGGGGTATTGAATGTCAATTCGATGGAGAAAAATGATGCAACGGAATTGGCTACTATTTTCGGTTATTATCTGGGACTGAAGACAATGCAGTATTCTGAAAGGTATAACTGGGAAACCGGAGAAGATGAAAATAATCTGATCGACGGAGATACAGACTTTTGTCCGGATACTTATTTCTATGACCCACTTAATAACTTCACGATTTTCAAAACAGAAAAAGCAGAAGGGAAACGCTATACCTCTTTTAATATAATGGAAGGAAACAGTCGTAAAAATTCCATTACGGTCGATCAGGCCCGGAGAATGAGGATGGTGACCGATCGTTGTCCCTCCCGTTGGAGTTACAAATCCAATTGGGCATTCAATGGGAAACACGATTAGCTATAAAAAGGTTGTCTCTTTACAGAGACAACCTTCTTTTATCGCCTATCAGACTTTATTTCGTTTAACAAGACTACTTTATATTCACCTCAATGGCTGCCGGATATATTCTTGCCGGATCATAAAAAGTGGCACAACTATTTACCATATGTTCGAGTCCAAGCTTTACTTTTCCCTGAAATGCTTTTTTACCATTGACAATCAGAGTGATTTTCTTATTCAGATCGACCAGTTCCGGACATAAATAAATCACGACCTTTCCCTTGGTTGCCGGCCGATAATCTTTTTCGAATTTCAGCTCTATTCCCCAATTAGGGTCGGTCTCGACCGTTTTATAAGTAACCAGATCGACTTTCAATGAGATTTCGTTTTCTTTTATCGCCAATTCATAATAAGTCCGGGAAGAATAGTCATCATTCGAACGTTCTTTAACGGCCAGATTATAAAATCCCTTCCGGTACATCCCGTCCATCTCGAAATTTTCCCAATTTACATTTTTAGGATAAGGGTTGCGGGTATATTGTTTCAACCAGGGAGTCGTAAGCGTATAATCGATAGCATGTCCTCTCCCTGGAATCAGTTCTATCCGATGGATATAATCTTCCGGATACAATTTCTTTAATCTTTCAAATTCATTTTTAGTATATGTCGTCAGTTTATTCCGGTAGAAACCGGCATCTGCGGCTCCGGTCAGAAAAGAAAAGGCAATATTCCGGCAGTTTTCGACAGGTGCATTTTTCAAAGGTTCTCCCCCGGCCATAGGTCCTGCTCCGGCCAGATAATCGGCATAATAAGAGGCGAGACGCTGGCTACCGTATCCCCCTTCGGATATACCGAAAAAATAGACTTTATCGGGATTGATATTTCCGGAAACAAAAGCCAGGCGTAACAACTTTTCCCAGGCAAACTGTTTTGATTTTTGCCACCAGCGGTAATAATTACCCATATTGGGAATCTGGGGTATAAAATAGGCCGAAGGAACATCGTCGAATTTTTGGCAAAGTAAGATCCCGGTTGCCCATTCCTGAGCCTTATCACCGGAACCATGCATATAGAGGTAAAGCGGGTATCCCCCTTCAGGCCCGGGCTCTCCCTTACATCCCCAATAATAGGGCATAACAGCATGCGGTTCGAGCTCTGCCGGTAAATCCCAATTACCGGAGTTTTCCTGCTCCAATTTACCGAGTCCGATCAATTTTTGCTCGTCAAACCGATTGTTCGCTTCTACCCACGCTTCCCAAACCAACTGGCGCTGACGGGCAATATCGACCAAAGATACCGGTTTATTGTCTTGATATAAGGTTTCATCACCCGACAGGTAATTTAAAAAGAAACGAACCATTTTCTCTTTCAACGCTTTATTTTCGCCGGCAACAGCTTCGTTTTCATTTCCGGAACCGACGGCCAGAGCCGGACAAGCATACGATAATATCGGAAGTACTAAAAAGCAAAAAATTTTTAAATAGTGGGCAGTAGTTTTCATTTTATTCAGACCAGAAAATTTATAAATAGAAAAGAGGCATCACAAACGACACCTCTTTCCGAAATCTAACCACTCCTGAAAGGGTGTGAAGACAAAATTTATTGAATGACATTCAATTTTTTACCGATTTTGATAAAGGCTGCGATTGCACGATCGAGTTGTTCACGGGTATGGGCAGCCGACAACTGGATACGGATACGTGCCTGTCCTTTCGGAACAACCGGATAATAGAAACCGGTAACGTAAATATGTTCTTTCTGCAGCTCGGCAGCAAACTGCTGTGACAATACGGCATCATAAAGCATCAGTGCAGCGATAGCCGATTCAGAAGGTTTGATATCGAATCCGGCCTCTTTCAGTTTACCCCGGAAATATTCGGCATTGCTCATCACACGGTCACGCAATTCGGTACTTTCCGTCAACATATCGAATACAGCGATAGAAGCCCCGCAAATAGCCGGAGACAGAGAGTTGGAGAACAGGTAAGGTCTGGACCGCTGACGTAACATTTCAATCACTTCTTTTTTACCTGTCGTATAGCCTCCCATAGCTCCTCCCAGTGCTTTTCCCAGCGTACCGGTGAAAATGTCGATACGATCCATCACGCCGTTGTATTCGGCAGAACCACGACCTGTTTTACCGATAAAGCCGGCAGCATGGCTATCGTCTACCATTACGAGGGCATTGTATTTTTCTGCCAGATCACAGATTTCTTTCAATCGGGCAATATCGCCGTCCATAGAGAATACTCCGTCGGTAACGATAATCCGGAAACGCTGAGCCTGAGAAATTTTGAGCTGTTCTTCCAGATCTTCCATATTAGCATGTTTATATCTGTAACGAACCGCTTTACATAAACGAACACCGTCGATGATAGAAGCATGATTCAACTCATCGGAGATGATAGCGTCTTCCTGACCGAACAAAGGTTCGAAAACACCTCCGTTGGCATCGAAACAAGCAGCATATAAAATAGTATCTTCAGTCCCGAAGAATTTAGAGATTTTAGCTTCCAGCTCTTTGTGAATATCCTGGGTACCGCAAATGAAACGAACAGACGACATGCCGTATCCCCGGGCATCCAATGCTTTCTTGGCTCCTTCGATTACTCGCGGATGGGAAGAAAGACCCAAATAGTTGTTCGCACAAAAGTTCAATACGGTTTCGCCCGTAGTCAGTTTGATTTCTGCATCCTGAGGTGTTGCGATCAGGCGCTCGGTTTTATATAAACCGGCATCTTTTATAGACTGAATTTCAGCCTTTAAGAAATCTTGAAATTTTCCGTACATAGCAGTAAAGATTATTTATATAATTTCTTCAAACTTAGAAAATATTTCAGGAAATCCCATAAAAATATCACTTAAAGATTTTTTAAAGTTACAATCCGAACCCAAATCCCCCGATTTTCTAAGAATTCGTTAGTTTCGAAAGATGCCGGTAAATATTATTTTTGGTAGTTATATACATATTTACCCTAAATGTAGAATTATTCGTTGCCAGTTCGTCTTCGGTGATCGGAATTGGCGAACCGGTCGCTTCTGTCGGTCAGTGAAAGAAAGCCTTAGCGGACCGGTCTGACGACACAAAAACCGGAATCGGAATAGAAAGAAAAAAATAAACAAACAGTTAGGGTAAACATGTATATAAATACCAAAATTTTATTTTCTTTCTATTTTTTATTCATATAATTAATTTTTTGAATTATTCTTATTATTCATTTTGATAATTAATTTATTTTCATAAGTGTCCACTAAAAAATCGAAATAGTTCTTTGAAATGATTGATATTTAATTTGTTATGCAAGTTTTGTGAGCGAACGGATTTGAATTTACTTTTGCATTCTAAATCAGACAGTTATGCTTAAAGACAAATACGTTTTCGCTCAATTAGTTCAGTTTTTAGACCGAAGTAAGTTCAACCGCATTGTAGCTAAGTATTTGGGAAACAAATATATAAAGTTCTTCACCTGCTGGAACCAACTGCTTGTAATGATGTTCGGACAACTCGCAAAATGTGAAAGTTTACGCGACTTAATCGTTGCGCTCGAAGCTCATTGGAGGAAACTGTATCACTTAGGCATGGGCAAGTCCGTAACCAGAAGCAATCTTGCCAAAGCGAACGAACAACGTGACTACAGAATCTTCGAAGATTTTGCCTATCATCTGGTAGCAGAAGCACGTTCCAAAAGTACTGAAAAGATATTCGGTTTTGATGGTCATGTTTATGCTTTTGACTCAACCACGATAGACCTTTGTCTTGAAGTGTTCGAGTGGGCTAAGTTCCGAAAGCACAAAGGCGGAATCAAGGTTCATACGCTTTATGATATTGAAGCACAGGTACCTGCATTCTTCCATATCACTACAGCATCTATGCACGATATTATGGCAATGCCTGAGATCCCATACGAGAAAGGCGCTTACTATATCTTTGACAGAGGTTATAATGACTTCGTCAATTTGTTCAACATCGAACAGATAGAAGCTACCTTTGTAGTGCGTGCCAAAAAGAACCTTAAGTGCAAGCAAATCTCTTGGAAACGGAGACTTCCGAAGAACGTATTATCGGACTCTATCATTGAGTTTACCGTTTATAAAAGTTCTAAAGATTATCCAATTCCGCTGAGAAGAGTCGTTTATCACGATGAAGAACAAGATCGTGAGTTCGTATTTCTAACAAACGATTTTGAACTTCCTGCACTTGTAGTAGCTGAACTTTATCGCAACCGATGGAGTGTAGAATTGTTCTTTAAATGGCTCAAACAGCACCTCAAAATCAAGAGGTTTTGGGGTACAAGTGAGAATGCTGTAAGAATACAAATCTATTGTGCCATAATCACTTACTGCCTGGTGGTAATTATAAAGCACGATATGAAACTCGAAAGGTCAGTTTATGAAATCCTGCAAATAATCGGAATCTCACTTACTGATAAAACTCATTTGAGAGACCTCTTCGACAAATCAAATATCAACAATGTCAATGAACGATTCGGTTCTAGTGAACCAAGTTTATTTAATTTTTAATCGTCCACTTTTTTAGTGGACACTAGTGATTTATTTTATATAAATTTGGAAAATATATTTGATGAGATGAATATTTATTATTAATTAAATCGAGTATTATGAAAAAAAATTATGCGTATTAGGATTAATTCTGATGTTAGGGGTTGGAATTACGTATGCAACGGCATTCATTTTGAAAGAGATGAGCGCGGAACCTGTACTTCACTGTTATTTCGAGGGGCAAATTTATAATATCGGAGATTCCTGGACTCAGGAGAGGGATGGAAAGACATATGTTTTCGTGTGCAGAAATGACGGGCAAGTCTATGGCTATGAATTACCTCCTATTCCAGCACAATAACGGATGAATTTTGTTAGCTCATCTAAATAAAATTACATGCTATAGTATTTAGTGTATGAAAGGAGAATATGTATTCATCGTATTTATGCTTTGGTTGGCTGGTTGTTCATCAAAAACTTCCGGTGATATTTTGGAAATCTCTGTTCATACTGAAAGTGAGGGGCGGATGTCCGATTATTTTCAGGAAGCCGAACTGATTTTTTTGGAAACGAACGATCGGGCATTGATTTCAAATGTCGATCAGGTGGTTTTGGCAGATAATCGAATCGTTCTATTGGGTAATTTTGCGCGGAACGTTTTTATTTTTAATACTTCGGGGAAGCATATCGCGACAATCGAAGCTTCGGGGAAAGGCCCCGGGGAATATGTTCTGGCACAAGATATCTGTATCGATTACGAAAAGGAAGAATTGGTGGTTTTAACATCGGTTCCTTCCAAATTAATGTTTTACAATTTCGAAGGAAAGCTTGAACGGGAATATGGGTTGGAAGATGAACCCCTTTCTTTGAAAGATATCATCGTCAATCAAAAACAACTTTTGGCAAGTTATGTTCCCGGACGGGATTCTTGCGCGGGTATTGCCTGCTGGAATTCGGAAGATAAAAAATTCGACCTCCAAAGTGAAGCCACTTTGAATCAACCTTATAAAGCACCTATGGTAACCGAGGGGATTTATATGTTGCGGGGGCTACAGGTGAATTGGGTGAAGGATTTCGATCGTTCGATTTATACCTATAGTGATGGAAAGTTGAGTCCGCGTTATCAGTTGGATTTCGGAAAACAAAATTTCCTGAATATTTGGATGGAAGATATGAAAGATGGAGACTTTTTCAATAAAACATTGGTAGAAGGATATGTATATAAATTGCAGAATGTAAAAGAAACGGCCGGGGCGATTTATTTCAGTATCAATAATGGTAAAGGAATCGGACTG